>TARA_B110000285_G_scaffold232818_1_pt1 | contig 14417 bp, 12 predicted proteins | sample TARA_B110000285 | Tara Oceans TARA_B110000285 (sample SAMEA4397756) | marine metagenome | biome: Polar Biome; feature: [SRF] surface water layer (ENVO:00010504); material: water (ENVO:00002006), including particulate matter (ENVO:01000060) such as... | depth 5 m
ACATCCAAAGTAGAACTCAATGTTGTTGCCTTGGTTACATCCAAAGTAGAACTCATGGTTGCTGCCTTAGTAACATCCAAAGTTGAACTCATAGTGGCTGCATTGGTTACAGTCAAAGTAGAATTCAAAGTTGTTGTCTTGGTTACATCCAAAGTAGAACTCATAGTAGCACTCTTAGTGACAGTCAAAGTAGAACTCAAAGTTGTTGCGTTGGATACAGCTAATGTAGAGCTAAATGTACTAGATTTTGTTACATCTAGTGTAGAATCTAATATAGTTGAATGTTTAACGTATAATTCACTATTAAATGAAACATCCCCTGATGCTAATAATTCACCATTTAATGATAAATCTTCTCTTACTAGTAACATGTATTCATTGACAACACTATTTGTATGAATAACTTCATCTTGTTTTGTTTGAAAAACAGTTAAATTTCCACGAACTACTAAATCTCCACTTATGTCAACATCGGCGTTCATTGAAACATCTCCATGTAATACGGTATTGCCACATACATCTAGTTTTTCTAATATTGTTACATCTGATTTGAACTCTGTTGTATCGCCAAAATCCACATTATTAAACCTTACATTACCACATATGTCAAGATCATTTAAAAAACGTGCTTGTCCGGAAATATCTAAAGAAAAATCTGAAATTTCTTCTATACCTACACGTAATTTATCCGCAACATAAACATTGGAGTTTAAACTAGCATCATTATTAATTAACAACTTACCTGTTCTAGTTATGAGGTCTCCTCCGCTTATATCAACGAAACCTTTTACATATGCCTGTTTGAATAAGTTGGAACTATTTGATAAATCTAACCAATTTGGCATTGTATATTAAATATTCCGAAAAGAATTCTTTTAAATAACTGTATTTAGAATTTAAATTAAATTCTAAATACTCTACACTCACTTAAAATTGTTTCATTAAAGTACTTGATATGATATAATTTTGGTTCTGCACGTATGCACAAGATGCCGCATGATTACTACTTACATCAACTGATACGGTAGGTATATTAATTGATCCATCAAATACAGCTTCGCCTGATACCGATAAATTCATCGTCAAACTTAAGCTTTGTTCTATTTTAGGTGTATGATTCTCTTTAAATAACGCGAAACTATCATTTTCATCAAAAATAACATTTTCTGATACAAAAATTCCATATGGTGTTATTTGTATTTTATCATCGTCTTCTTTTACAATAACAAAGTCATCATCATCGAAACGTATCTCATCTGAAGTGTAAACGCTTACCAAAATTTTACCATCTTCTGTTCCTACACCTTGAATCGCAGTAGGCGGGATCGTAGCGATCGGGTATTGAGCGTAAAAATTTCCACATACATCAACACGATTATTAAAAGATGCATCGCCATCAACACTAATACTACCATTTAATGATAAATCGGATAAAGCTACCAAATTATTAGAAATCTCAACTGAGCTATGGAAAGTAACTTTGTTATTATCATTATCCATACTTATCATGGTATCATCGTCAATAGAAGTAGTAGTAATATATTTTGTTTTAGTATTAAGATCATCTAACCTTGTTTGAACGTTTTCGGAAAGATCTTTAATATGTCGTAGTTTACTATTACTTATATCATAATAAATACCGCTATCATTGACACGTATTTCTTCTGAATTGATACTAAATTCTGGCGTAGAGCCTTCTTTATATAAATTTAAATTGTTACTATTTCGTATAGATACAACTCCGCTTACATCTACAAAATTCTGAAAATATGATTGTTTTAATTTATTAGAACTAGTTGGAGCATCTAACCAATCGCTCATTATATCTGATTTATTTATATAATCGAGATATTATTTATATTTTTTAAAAATCGCATATCTATAGTCTAAATAGGTTATCAAAATTGCAATATTTGACCGTTAACATTCATACCTCCATTTACATCTAATACTTTGTTATTATAAACATCAAATAAAGCAGGATACAGGCCATAATATATTGTACTAGAACCACTATCATATGTGTTATCCGAATCTTCTCCAGACGGTTCATTGATTATGTTAGTGAAGACAAAAGACCCATTATTGGAAATACATACATCAATACTAGATGTCCTTAAAATATCTTCGTTACCAAAAGAATAAAAAGCCGTTTCATTCGGTATACTTTTCCAAAGACTTCCACCATTTTGTGTATATAGTATCATACCTTGTGTATTATTATTGTAAGTGCCAATTGCTAATCCATTACTATCAGACAACATAGATATTCGTTTTATTATGAACTCAGTTACAATGTTATTATCTATTATTATATTTGAAGATGAGTTCCAAGTGGTTCCACCATTCGTTGTATACAAAATTGTATTAATACCACCCACTACGGCATTGTTATTGCTATACGCAGAAATTGTAGTGTATTGTCCGGAAGAAATATGGTTTTCTAAAACAGGTGTATAATTAGAATAATTCACCATTTGAATACCATTCCCGACAATATATACTTTATCACCAAATCCATCAGAAGATACAATATTAGATATATTAGTTGAAATATTAGGTAACGTTGTTAATCCGGTAAAATTTGAATCGATAGTAGTATAATATATTTGATTCGTTCCAGTAATTAGCATACCAGGGTCACTATTCTCAAAATTCTTAATATAAATCGAAGTAGTTGTTAAGTTAATGAGATTTCTATTATATAAATCAATAGTTTTTGTTACAAAGTTATAACGATGTATACGTGCGTTTGATGATAATGTATATGCTTTATCTCCTATTGAAAAAATACTCATATTATTTGTTCTTAATGTATCGGTATCTTCAATAATTACTTTCGTCCATGTTTTACCTGAATCGGATGAAGCAAATCCGAATGTTTCAGGATTTTCAATAGTTTCTGTTTTTTCTTCACGTCTTCCTGTAGTGAATACATAATTTAAATTATCCTTAGATGAACGTATATCAGTCAATTTTGAAGCATGGTGCATTATAGGATGGAGTTCTCCGTTTCCAATTCTAGTAGGTCCATTTATATCCATAACATAATTATTTAATCTAGGTGCATATGTATTAATACCAGTAGTTGTACGATATACAATATTATTATTTGATACGTAATTTTGAACGGGTATAAATGATATATCAGTAGTAGAAAGTCCAATTATACCCATTGATCGAGAACTATCTTTTACATAAGCACCACCACCAATAGAAATACCCTTCACATCGGGTGTTAATAAATGCGAAAACGTTGTACTCGAGTTATCAACCGCAACACTTATAGATGAAGTACCAGTGTTAAGTTCTGTATCATTATAATATTTATATGCGAACGGTTCAGATTGACTGTTATCATATATAGTAAATGGTTCATTTTTAATTTTCAATGTAACGTCTCGTTCAGAAATGGCTACTGCGGAACGCAGTTTGGTAGAATTAATAGATGTAATTGTAATATCACCTTCATTCGCACTAATGTCAATATCACCACTAATACTTGTAATTATTGTAGAATTATTTGATGCTAATACAATATCACCGCTAACGCCAGTCAAATATATAGATTCGGAATTTAAGGATATATCTCCGCTAATAGTAGTTATTGTTGTGGAATATTGACTGGTTATATTAGTATCCATTTTTGAAATTATATTATTAATGCTACTATCAAATGTGAGTATACTATTAGATGTATCCGCACTAATTATCGAACGAGGTACTGCTGAAGAATTACTTACATCTTTATAAAAAAATCCAATATTGGATGTATTTGAACTAGTATCTATAGCAATGCCCGAATCGTTTTGGTTTTGAGTTAAAATATTTCGTATATAAGGTAAATTATTTCGAACTGCAAAACTATCAATTACTGTAGAACTTATATCAATAAATGTTTTCGGTTCATTAGTACCAAAACCAATATATTCATTGCTTACATCTGCTGATATATATGCTCTATAATCACCACCATCTTCAAAATTTAATGAAACATCTTTATTTGTACCAATAACATAGTTGGGGGTGTAAATGTTATTATGAACGACCAGTTGACCGCTAACATCTACATTATTACTTACGTCCAAATTTCTATGAATTTTGATGTCCTTTTTTGCTATGATAGTATCATCGAATATATGCGTAGTAACTTTGACTTGCCTTAATATAATATCATCCGCTACTAATGTACCCAACGAAAGATTGTTTAGTTTATCGTTTTTGCGAATACCTCCATATTGTTTCCAGGACATATTAACAGTCTTATACAATTAATATGTATTTTTTTTAAGTTGGTCTGACTAAATGAAACTTATTTTACAAACTTTGTAAAAGCAAAAGTTTCTATATTCTTTATATTCTCGTAAAGTAAATCCGTTATATTTTGGTAAAAATTACGAAAATGTTTGCGTTTGTTTTTCATATCCTCCACAGAAAACCATTTAATTTCTATTTTTTCGAACAGCTTTGTTTTATTTAATGTATTGCGATCCATATTATCCCATAGAAACTGATGATTTTGATTGAAATATGTTGGAAGGTTCTCGTCATAATCAATATAGAACATATGAATATGATAATCATTGAATTTTAATTTATAAGTTCCACCACTCTTTCGTATTAACTTTTTCAACTGTGATTTATTTCCTAAAAACCCAGTGAGTTCTTCACTCCCTTCTCGAATAGCACCTTCAAATGGTGTTTCTTTGTGTTCTAGTCTTCCTCCAAAATCAGACCACCCCTTAGCGCTCTTCTCTGATGGATTCTCTTTTCCAAATAAAAAAAATAATTCGTTATTATGTATAGTAATCGGTAATATACTACCCGCAACCATATTTATATTATAGTTTGATTTTTTTTATGTCTTTTGTTTCATATGTATCTTCTTTTAATTCTTGATCTATTACTGAATCTTGTGTTTCTATAGGAATTATGTTTTTAGAAATGGTATCATAGAATTCCCTTACTTTGGGATTAGCCCCTATTTTTTTACTATTAAAATCAGATAAATATAATCCATCAAGACTTCGAATCCTGGATAAAGCAACGTATGTTTGTCCGTATTCAAATATACTTTGACCGATATCCATTTCAGCCATATTCAATGTAGCTCCTTGTATTTTATGAATAGTTAACGCCCATGCTAAACTTAATGGATATTGACCTATTGCTAGTGTCGGATATTCTTCGGATTGCCAATAATGTAATGAAATAGTTTTCTCAATACCGTTTGCGAATTTCACTACAGGTAAGAATGTCCCATTCGCCAGTTCTTTTATAGCTGTAATAATGCCTTGTGAACCATTACATATTGAATTATCCATATCTAAATTTACCGTACACATTACAGCCGCACCTTTTTTGAGTCGAAGAACTTGTGATGATGGGATACTATTCATAAGTAAATCTAACTCATATTTCATTTCATTTTCACTTAATCCTTTACATTTTCGAATAAGTTCAAATGAAAGAGGTTTGGTAGAATCCATATTTGTCGTACAATCTGTCTTTCGAATGGCTTCTGAAACAAACTCTTTTTCGGTTAACCTTTTAAACATCATTGAGTTTACATAATCTGTCTTAGATCTTAATGGAAATAATTTTGTAGGAATACACCCATTCGTAGTTTCTGAATCATATTTTCGTTTGATGTACGTTTCGAGTATTTTTTGCTTGTCTTCATCCAAATATCCACGACGAATTTGATGTAGAATATCTATATACACCGGGTCTGTTTGACGAAACATTGTTTTTAATTCAATATGATTTTCAGGTTTAAATACACTATTCCAATTTAAGGACTCGAAGCAAAACTGATTTGTATCTTCTTCACCTGGAGTACCAACTGGTGGTAATTGAAAGAAATCTCCAGTAAATATAACCTGCATACCACCAAAAGGACGTGTGTCTTTCTTAATTACACGTGCTAATTTTTCAATAATTTCAAAAATCTTTTTAGACAACATACTCACTTCATCTAATATTAACCCTTTTGCTTTTTGCCATCGTCTTACGGTGTGTTTATTTCGTAATACACTTGTTATAATTGTAGAATTTTCACCTTTTGCCAATTTTATACCACTCCATGAATGAAGTGTTCGTGCATTACAATCTAATAATACCGCCGCACATCCAGTCATAGCACATACAGGTATATCCTTTTTTATACTTGTGGAGAATTCTATAAGATGTTTTATTAAATGGGTTTTTCCAGTTCCTCCTGGACCAGTAATAAATAAGTTTTCTCCTTTAATGAATTTTCCATACGCGTATTTTTGTTCGGTAGAAAGACTTGTTATATCCAAATTATTTGTCATAGATGGAGAACTCGTACCTCCAATATCAATATTTTTTGTTTCAGATGATTTTGATTCATCATATTTAAATGATTCTAATTTCCTTGCAAAATCACTCATTATAATAGTTTCTATTTTATTGAATTCAAATATTATAGTTAAATTCAATTTTATATACGTTTAATCGTGTTCTACTTCCAAACACAATGAAAAATCATAACCGTTTAATGATAAAGGAACACCAATATCACTAACAATCTGGAGATTAAGTTTATGTAAGTCTATTTTACCAGTATATCCCCGTATATCGCTTAATAATAAACCATTTTGCTTATTCGCTGGTAAGTAATTTCCAAAAGAATAATGTTGGTTATCTAAAGAAATACGAGCGATTATATTTTTATTGATTAAAGAAGATGCGGTTGGTGAAACAAACGAATTTTGATTACCTTTATTAAATTCTTCAAGTGCTAAGTAGACATATCGTGTAGAATTCAAATCAATTAAAAATTCAGCATAAGTTAATGGTTGTCCATCTGGTCCTAGACCGTCAGCAGCGTCATAATCACCTTCAGAAGGACTATAATTATATGTAATTGTATAGTTCAAATTACGAAAACCCAAAGCCCAACCGATTTTGGATTTAAAATTATATTTATCAAAATGCCCTTTGTCGGTAATCGTAAAATCGATTTCCATATTAGAACCAGTTGAATAGAAATATCCTTGAGAACCTAACGATCCCTTTGTGTAATAATCAAAACGTAAATCATCAGTATTCTTTAAATGATTACTTACAAACACAAATCTAATATGATTTCCATCGGAATCAATAATTGACACTTTAAAATTACCATACGCATCTAATACGTAATCACCAGAAGCACTACCAGCTGGAATACTAGTATGATATGCATCTCCCCATTTAATATAAATGGGGGTACCGTCATCTTCACATAAACAATTTGAACTAGTCAAAGTTAGCATAGTAACACCGTCAGATTCATATGCAATATCAGCATTTTCATCAAGAACAATATTTCCATTAGTATTTGTTGGTATTCTTTTTATTTTATCAAGTTGAGAGTTAATTGTTGTTTTTAATTCAGCAACAGTGTAGTACCCATCGGGTATGACAATAGTATCTACAAAGTTATTATTACTATTAATAGATCCAGTGTTTAGTTGTCTTAAATATGGAAGAGTTGTGACAACATCTAAATTCGTAATTTGGAAACTATTATTACCTAATACGGATGATATATTATAAAAAGACATGGGCAATTCAATATTAGTAACCGTAAGTGATTTTACATCATTAATACGTTCAGGTAAAGTAACATTATAATTAGCTACTGAGAAGTCGTTATATTCATCACTAAACTTCGTGTCAATATTTACATATTTTGTTTTTGTGGGTTTATGGACGTTTGACATAACCATATGACTACCATATTGTTTTATTTTTGGTTCTAAAAATAAATCACTTTTATCAAAATACTGACTCATTGTGTTATATATAATATACTATGTGATAAATTATATATAATTCATACGTTTATGGCTATAGAAGTTAAAAGTTATATGTCTTTGCAATTTTTTTATGTTCGGTACTAACCTTTACATCCTTTTTACTAACCATACCTTCATATAAATTCATGTACTTTAATGCCTCAGTAACTGTGAATAAAAGTAATAGGGAAATAAGAATAGTCCATATTTTGTTATTTGACAAGATATTTTTCAACATTGTATACACATAAACGATAAATTATTTATTTATCTGGTATCTAAATACTTTCTAAATATTTGTAAAATTGAAAAATACGGTTACGTTACTATATATGTAAAAATATAACCAAATGACCATTTATGATTGTCAGTACTGTAACCGAAATTACAAAGAAAAATTTAATTATGATAGACATTTATTATGTTGTGAATTCTTATTTAAATCAAGACGAGAACAAAACAACGAAATTGATTTATTAGCACCAGTTCCAACACAACGAGAGATGTATCAGATTATTCAACATATGTCACTGCGTATTGATAAACTAGAAAAGGAGAATACACGCTTACGCCAAGTAACCACTAGAAAATATAATATTTTGGAACAACTAAATCTTCAGGACAACATTGACAAAATGAATCTGACATTTTCAGAATGGATTAAGCAACACATATTACCCGAAGTTCATAATAGTTTACAAAAGGTATATACTCATGATTTATTAGATGGATTAAAAGATGTCATATCTCGTGCTATTAATAAATTTGATTTAATAATGATACCTATACGTACTTTTGATAATTCCACATCATTTTACATATTTAATACGGATAAAGATAATAACAAAAAATGGATAAAAATACAAATATCAGATTTGGATAAATATTTACGACGTATTTCAAATCAATTCTTATATGACTTCAAACAATATTGGTATGATGAACATAGTAACCTAATAGAAACAACAGAAAAATATAATGATTTATATTTAGATTATCACGGAAGAATATTAGGTGGAAAAACATCTGAAGACACAATATTTCAAAAATTAAGAAAACATATATTTATTAACGTGAAACAGACAACCAAGTCAGTAATTGAGTATGTAGCATAAAAAATTGAAATGAATAATTATGTATATGTTTTTTATAACTATACAATTCATACAATGACAGAATTTCAAGAATCACCAGAATATCCAGTGCCTACATACTTGGCTGAACTCAACCCACACATTCGAGATAAAGATATTTCATTTGAAGAAGGACCGCATATTTACACAGTGTTAGGTGATCGTGGTGGTTATACTTCAGTCACCACATGGAATCATCGACATTTCGCACAGTTTGATTCTGATAAAATTATTAGTAATATTTTAAAAAGTAAAAAATGGGATACAGATCCAACTTATAAATATTATAAGATGACACGTGATAAAATTAATAAAATGTGGGATGACAATCGAGACCAAGCCGCAAACGCAGGTACTAGAATGCATTATGATATTGAATGTCATTATAATAACCAAGAAGTAGTAAATAATAGTGTTGAATTTTCATACTTCCATAAGTTTATTGAAGATTTCAAAGAATTAAAACCGTATCGTACTGAATGGATGATCTATTATGAAGAATTAAAATTATCAGGATCAGTTGATATGATATTTGAAAATCCAGATGGAACGCTACAAATTTACGATTGGAAGAGATGTAAAGAAATTCAACATGAAAACAATTTTGGTAAATATTCAACTACCCCATGTATATCTCACCTTCCAGACACTAATTTTTGGCATTATGCTCTTCAATTAAACGTGTATAAAACAATTCTAGAACATAAATACGGTAAAAAAGTAACTAATCTATATTTGGTTTGTATTCATCCAGATAATCCGTATAAAACCTATGAACGCATTGAAGTTCCATTTCTAAATGATGAAATTAAAAAACTATTTGAATTAAGATTAAGTGAGGTTAAAGAAATAGCAACAAAAAAAGATTAATATTATAATACAAAAAGGCATAAACATTTATTTATAATTATTCATAATACTATGGATTTTTTTATCAAACCAATACGTCACTATATATTACAACGTATCGTATCTAAAAATATAAATAATGTCATTAAACCAGTTTTATTTATAGGTGGAAATCTATTGTATTCTTACGTGATGCGACGTATAAATGAATATAACAAAATTAAACCAATTCATATTGTTGATATTACAAAAGAATATATTGATAAATTAAAAAATCAATTTATAGAAGGATTCAAAAATAGTAACGATATGAATTCAAATATAGAAAAAGAATTCTATATCAAAGAAGATTATTCTAATTTGATGAGAGATGCTAATAATGAATTAGAGAAAAAATGGAAATTAAAAACCCTAATTGAAAACACACCAAGAGGAAATGTGATTATGTATTATGATCCATATAAACAAGGATTTTCATATTATTCGGATGTAAAAACGATACCCTATGATATATTAAATTCTGTAGCAATGAAATATGTTACGGTTTACCATTGTAGAGATTTCTTTATAGACGATGAAATCACTCCAGAAAATAAAGAATCACCTTTTATAAAAATACACGTTATTGAAACACCAAAAAAGAATAATACAAAAAATGATGTTTATAAACAAATTAATTCACGTGATGCTCCCTTTGCTAAGTTGAAAAAACATCAAAAAATAAATAAAGATGATAAACCAAAACGTGTTTATTATCGTAACAAATTTATTTGTGTTGGACCTGTTAGAAATTATTCACCAATTCAAACGCCCAAAAAAATAAATAAATTAAACGGATTTAATTCCAATTTATTAAATAATATTACTAGTGAAACCAAATTACAAAAGCAAGTTATGAACTATAAAGATTTTAAAAATAAACAATCTGAAATGTAATTATGTAGTTGTACTTGATTCAATGTTTATTTCGTTTTGTTGTTTTTTCCAAGCCAAATAACCAATACTTTTTTCATATTGATATGTCATACCTAAATGGTCTTTTGCGATATGATAGGCTTTTATTTCTTTTTCTGATAGACTTTGTAAATAAGCTTCTAATTCTGGGTCAATATTCGACATTGTAAATAATATAATGAATTACATTTTATTATTTATATATTTTCAATTTTACAATCCAGGTAATGGTTGACCGCATACTGGACGCGTAGTAGCAATATCGTTTTCTTGACAAGCATCGTTTAATTGGCTAATATATTCTCCACTTGAAATTGGTAAATAGTCACTTTCATCACGTATATTTTCACATACGTTTTTATTATTCACACAAGAGCTAGGAGTATACGAATTTATGTTCGTACAAGTAGTATCATCAGGATCATTTCCTTTCTTAATTTCATTCATAGTTTTCTTTATTTTTTTAGTGATGTATGTACTTTGATCCGAATTATTGTTATTGATATCTGGTTTTACAGTCGAGTAAGGTTGTGGTCGTCTTACCCATCTATATTTTGAACTTAACATACCGGAAGTTCCTAATACGCTCTTTTTTACAGTATTTGAATCTTCTGTAGAATTTATACATAATGAACGTGTTAATGATGGTTGTCCTACATAACCTTGATTACGAAATACTCCATTAATAGAGAATCCATCAGTACCAACGCTCATATTATTATATTTTGTTTGTGTTTTACGTTTTAGTGTAGCAATCGACATAGTATATATTTATAAATATATAATAATTAAAAAAATTGTTTTATATAACCTCCATCCATATATGCGTTTCCAGTAAATGTTGGATTCTCTTTTGGAGCTTTTAAATCTATTTCATCGGAAACTTCACTACTACCACCAATTGAAACCCACTGGGTACCATCATATCTAAGCATAAAATTTGTCGTACTGTTAATAAATATTTGATTAGTAAGAGGGTTTGTAATTTCAGATACATCATCCCCATATGTGATCATATTGTTGAGACCCTTTCTACCAATATATATATATATGCTTAATACCGGTTTATTTGAATTACTAACTTGGAAAGAAGAATTCGTTTGTGTCCCATTTGTGAAATTATCAATATCTGAAAATAATAAAATACCTGATTTAAAATCAACTAACCAATTACCTCCAAATTTACCAAACGGCATAGGACTAGATAGTGAGTTTTGTGTGTTTAATTTATATAGATATGGTTGTTTTAAGATTGAATTATCTACATATTGTTTATAGTTGAATTGTAAAGCATCTTTTATAATATTTTCAGAATTTCCATTTAATTTGTACCAAGATGAATACGGCTTTGATAGTTCTGGAGTTTCTTCTAAAATTAATAAATTATATCGTCGAATTGTTCCAGTTGAATCGTCTACAATACTGCAATTTGATTTACTTGTGGAATCTGCACTATATCCTTCAAAATCGTTTGAAGTAAGACCTATTTCAGTTGCCGTTCTAACAATGCCACTTATATCAAAATCCGGCGTCGATGGAACTTCATCTAAAAATATATTTTCACCTATTATATAGTTATTAAATGGGACAGTAGTTTCTTCATACCATTGTCTAGATTCTTCCGCAGAAGGGAATCCCAATGATGATTTATATAAAACATTTACCTTCTCTTCTATATCAAGATTTACTGTATCACTCATATTATTATTTATATTATACACCTAATATAATATAAGAATCTTTTTGTAAAATTATATTTTTAATCCAATAAACATGGTTAAAGTATCGTTAACTGAAGCAGGAGCTATATAAAACCCATATTCTGAACCTGAAAACACACGAGAACCGTATGATTGGTTTGATGAACTTGTATATCCTGTCTGTGCTGAACCATTTAAAGTCCAATTTCCTCCTGTTGGTGAAAAGTCTGTTTTTAAATTACCAATATATGGAATCTCCGTTCCACTTATTGTTTTTGTTACACGACAAAATCCAATTACATCACTATTATTGCTATTAAATAAATTATTAACAGCGGTTGAATTAAATAACCCACTATTTGAAAGTATATCTGTAACAGATAAATATTTTATTCCTCCTGTATCCTTTAAATTATAGGTATTTCCGTTGAATCTATATTGAGTAGTCGTTATTTTATTTAATTTGAATACAATCCATTTATATCTAGTTCCAGTAGTTTCTTCTACACCACTTATCGATAATCCAGATGAACCCGCATTATATGTATAACTACCACTTACACTATTCCATTCATATCCAGGAACATTGGGATAACCTGAAACTTGAAATAATCCATTATAATATAACAACGTCCAGTTTTCAGGTATAACCGTATGAGAACTATATGCGTTTATAGCTAATCCACCCAAATCATCATTTATTTTTGATATTGTAGAACTATCTAATTCATATATGTCTGTTAAATATAATTTTGATGATAAATTATTACCATAACCGGTATAATTATTTTTATCGAAATGATGATTTACAGTAACATTTACGTTTTTGGATACTCCATTGGATTTTAATGAATATATGGTTTCATTCACTGTTACTATAGTATCACTACTTTTACGAGAGTTGGTATAATGTAAATTTACAAGAGTATTATTATTAGATGTTGAGAACTGTATAATGTCATATACATATTTTCCATTTGTACTAATTGAATTATTATTAATGTATATAGTTCCATTTGTAAATCCTGTGCTACTAGTAGAATTTGACGTTTGAGATACACCTGATATAGTAGATAATTTTCTATCACCACGAATAAATTGATATTGTGAATTAATACTTGAATATGTTCTAGAACAATCTATTTTATATTTTTTAACACTTGGTATTCCCATAGTCCAAACTACATCTGTTACAATCGCGGTTTCGGTTTGTAGTGAAATGGTAGGATCATTTGGCAAATCATCAATATATACATTTGATGTTGTTGTAGTTAATGCAGAACCATTGACATTTGTAATATCTCGTATATAATCTATTTTTAATGAATACGAATTATTACTAGGATTACCTATAGCATTTATAACATTATTATTTGATAGCGTCAATAATTTCAACCTACCAAATAGACGAAATCCTTGTTGTTGTATATTATTACTATGAATATCTCCTTGTGAATATGTATCAAAATAATCAATACCAGTTGTAGTTACTGTTCGTGTGGAAGAACCTGATTTATTAACATCATTTGGAGTAAATCCTTGATACGATATAGTTTGTTTTATATCATTATTAATCGATACGTTGATTTGAACCAAATCATTTAAATCATCAATATATTTTCCAAATCCACTAGTATCACTACTTGTTGATGATGAATTACTAATTTCGAATGATTGAGTATTAGTGTTACTTGGTATAATATTCTGATTATCAGATACATTAATATAGATAATATTAGAATTTACTGAATCTGGTGTGGTTACATTTGTAGTTGTATTATAACCTAACGTTGGTACATAGTTTGATGAGTATCCTCCACTTGATGGCAAAACAGTATGAGTTGTAGGTCCATTTGTTGTATCAAATGATACATCGGTTCCTATAAGGTTCCATGAATTATCATTCATTGTAAAATTTGTGTTTAAATCATTCTTAATTCTTGTTATAAAATCATATGATGTACCTGCCCTAA
>TARA_B110000285_G_scaffold150_3_pt1 | contig 14363 bp, 18 predicted proteins | sample TARA_B110000285 | Tara Oceans TARA_B110000285 (sample SAMEA4397756) | marine metagenome | biome: Polar Biome; feature: [SRF] surface water layer (ENVO:00010504); material: water (ENVO:00002006), including particulate matter (ENVO:01000060) such as... | depth 5 m
ATACCCATAGTAATGGGGTTATTTTGTGCAAACTAATAATCTTCATCTACTGATTCTGTTACTCTTTTGAATCCATGTTTCTTAGCCAAGGCAATAAGTCTAGGCAGGTCTTTCATGTACTCCTCCTCGTTTGGATACCGACCCGCGACATCGCTGCTGCTGTTTGTTTCGAAATATGCTGTAATCATAAAGCGTTATTTTTTGTATCTGTTAATTTTCTTGTTTATCTCCTTGATATACTTGTACTCTTTTCTGGTGATGTAGAAGCAGAGTACAGTTACTAGTATTAGAAAAATCATAGTCTAAGTATTTAATACCATCCGTAATAATAAAGTTCTCCGTCCTTGATGTCTCCGTCAGACAGTATAGGAGTTATACTATCTATTGTGTCCTGTAGTTTCCTGAAGTAGTATTCGTCATACACCGAACTACCAAAGAAGAATCCGATAGAAGACGGAAGAACATCAGCTGCCTTGTCTCTGTTTTCAAGCACTTCTGAGCACTTGTCCAGTAGCTCACCTAGCATCTCCTTGCTCACCTCTATGATATCACAACTCTCGTAGTCTGTATCTCCCACAAAGAAACTGTGGATGGCGTTAGCTTTCCTCCAGTAGACCAACTCAACGTCAGTATCCTCTATGTTCTCTTCTTTTCTTATTCTCTGCATTAAACTCATGTCTAGTCCCATAGTCTGTTTTGCTTTTTTAGTATTTCCCGACGTATTAAATACTGCTCGTCAAGATTGCAGTCTTTCCATACCTTACCTACAATCATCTTTGCGTTAAAGATTAACCTTGATGGCCATATAGGTTCGCTCATGATTTCTTCCTTTGTCATAGTTTATTAGAATTAAATTAGAATTTTGTTGGGTTGCGTTTTGATGATAGTGGACTGTGTATAAATGAGCGCTCAGAAACCTAATCCCGAGCGCTCTACATCTAACCAAAAACGTATGATATAAATAGGAGCAAGGAGAGGAATCGAACCTCTCTACAAACCATTCTTGCTGACTGACTAAGCAGATACAGATAAGTCTCCATGGTCGACTCCCCATAACCTTCTTACACATCTCTTCACCTCATTGAACTCGTTGAGTGATGTCATTATCCTAGAGGCCTTGTGCTTGACCTCTGTAGATGTACCATCTAGACTGATAGTCGTGTTACCTTCGGTGCTGTACAGGTGCCCGAATGCAAGGACTAGCGCGAACTTGTCTCTGATACGTTTACTGTCGTACATCTTACGTAGAACCTTGCGTAGTGGATGATTTGTCTCGACCATAGCGTTAGCTACATCCTTGTAGGAATTAACCTTGCCGCTGTCAATCATGTTAGCCATCACTTGCATTAGCTGAACTCTCCACCATGCGCCCTCCATGGATGGAACGCCACTGAAGATGCGAATCTCTACTCCAAAGGATTTGGTACAGAAAGCCTGTCTTGAATCAAATCTTCTCTTTCTAACAGCGCCACCATAGTGAGTGTTAAGTCTCCCGATGTATAGACTGTACAACAGTGGAGCGAAGTGGTGAAGATGTTCCTGTAGTTCGCTGCCGCTCATCCCTTTCTTGCTGATTGTGATGTGACCCCCGCAGTTAGATGTAGCTGCTCTGCCGTTACAGTCTAGCGCAGCATCTAGCATCCACCTGTTGCTCTGAAAGTTCTTGCGAACTAGAGAACCATCGTGCAGTGGAAGTATAGGTGATATAAACTCTACACCTCCGTTACCTAGAGAGCCATCAGATTCAGCTGCCCAGCCGCTGCACTTTCCATTAAGGTACTCAGCGTACTTTCTAGCTACAGCATCTTGCTTTTCTGCCTCTAGACCGATGTACCACTTGCCCTCCACCATAGGTGCATCGTAATCACTTCTGTATCCTGAACCATGGTGATATACGAAGAGACTCCCGCTAGAGCCACTTGGTGACTGATTATATTCGTCAACACCTAAAGCATCTGCTCTACTTAATCGACAGCTAACACCATCTACTACTCGCTCTATACCTTGGCCAATCCAAGACATTCTGTCGACAAACCTGAACTTCCTGTACTCCTCACCTCTCTTAGGTGCTGTAGTCGTGCTGCCCTGAACGTTAGTATTGTTTGTCGTGTTGTAGTGATGTGCGAATTGCTTGTAGGTGACCTTACCTGATTCATCACCGAATACCACCTTAGTCAGTTTTAATGTAGCGTACTCAGGAATCTGTACTCCATCTATGTCGACCATTGGCTCACCATCTACCACATGACAGTAGTATTCTATACCTCTGTAGGTAAAGGGGTGAAGTTCACCTGTAACTACGCAGTTGTTTGCTAGGCTTATGATGATGATATTACCACTTTGATTCCTATTGAATACCCTGACCTCCCTGAATGTATCACTCTGTTGGAACCAATCCCATTCTATACGACAGCTGTCATATCGCTCGTCAACTACAGCAACACTTACTGCTCTCTTAGTTGATGATGCGTAGTGTAGATAGCCTTGGTGATGCTCTGACCATCTAGCGTTCTCTGTGTTGATTCTTCTACCTGTGATGATGTTTGTTACTTGTGGCATAATAAATTGTATTTAACTATTAGTAAATCAGGACTTAAAAGTTAGTCCCGTAATTAGTGTTAGCGAAGTTTAAAAACTCTTCCCATTTAGCTGTTGACCAATCTACACCGCCAACAATACCGAAGTGACCTAGACCTCTGTCACTCCATAGCTCATATGATGCGCCTCTGAATGCAATTGTAAAGAATACTTTCCCTGTGCTCACTTTTGAAATTAACATAATAAATTGTTTTTGGTTAACAGGTACTCATTGTGAATACCTAGTACCTGAGAGCAGAATCGAACTGCTCACCTCCCATTCGAAGCGACCATCTCAGGTGAACACAACATACAGGTAAGCGCTCCCGATTGAGCAGAGTGACCGACTATCTCTAACTGATTATTGCGCCTGTACGACATCCATTGGCTTTGAAGATTTAAGTGCCCGAATCAGATGATTCTGTTTTTGCACTCCCTATCTCTACCAAGATTCAGTCATTGTATAGGCGATTCCAAGCACTCCCAATTGAGTGCCCTAATCGTTGTTATTGACAGCTAGTGCATCTCCAATGCTACGTGCTGTTTGTTGTGTTTACAATTGAACAAATCCAAACCCATGCCCCACTACTAGCACCCAAGGGATACTGATTATGAAGTACGAATCCAAGAGGTACTCAATCGGCACTAGGCCAATCGGACATTGTCATTCGAACGAAGTTCTCTCAAGCATCTTCCTATCTATTCTTAGCATCACCTTTCACATTTGGATTGCTCCCTGATGTCTCCACTGCTACCTCGCCCCTTGGCCGATGTAATAGTTTTAAGGACATCACTCCGTTACTTAGTGTAATAGCCTACTCTTCCGAGTAGTTATCAAATAGAGTAGTGTACTGCTCACCGCCTCTTCTAGTTTTGGTATCGTATTTCAAATACCTCGTTACTGCTACCTCATCCATCACCCCAATGTTGGTCACTTGCTCCAAATTTGCACGAGGTTTATCGTCTCTCGGTAGGACAGGAGCGCTGTGGCGCTGTGGTGGTGGTTGCTATCGCAGATTTCAAATAACGTTTGTCGCTTTCGACATTACAATGATACGGCACTCAATTGGTCTACACAAGGGATGTTAGCCAATAATCCACATAACATGTATAATTGAGATTAAACACCTATGTATCTAGATATGTACTTGTTACATCGAGGAATATGTACTAAGTATAAATACCTTTAAGTGTTCACCTGGTGAGCAACAGTGTAGTTGATTGCATGGTCAATGTGTATAGTCAATGTTGGTATAAGGAGGTAGGTAAGGAATACATGGCAGGTATTGTCCGCATCGTAAACATATCTACAGGCATTGTCTGAACGTTACTCTATGTATAGGTAGTTAGTATTCACTATCACCATAGTAGTGCTGTAGGTGACCTGTGTACCATAGTAGATAGGGTGTAGGCTACAGGTAAAAGCCAGAATGTTTCTGGGTGTTTGAGCGTTTGGTAGGGGGTGGGGTCTAGGATTGCGTTTCGGTATCCGTGTGTTTGCGTCAGATATGTATTATAATCCCCACAATAAATATTTCTCTGGTATTTTTTCAATATAAACCCTTGACTTTATCAAAAATAAGTTGTACCTTTGCTATGCAATCAACACTAGGTTAAACGTTTGAACGAAAGTAAAAATGAAAGTGGTTTAATCAGTAAAACATTTGACCCGTATTGGTAAGTTATTCATTTAGTATAGAAAGTAACGCAGACACAGAGAGTTGTATTGCGGTGCAGTGTGCCTAGGTCTCTCCTAGCTGAATCTATTACTTTTCTATTGTATTATTAATTATCTTTGTAGCTGTAACAGCCTTAACAGTAGGCAGTTGTATTAACGCACTCAGGTACACGTATAATGAAAGTTCTAAAGAAGAAGAAACCTAAATACATAACATACATAAACGGTGGTGTCATTCAATCTAAACCAACAGAAGGTGAGGAGAAGACTGACTACGGATACAAGAGTGCCATGGACTACCTGGTATCAAAGAAGGGTGGAACATCAGAGACCTACGAGAACCTAATGAATGCCATAGCCTACCACGAGACTGGTGCTAGTCAGAGAATGAATCCATCCGCTATACAGGAGGTTACAAACTCCAAGGGTGAGCTGGTACGTGAGGGCGTGGGTAGAGGAATGTTTATGTTCGAGGCAGGTGAATCAAAGGGTGGTATAACAGCTGTCAACAGAACCTACAAGGAATTCAAGGATGCTGGGATGGATATACCAGACTGGTTATCTAAGGCATGGAAAGAGAAGTCACTTGACGCATCAACCCTAAACGAAGAACAACAGAGAGTGCTATTCATAGGAAACTATCTACAGCACCCCAAAGCTGACCTCGGAGCTTTCGCTAAGGGAGACGTATCTATAAGAGACTTCTGGGGAGGGTATCACCACGCAGGTGGAGACAGCACAAACTACGACTCATTTGACAGTTCATACGAGGCCTACTTAAAATCACTTCAGGAATGATAGCAAAGAAAGGAAGGTCAGCCACATTCTACGCAAAGAACAAGAAGTCCAGAGACAAGAAGAAGGCCTACGACACAAAGTACCACAAGACAAAACTGCGTAAACTGTACCGTGCTTTTCTAAACAGGGTAAACAGGAGGGCTGGAACCTATGGTAACGGAGACGGAAAAGACTACGACCACACTGAGAAGAAATTTATGAGCGCCAGACGTAACAGAGGTAAAGACAGACCATCATGAAGCCGGTAAAAAAATACATCAAGGGGGGCAAAGTTGACCCACCTAAGAAACGTAAGAAAGGGTTCACTAACTACAAAGAGTTTCAACTTCGCCAGTCTGCGTATCAGGACAGCCTGTATGCAGCAAACATCTCAGAAGCAACGGAAGCATATCTTGATGAAGCGCTTAAAGACTACAATAAAGTACCAACTGGGGCTATTAGAAATTATCAATCTGGCAGGGTATCATATTCTGACATACAAGATAATACCAATATAGTAGGGAAACCTTATGATTTAAATGTAACCGCTACAAAAGATAATTTTGTTTTCCCTAGCACGTATGATAGACTATTTGGAGATGACCAAGTAAATGTAAATACTACTAGTAGACCGTTAAGCTATCAAAACTATCAACTCAAGAATCCCCAAACACCTATAGACCAATACACATACCAACCTGGTGGTATCGTGCTCTCAGATATAAAATACAGCGTTGACCCTAACGATGATAGAATATATAGAAACAATTACGCGGATGATAAAACACCTAATCCAGGTCGTTATATAAACTATGAAAAAAATCCTAACTGGAGGTATAATCACAAATACAGACTAGCGGATAACTTATACGAGATGAACAGATGGTTTACTATTGATAAGTTCCAACAGCCAAATGTTGAACCCGTATACACAGGTGAACCAGTGCTAAAGACTTCAAAAGTAGAAGAAGCTTATCAGGCGTATAAATCAAAAGTAACAAACCCGCCACCAGTAAATCAGAAACAATCAATGGTAAGCCTGCCGTCTAAGACTCCGTCCTTAAATTTAAAACCGCCACCACCAATGGTTCCAAGAAATCCTCTTCCAATAGTATATTCTCGTAGGCTAAATCAACAATCACAAGAATATGTATACGACACCTCCAAAGGTGAGATAAGAAAGAAAGTAGGGAGAGAGGATGCTGCGTTCTACAGCTCTGTTAGAGCTCAGATGGAAAAGATGCGTACTAACAGAAAATGACGAACATATGAAGCTATATTAAAAGCTGCAAACGCAATAAAAAACAAAAAATGAAAGCCAACCGTAAGAAAGTAAAAGTAGATGCACCATCTGGCTACCACTGGATGAGTGAGAAGGGTCGCTACTACCTGATGCCCCACGAAGGAAAGTTTGTTCCTCACTCTAAAGGCAGTTTAAAGGCTGAGTTCAAGGTCAAGACGGCACACTAATCTGTTCCTCCCCCTCTAATTTTCGGTAGTACCTCTGAACAAGTATCCTGCCCTTCTGTGATAGAGCGTACCTTACCCTGTATCTCATCTTACTCTCGTCAAATATAGATTCCTCGTAGTTATTTGGGGTCAGTTTGTCGTAGTACTTGTATATATAGCCCATTTTCATCAGTGGGAAGACGATTCTTGCTCCTAATTTTAGTTTTACATAGAAATAAGCCTCTGACATGTGGTCAAGCGTGAAAAACTCGTAGTTGTACACGAACAGCATGAAGTTTAAGTGCGACTCCTTGATACCCTGACTGTTTACTATGTCCCTGACGACTAGCCTGTGATACTTAGCGTAAGAATTACCAAGCTTGGACTCATCTCTGGTTTTAAAATCACGAAACATACTCTTTCTTGAGCGCTTCTTCATTTTTATTAAATTTGCATTATACACAAAGATACTTAAATGGCAACTCTTACAGGAAACAAGGTAAAAGACACCTATACGTCTTTATTAAAGCTAGACACAAACGGTTTAACCTCAACACTCAAGTCTATTGAGGATGGGGCAGGAGTTGTTTCAGCTATTAAGCTGTCTACAAACACGGTGGAGGTTGATGGAACGCTTTCCTTTACCGCAGCGCCAGCTACAGATGCAGCAGAGCTGACTGTTCTACTCGTAGACAGTAGTAACAACGTGGTCAAGAGAGAGTTAAGCACTGTAGCCTTTACCGGCACAGCCTCAACATTCTTTGCAAACCCAATGTTTGTATTGAGACCGACTGCCTACGCTCTTGTAGACACGCCAGCCACTCCAAGTATGGTCGGTGTAAACAACAACTCAACAACAGCATCATACATATTTAATGACGCTAGTAACACACACCTGCAAACCTCCTCAACAACAGCAGGAGCAATAACTGTAGAACGCTCAGGTGCGATTAAAATTGAAGTAAACTTCATACTAGAGATAAGCACACAGAATACTGATGTTACTATACGGGTCTATCGGAAACCCGCTGGTGGCTCTGCCGCAGCTATTGAAACTGTAGTGAGGACTAACGTAGCAACCGGTGTAATGGCAATAGGATTCAGCCTGTTCACGCATTGCGCTGCAGACGAAGATATATACTACCAAATAGGAAAAAACACTGGCGGAGGTGGAACACTGAACACTAACAGTACCTTCACTGTAACCAAGCTAGACTAATGACGGAAAAACAACAGAACTGCATACAAGAGATACAGAAGCTCATCATAGCTATCAATCAGGTAGCAGAAGACCACGGCCTGAAGGATGAATTTTTATCCTGTATAGCAATAGGGTTCGTAGACCTCCAGTCTCAGTACACAGATGACGAGGGTTACGAGAGAGCGAGCATGAATCTTTTATCTTCATTCTCTATTGCAGACGAAGACGAGCTAGAAGACTTGATGTCCTACTGCTTGGAGGCATACAGGATGGAGGAGGAGGACAAAGCTCCGGACACCTCAAACATAGATTACTGGATAGATTTATCAAACAGAGACAGCAGCCTTAATTAGAGCTGCTCCTGTATAATTTAATTAATATGATTAGAAAAATAGTTATTGGGCGAGACCCAAAGGATGCCATGGCTTACTATGTAGGCATGCGCGCTGGAGCCGGAAAGGTAAGTGCAATTCTTGCAGACGAGCCTCATCTACATAAATACGGCAAAAAAAGATACCTCATATACATAGAGAACGAGGAAGGCACGATGATATGGAAGGCTGTCGATGACATGCCCTGTATTATTGAATACGACTTAAAGTTTGAGTAGTATGAAGCCACTACGTCAGTTTATAGTACACATCCCTAACAAGTTTAAGGATGAGATGAAGTTGGGGGACACCACCATCAAGCTGGTAAACAAGTTCAATGAATTTGAACACAGGTTTAACTACGCAGAGATAGTTGGTGCACCACCTAAATTTAAAAATCAAATAGGAAACACACTTTACTTTCACCACCACGTAGTGGTAGAACAGCGCTATGATATCGGAGACAATCTTTACCTCGTCAACTACGATGCTGCTGGAGGATATGGGAATCACGCCATTGCTATTGAAGATAAAGATGCTAATATTACTATGCTTGGTGATTGGTGTTTCGTTCTACCCCCAGGTGAAGCAAAAGAGGAGACAAGTTCTTCTGGCATTATTCTTAGCATCAAAGAAGAACCAGAACTGGAGGGCGTACTACTCAGTCTACCCGAAGATTCAGAATGGATTGGAGCGAAGCCTGGTGATGTGGTGGGCTACAGAAAAAATTCGGAATACGAAATGGACTTACTCAACGGAGACAAAGTCTATCGTATGAGACTAACAGAAGTTGTGTATGCCAGGGAAGACTAAATTCAGCACCGTAGCAGCATCCAGGAGACTATTGTCTTCTATGGAAATCGCAATCAATAACATGATTGATGAGATAAGAAAGCCAGTGGACTCAGAGCTATCAGGGTCACAACGCAAGGCGGAACTACAGAGTATAAAACAAACAGCTACAGATGCAAAAGAACTCCTCATCGAGTACCAAAGACTGGAGCAAATGGTTAGAGAATTACAAGAAACAGGAGGAATTGAAGCGCAGCAAGACTATTCAGGAGGATTCGCAGAACGATTCTCAAAATAAATGGAGGTTCTTGTACTGGGAATAAAATAAAATGAAATGGCAGGTCTTAAAAAAGCTAAGGGATATGACAACTATGTTGTCAACATATGTCCCAACGATACAGAAGGTAAGGTTGTCACCATCGGTGGGCTTGATATTCAACTTCCCAAGACTCCGCCTAAAAAAGAAATCCTCAATCATGACAGGGGAGTCGATATGCAAATGTGGCAAAGACTTTCTGTGCCAATCGAATTGCAGAGGCTTCGCTCTATGGGTGAGTGGTATGAAATGCCATCCGACTTCAAAAAGCGTTTTTCTCCGTACATCGAGGAAGAGTTTAAGCGTAGGCGTGAAGGTCTGTGGTTCTATAACAATGGTGAGCCTGTCTATATTACAGGGAGACACTATATGATGCTACAGTGGTCTAAACTGGATATAGGTTATGGCTACTTTTTAGAATTCCAACAAAGGTTATTTATACACTTCGCTGCTTGTGAGTCTGACCCGCGCTCCATGGGACAGATGTACACCAAGTGTAGACGTTCAGGTTACACTAATATGTCTGCCGCTATACTTGTGGACGAGGCTACACAGGTGAAAGAAAAACTGCTTGGTATTCAGTCTAAGACTGGTAAGGATGCCCAGGAAAACATCTTCATGAAGAAGGTGGTACCTATGTTCAGGTCTTACCCGTTCTTTTTTAAACCAATACAAGATGGTACAACAAATCCACGCATGGAGCTGGCTTTTAGAGAGCCGTCAAAACGTATAACGAAGACGAACAAAACCTCTAACACAGGTGAGGCTCTGAACACTATTATAAACTGGAAGAACACCACCAACAACGCATATGATGGGGAGAAGCTCCACATGATGTACCTGGATGAAAGTGGTAAGTGGGAGAGACCTACAGATATACGCGAGGCCTGGAGAATACAAAGAACATGTCTAATTGTAGGCCGTAAGATTATTGGTAAATGTCTTATGGGGTCTACTGTAAACCCAATGGATAAAGGTGGAAAACAATACAAAGAGCTCTGGAGAGATTCAGACCCAGATGACAGAAATGCCAACGGAAGAACAAAGACTGGTCTTTATAGACTATTTGTACCCGCCTATGAAGCCCTCGAAGGATTTTTTGATAAGTATGGCAATCCCATTGTTGAAGACCCTGAGTCTCCGGTTGAAACGGTTGAGGGTGACTTCGTTGATATTGGGGCAAAGAAGTACCTCAAAAACGAGAGAGATGCCCTCAAGCATGACGCAAGGGAGCTTAACGAGTACGTCAGGCAGTTCCCGTTTACTATTGACGAGGCAATGCGAGACAGTATTCAAGGGTCTACATTTAATATTGGGAAGATATACGAGCAAATAGAGCACAACGAGGAGCTATTTCCTAACCCGGTAGTTCAAGGTAATTTCTCGTGGAAGGAGGGCCAGGCAGACAAAGAAGTTGTATTCAATCCTAATAAAGACGGCAGGTGGCACCTTTCATGGATGCCTAAGCCCGAGGAAAGAAACAGGCAGACCACAAGGAATGGAAAGAGATACCCGTCAAACGACCACATAGGTGTGGGTGGCGTGGATAGTTATGACTTAGATTCAACAACAGATAACAGAGGTTCAAAGGGAGCCTGCCACCTGTACAACAAGTTCAATCTAAGTGCGCCCTCAAATATGTTTGTTGCGGAGTACGCTTCAAGGCCACCCCTGGCTAAGATATTCTATGAGGATATATTAATGGCAGCAGTGTTCTACGGGTACCCGCTACTCATAGAGAATAACAAGTACGGAATAGTGAGACACTTTGAGGCACGTGGATACGAAGAGTATGTAATGAAACGCCCAGAACACTTGAAGTCGCCAAACGCTGCATCAAACACAAAGACCAGGGGAATACCCTCAAATTCAGTAGATGTAATACAGGCTCACGCTCACGCTATAGAAGCCTACGTTGAGGAGCACATAGGCATAAACAGTCAGACGGGGGAGATGGGCAATCTTTACTTCCAGAGAACACTGGAGGACTGGATAGGATACAAAATAGATAACCGTACTAAGTTTGACCTTACGATATCTAGTGGACTTGCACTGCTAGGTGCCCAGAAATTTAAGCAAGAAAAAAAGAAATCATCATTCGATGACAAGAACTTTTTCAGGAGGTACACCAAGGAAATAACCCGTTGATTAACAGAGTTTTAATTTCGTATCTTTGCTCCAAAGTATTTTGCGAAAGGCTATATGTACAACAAAGACAACGACAACGGGAAGTATGGAAACTTCCCAGACCCATTCTCATCCCACGCCAAAAAGACATCTAATGCCTACGGCTTAAAATACGCTAAGGCTATTCAAAAACAGTGGGGTAACGGAGATGACGAACAGAGTTTGTTTCGCAAAAGAATGCGAGAATTTGAGACTAGCAGAGATTATGCTAATGGAACTCAAGATACCTCCGTGTACAAGCAGATTTTAAATTCGCTTGACCCTAACAACGGGGATGGAACTCTAATAAACCTTGACTGGTCACCAGTTCCTATTATACCCAAGTTTGTAAAAATTGTTGTAAACAACATTCTTTCTAGAAAGCCATATCCTAATGTAGTAGCTATAGACCCTCTGTCTCGTACCGAAAAAGACGAGAAGAAGTCTAGGTTAATGTTCAACATTGAGAACCAGGAACTACTAAAGCAAGCCAAGACTGCTGGAGTAAGTATGGACGAAGAGCTGGAAGGCATCCCTGAAAACAAAGAAGAGGCTGAAATATTCATAGACTCCACAGTAAAGACAGACGCAGAGATTGCAGCACAGCTAGGAACAGCTATGACTCTCGAGTGGAATGATTTTGACCAGCGAGTTTTTCGTAGAGCAGTAAACGATTTAGTTGCCTGTGGTATGGCAGTTGTTAAAAGAAACAACGACCCTAACTACGGTATTACAGAGGAGTATATTGACCCAGCTATATTTTTTCATAGCTACACGGAAGACCCAACATTCTCAGACCTAGTATATGCAGGACATGTTAAGAAGATTAGCATCTCAGAACTTAAGCGTCTCGCTGGTGATGAACTTACAGAAGAGCAATATGAATCAATCGCTCAAAAAGTTAAGTCAAAATACCAGAACAATGCATCAAGACTTTCTCATAAATACTATGACGAATCCCTAGAGAAGACTAATTTCGGTTACGATGAGTTTATCATAGAGGTAATGAGTTTTGAGTTTATCTCTACGGATAACATGCATTTTGAGGAAAAAAAATCTAAACACGGAAACACAGGGTTCCACTACAAGGGTTTAGAGTACACGCCACCAAAAGAATCTATCTACGACAGAAAACCAGTAAACCTAACCACAGCAACTGTATACGGAGGAAACTTCGTTGTAGGGTGTGACTATGTTTATGGGTATGGACAGCAGGCTAACGTTCCTAAAAATATTCACGATTTAACCAAGGCTAGACTATCGTACTCTGTTGCTGCAACAAACATCAGAAGAATGATGCCGAAGTCGCTTGTTAGCTCCGTGATAGGATTCGCTGACCAGCTTCAGTTGTCTCACCTAAAGCTTCAGCAAGCCATCGCAAAGGCTAAGCCTGATGGACTCATAGTTGATGTAGAGGGTTTAGAAAACGTTCAACTAGGTAAAGGTGGAGAGCTACAGCCTCTAGAAATCCAAGACATCTACGAACAAACAGGTGTGTTCTATTATCGTTCAAAAAACCCAGAAGGTGGATTTCAAAACCCTCCAGTCAGGTCTATAGAGAATGGTATAAGAAACATAAACGAGCTCATAGCTATATACAACCACAACCTCAGACTGATTAGAGATACAACAGGTATCAACGAAGTCATGGACGGAACATCTCCTAAAGGGGAGCAGCTAGTAGGTGTGCGTCAGCAAGCAATGGCAGCGGGAAACAATGCTATTTACGATATAACTAATTCCTCAATCTACTTGTACAGTAGAGTCTGCGAGGATATCGTGAAGTGTTTGCAGATAATACCGCCCAAGTCTATATTGTTTGCTGTTTACGAGAAGGCAATAGGCACCAAGACAATGAGCATACTCAAGTCTTTCTCCGACCTTCCAATGTATAATTTTGGGGTCAAGATTCAAACAGAGATGGACGAGACGGAGAAGATGTACCTAGAGCAAAACATTCAGGTAGCTATCTCGCAAAAAGAATTAGATATAGAGGACGCTATAGCTGTAAGACAATTGAGAGACATTGACCAAGCGGAAAGACTGCTTATAGTCAGACGTAAAAAAAGAATGAAGTTGCAGCAGCAAATAGCGATGCAGAACTCTCAGATGCAGGCCCAGGCAAACCAACAAACTGCCATGGCAACTTCCCAGGGCAAAATGCAGGAAATTCAGGCTCAGACTCAGTCTAAGATTGCTGAAATTCAAGCAGACGCGCAAGCTAAGGCACAGCTTCTACAGCTAGAGTACCAGCTCAAGGGTCAGATGGAATCTATAAAGAATGACGGGCAAATGCAAGCCAGGGATTACGACATGAGATTTAGACAGTCTCTTGAGGGGAGTAAAGAAGAGGCTAAGGATGAGAGAGTTAAAAAACAAGCTGTGGAGCAGTCAAAGCTAATATCTCAGCGTCAAGGAAAGAGAGAAGAGCTGAAGGAAGAAGGTGATGAACTCATGGACTTGCTAACTTCTTCATAACCAGTAAATTACTACCTTTGTAAAATGGCAAACAAAATAAACCTAGACGTAGCTAAAAGAGTAGACATCACCTGTAGAAAGGGTGATACGTTTGTTTTGGATTTAGCTTTTACTGACGCAACGGGTACAGCCTTTGACTTAACTACCTATACATGGAAGTTGGACGTAAAAGAAACTGATGACTCTGTTGCTGATATTATATCAGACACCTCATTCACTTACGCTGGAACAGCATTAGGTGCTTTAAGGATAACTGCTACAGCAGCAGCTATGGCAGCGGTAGATGGTGGTTTGTACGTGTATGACTTGCAGTCTACAGCTTCAGGAGTAGTAACAACTTGGGTATACGGTGTGTTTCAAGTAAACGAAGACATTAGTGAGTAACAATATAGAGATAAAAGGCGGAGATGTTATATCTGTTAACGCACCACAGCAAGAAACTTTAAGTGTTTCAATAGCTCAAGGCGGAGGGAATAGCGTTGTAATATCCGGAGTTAAAGCGGGAATTACAGATGCTGCTTTTTCATTTTTACAAGACAGCCCATCTAACACATGGAC
>TARA_B110000285_G_scaffold219641_1_pt1 | contig 14273 bp, 12 predicted proteins | sample TARA_B110000285 | Tara Oceans TARA_B110000285 (sample SAMEA4397756) | marine metagenome | biome: Polar Biome; feature: [SRF] surface water layer (ENVO:00010504); material: water (ENVO:00002006), including particulate matter (ENVO:01000060) such as... | depth 5 m
TTATTAGGGCCGCTTTTTTTTTAAAACACTCCTGAAATCAATCAAGGGCAGTCAAGAATTTGGCTCTAATTTCCTTTAAGCATAAATTATGGATACTCCCTTTATGTGAATGCTTTTTGGACTCCTCTCCATAATAAACTCCGTCCTGAATTTGTTTGGCTATAACCTGATAAGCCTCTCTAAAAGAAGTGCCTTCAATTACCAAATTATTGACACTGTCAACCGTAAATAAATACTGATACTTTTTATCAAGTAAATCGACATCTTTAATTCGTATCTGCTGAATCGCATAGTTAAAAATCTCCAAAATATCTTTCACATCTTCAAAAGCCTGTATCATATTCTCCTTCAACAATTGAAAATCACGATGATATCCACTGGGTAAATTATTAGTAATTAAGAGCATTTCCGTCTGCAAGGCTTGAATTTTATTGCACTTCCCACGAATTAACTCGAATACATCAGGATTTTTCTTATGAGGCATAATACTACTTCCTGTGGTTAATGCATCTGGGAATGATATAAAGTCGAAATTCTGACTCATATACAAACATATATCCATGGCAAATTTGGACAAGGTACCGCACAAACTTCCGAAAGCGGTAGCTAGAATACGTTCATTCTTTCCACGGCTCATTTGAGCGGCCACCACGTTATACTTTAACGTTGAAAAGCCCAATTCACGAGTCGTGAAATCTCTGTCTATTGGAAAGGAACTTCCATACCCCGCAGCTGAACCCAATGGATTCTGGTCAACAATTTTAAGGGTAGCATTTAGCAAGTGAACATCATCAATCAAAGACTCTGAATAAGCAGAAAACCAAAGGCCAAATGAAGAAGGCATAGCGACCTGCAAATGCGTATAGCCGGGCAAAACCTTCTCTTTATGCTGCTGGGCCAAAGCCATCAAAGTTTCAAATAAACCTTGAACCTGGGATATTATTTGTTCTAAATTATCTTTGTAATATAATTGAAGTGCTACTAAAACCTGATCGTTTCTGGAACGGGCTGTATGTACTTTTTTACCCGTTTCGCCGAGTGTCTCGATAAGGTATCCTTCAATTTTTGAATGAACATCCTCATAGGCCGCACCTATGGTGAAAGTTCCCTTCTCTATCTGGACTTCTAATTGATTAAGACCTGTTTCTATTTGTTGTAATTCTTGAAGTGTCAGTAAACCCACTTTTTTCAGCATTCTGGCGTGCGCCTTGGAAGCGAATAAGTCGTATTTGGCAATTTTTAAATCCAATTCACGGTCATTCCCTACAGTGAAAACTTCAATTTTATCATCTATTGATATTCCTTTATCCCAAAGTTTCATCTTTTTAAATTTTAATTCTAAAAAATTCAGCTTAAAGAAAAAGATCGTTTGGTTTTTGCAACAAAAACTTGGGTTGAACTAATATCAATCCAAAACGACTTCCATTTCTTTACTCTTTTTTCTGTTTTCTTTTTACAATACCTTTTTCAGCAAATCGATATATAATTCAATGCCTTCTTCAATTTCGTCTATGAAAATAAACTCGTCTGCCGCATGCGACCGGGCACTATCCCCGGGACCTAATTTTAAAGATTGACACGATAAAACCGATTGATCGGATAAGGTCGGTGAGCCATAGGTTTGTCTACCCAATGCAATTCCGGCTTCAACCAAAGGATGGCTTAATGGAATAGACGAGGAATTTAAACGCAGGCTACGCGCTTTTATACTTGAACAAGGAGATTTATTTTCTAAAATACCAGCAATTTCCTGATTTGTGTATTTGTCATTCACCCGAACATCTACTACTAACTCAACTTCGGCAGGTACCACATTGTGCTGTTTGCCGGCATTAATTTGTGTAACCGTCATTTTGACATCTCCCAATACCGATGACTTTTTCTCAAATTTGAACTCCTGAAACCATTTTAATACCGAAACAGTGTTGTAAATAGCATTGTCCATATTTGGATGTGCGGCGTGTCCTGGGGTTCCTTTTACTTTCGCGTCAAAAACCACCAAGCCTTTTTCGGCAATGGCAAGATTCATTGAGGTTGGTTCTCCAATTATTGCCACGTCAATTTTAGGAATAATCTCCAGCATACTATTTAGACCATTTTGGCCGCTACTCTCTTCTTCAGCAGATGCAACGATTACTAAATTATAATTGAGATTCTTTTTATCATAAAAATGACTGAATGCAGCCATTAATGAAACCAATGCTCCACCCGCATCATTACTACCCAAACCGTATAATTTCCCACCTGCATGAATAGCTTCAAAAGGGTTTTTGGTGTAACCATTACTTGGTTTTACCGTGTCGTGATGAGAATTTAATAATATGCAAGGTTTGCCTTCAGTAAAATACTTATTGGTTGCCCAGACATTATTTTCAGTTCTTTGAAAAGGGATTTTAAAAGCGGAAAACCAATTTTCAATAATTGCTGCCGTTTTATCCTCTTCGGAAGAAAACGACTGAGTTTCTATTAAGGACTTGAGTAATAGAATTGCCTTATCTTTTAATTTTCGTTGTTTCATTATGCTTGTATCGTTGTGAATATTTCTTCTGTATTGAATACCATTTCAGGTTTCCCGATGCACACTTTATGCACTTTATGAGATATTGCATGAAAACAATTATTTAATTTAGGCAACATACCGTCTGAGATCACATTGTCCACCAGAAGTGATCTATAACTCTTAGGATTTATAACTTTAATAACAGATGCATCATTATTTATATTTTTTAAAACTCCCTTCTTTTCGAAACAATAATATAGTTCTGTTTTGAAAATACTTGCAAATCCTATTGCCAATTCCGAAGCAATCGTATCTGCATTTGTATTCAAGAGTTGTCCCTGACCATCATGTGTAAGTGCAGAGAAAACGGGTGTAATATTGGTCTTCAACAATAATTGAAGGATTTCAGTATTTACTTCTGAAATATCCCCAACAAATCCATAATCAATAACTTTTACCTTTCTTTTTTCTGAAACAATACTATTCCCATCTGCTCCCGTGAACCCAATAGCATTGCATTTATTCGCCTGTAACTTAGCAACTACGGTTTTGTTTATTTTTCCTGCATATATCATCGTAATAATATCCAAATTATCCCGATCTGTAATACGTCTGCCTTCAATCATTTTTACCTCAACCTTCATTTTTGATGCAACCTTCGTTGCAGTCTTCCCACCACCATGAACTAAAATCTTAGGGCAAGTTAACTTTGAGAATTCACCCAGAAAGTTATCCAAAGCGACTTCATCGTCAATAATATTACCCCCAATTTTTACTATTTTCAAGACTTCCATAGCTATAGATTTTCGAGTATTTTTTTTAAGACTATCTGAGCGGCAAAGGTTCTGTTATTAGCCTGATGAATTACCAATGAATTGCCCCCGTCAAGGACACCATCTTCTACAACAACATTTCGCCTTATCGGTAAACAATGCATGAATTTCGCATCTCCTAACTTTTCTTGTGTTATCATCCAGTCTGGATCATTGCTTAAAATTTTTCCGTAATCCTTATAATTGCTCCAATTTTTAACATAGACAAAATCGGCCTGCTTCAAAGCCTTTTCCTGATTATATTCAATTGGACTGTCTTTTGTAATGGCCAGATCTAACTCATATCCTTCAGGATGCGTAATTAGCAACTCTACCTCCATTTTCTGCATCGTTGCTATAAAACTATTTGCTACCGCCTGTGGTAATGCCTTCGGATGTGGTGCCCATGATAAAACCACTTTTGGTTTTTTTTTATTTTTCAATTCTGCAATTGTAATCGCATCGGCTAATCCTTGTAAAGGATGTGCAGTAGCGCTTTCCATATTTATTATAGGGACTGTAGCATACTTCAGGAAGCTGTTAAGTACAAATTCTGAAGCGTCCTTTTCTTTATCTACAAGACCGGCAAAGGCGCGTACTGCTATGATATCTGCGTATTGAGAAATCACTCGACAGGCTTCTTTAATATGCTCAGCAGTTTCAGCGTTCATAATGGTTCCATCGTCGAACTCCAAATTCCAGGAATCGGTTACGTTTAAAATCATTACTTCCATTCCCAGGTTTTTGGCTGCCTTTTCAGTGCTTAGTCTAGTGCGCAAACTGGAATTAAAAAAGAGCATCACCAGCGTCTTTTGTTTGCCTAAACTTGAAAATTGAAACGGATCCTTCTTTAATTCTATGGCCTGTTCAATTATTTCTGAAAGGTTTTCAATTGCGGATATGTCGGTATAATGCTTCATAATTCTTTTAATAATGCTTCAAAAAGAAGATCGATGTGTTCCTCTTTAATTGTTAGGGGCGGGAGGATCCTTAAAAGATTCGGATTTTTTGCACTCCCGGTAAATATGTGATGTTCATAAATAAGGGCTTTCCGTAGTTCTGAAACAGGAAAATTAAACTCCAAACCCAGCATTAATCCGCGACCTTTTATATTTTTCAACTTCGGAAGAGATTTCGTCTTTTCGACAAAATATGCTGAAACAATGGCCACCCTTTCTATAAGTTGCTCGTTTTCTAAAACTTTCAAAACCGCCAGCGAAGCTGCACAGGCCAAATGGTTTCCACCAAAGGTTGTCCCTAACTGCCCGAAAGATGCATTGATCGCCGGATGAATTAGTATACCGCCTACTGGAAAACCATTTCCCATTCCCTTCGCCATCGAAATAATATCCGGCTTGATGCTATATTTTTGAAAAGCAAAGAAATCCCCTGTTCGCCCGAAACCTGATTGTACCTCATCAACAATGAGTAATGCCCCGTATCTTTTTGTTAAGGCATCGAGTCCTTGGTAGAAATCACTCGTGCTTTCATCCAAACCGCCAACTCCCTGAATGCATTCAATAATAACCGCGCAAACATCATTTTTTTTCAATGCACTTTCAGTAGAAACCAGATCTCCTAATTCTATAAATTCTACCTCTTGCTGGGCATTAATAGGAGCTACAATTTTAGAATTATCTGTAGCTGCTAACGCTGCTGAAGTTCTTCCATGGAAAGAATTATTAAAAGCTATCACTTTCTTTTTTCCTGTTTTGAAAGACGCAAGCTTTAGTGCATTTTCATTGGCCTCAGCCCCCGAATTACAGAGGAAAAGCTGGTAGCCTTGACAGTTGGATAAGGTCGTTAATTTATCGGCCAGCTTCAGTTGCAACGGATTTTGAATCGAATTACTATAAAAACCAATTTCATTTAATTGACGCGTCAAATTGTATACATAATGAGGATGAGAATGCCCAATGGAAATCACGGCGTGACCTCCATATAAATCTAGGTATTCAGTACCCTTTTCATCATAAATAAAAACGTCCTTCGCTTTTACAGGAGTGATATTGAAGAGCGGATATACCTCAAACAAACTCATAATTGCTCATTTTTAATGTTGTTAATTTTATCGTAAGAAGTGACCATTCCCTGAATAAGTGAAGAGCTCAAACCTTTGTGTTCCATTTGATTTAAACCTTCAATGGTGCAGCCCTTTGGTGTTGTTACCCTATCGATCTCCTGCTCGGGATGGTCGCCGTTAGTTATTAATAAACTCGCGGCACCTTCGCTGGTATACATCGCCAGTTTCTGGGCTTCCTTAGCATCAAAACCTAATTGAATAGCTGCTTGACTTGTGGCTCTGATGAGTCGCATCCAAAAAGCAATGCCGCTGGCACAAACCACTGTTGCGGCCTGCATTTGCGGTTCCGGGATACTTAAAGTGTGACCCAGCCGATCAAAGATCGCCTCCGCAATCTTTATCCTTTTCTTCCCAACTTCATTGCTGCATAGACAGGTCATCGATTTCCTTACCGCAATAGCTGTATTAGGCATCGCTCGAATAACAAATGTCTCCACGCCAACGACAGCCTCAATTTTAGGAATTTCAAAACCTGTGATGGTCGAAATAAGCACATGTTTTTCGGTTAAATAAGGTGCGACTTCTTTTAAAACCGATTCAAAATGTGCCGGTTGAACTGCGAAAATCAGAATGTCCGATTGCTGAACTGCAAGGATGTTTTTTGAAGTTATTATTACATTCTTATAACCTTCAAATTCCTGAATTGATTCTACATGCCTTTTTGTAAGATAAAGAGATGTTATAGCGTTAGTGGCAATTAAGCCTTTTGCGATTGAGCACCCTAAATTACCGGTTCCTATGATTGCTATTTTCATAATATATGTTTTTAAAAAAAGTTCGCTTTTAGTTGTAATCCTTCAGATTCATGAAATCCAAACATTAGATTCATATTCTGAACTGCCTGTCCGGATGCACCTTTTAAGAGGTTATCCAAAATGCTTGTGATTAATAAAATGTTATTGTGTTTATACAGATGAATTAAACATTTATTGGTGTTAACGACCTGTTTTAGATGAATGTCCTCATCTGAAACAAAAGTAAATTCCGCATCCTTATAAAAGGACGTGTAAAGAGACTTCGCCTCTTCCAAACTACCATCGTACTTCGTGTATAGGGTTGCAAAAATTCCCCGGGTGAAATTTCCACGATTTGGAACGAAAATTATTTCCGAAGAAAACTGTGCTTGCAATTGCGCAACAGATTCATTAATTTCGTCTAAATGTTGATGTGAAAAAGCTTTGTAGTGAGAAATATTATTGACTCGCCAGCTAAAATGAGTTGTTTCCGATAAGCTGGTTCCCGCCCCTGTAGAACCCGTTACCGCATTAACGTGAATATCATCTTTTAGTAAATTATGCTCCGCCAATGGCAATAATGCCAATTGAATAGTCGTAGCAAAACAACCGGGATTTGCAATGTAGCTGGCTTCTTTAATTTTCTCTTTTTGTAATTCCGGCAAACCATAAACAAAGCTTTTATCATCGAAAATACTGTCATTCCTCAATCTAAAATCATTACTCAAATCTATAATCTTTGTTTCAGCCGAAAATTCATTTGCTTCTAGGAACGTTTTAGAATTTCCGTGACCCAAACATAAAAACAACACATCAACCTTCGGATTGATCTTATTTGTAAATATTAACTGCGTGCTCCCCACTAAATCCTGATGAATTGCACTTATCTTATTTCCTGAATTAGACGTACTATAAACGAAATTAATATTGACTTTTGAATGATGAATTAATAGTCTAATTAGTTCGCCAGCAGTATATCCGGCACCTCCAATAATTCCAACTTGTAGTTTCATAATTCTGTGTTTACCTGATGATATATTTTGTTTTGATTACCCAAAATCTTTATAAATCCCTTTGCTTCATCTGCAGACCATCCACTGTTTATCTCACCATAGCTTCCGAACTTAGGATTCATAAGATCGTGGGGCGAATTAATTCCGTCAAGCGTAAAATGATAAGGTTTTAAGCTCACAACAACGTCTCCCGACACCTTTGCCTGACTGCTTTCTAAAAAAGCTTCGATGTTTCTCATTACAGGGTCTAAATAGTGTCCTTCGTGTAAATGCATGCCATAAAAACTCGCCAAATATTCCTTATGCTGCAATTGCCATTTAGTGAGTGTATGTTTTTCCAGTAGATGATGTGCTTTTATTATAATTAAGGCCGCAGCTGCTTCAAAACCAACACGCCCTTTTATACCAACAATGGTATCGCCAACGTGAATATCTCTGCCAATTGCATAGGCCGATGCCAAAGTATTCAAGAGCTCAATGTTCTTTTCAGGACTATTTTCAATTCCATTTAAAGCCGTTAATTCACCATTATTAAAGGAAAGTTTTACTTTTTCCTCGCCTTCATTCTCCAATTGCGACGGATAAGCAGATTCAGGTAATGGATTCCATGAAGTAAGTGTTTCTGAACCTCCTACACTTGTCCCCCAAAGTCCACAGTTCACCGAATATTTAGCTGTTTCCCAGGGCATTTCAATTTTGTTGGCTTTGAGATAATCTATTTCCTGCTGTCTAGATAATTTCTCATCCCTTATGGGCGTGATGATCTTAATATCAGGAGCGAGGGTTTGAAAGATCATATCGAAGCGAACCTGATCGTTTCCTGCACCCGTGCTGCCGTGTGCAATATATTTAGCATTGATACTTTTCGCGTATTCTATGATTTCAATTGCCTGAATAATTCGTTCCGCACTTACAGATAAAGGGTAGGTATTATTTTTTAAAACATTTCCAAATATTAGAAACTTGACCACTTTAGAATAAAATGTTGCTATCGCATCTATATTCTTATAGGTCGAAACGCCCATTTTATACCCATTTGTTTCAATCTCTTGGATCTCAGATTCTGCAATTCCGCCTGTATTAACGCTTACCGCATGAACTTCGAACCCTTTATCTTTTGACAGGTGCACTGCACAATATGAAGTATCCAAACCTCCACTATAAGCTAAAACTAACTTTTTCATTTTTTCTCCTTTTTTAGAAACATGGTTTCTTTTATATTCCGTAGTCTTTTAAATACTGCTTCCTTTATTTGCTTCTTCTTTTTTAAATCTTTTTTAGCGGGATCGTATAACATTCCTGTACATAGACACATATTTTGTTCCGTACGCTGCAAAACATCATAATTTTTACAAGTTTGACAGCCCTTCCAAAAGCTTTGGTCGTCCGTCAATTCAGAAAAAGTAACCGGTTTATAACCCAAATCATTATTCATTTTCATAACGGCTAAGCCGGTCGTGATGCTAAACACATTAGCCTCCGGAAACTTCGTTCTAGAGTGTTCGAAAACTTTCAGTTTAATTTTTTTTGCCAGGCCTTGTTTCCTAAAATCGGGATGAACGATCAAGCCTGAATTCGCCACAAACTTACCGTGACTCCAAACTTCGATATAGCAAAATCCTGCAAATACATCCCCTTCTAAGGCAATAACAGCATTTCCATTCTCCATTTTTGTGATGATATATTCGGGCGTTCGTTTTGCAATTCCCGTCCCTCTATCTTTGGCCGATTCTGCAATGGCTTCAGAAATAATAGTAGCATAAACGGCATGTGATTTATTGGCAATAACAATCTCCATTGTTTTGATTTTAAATTAAATAAAGTCGAATAATTCTCGGAAGTAGAACCGGACTCACCTAAGTTCTAATATAGAAGCACACCCTACGGGCGAGGACGAAAATAAGGGCGTACACGATAATAGTTATAAGAGTGTATAACTAAATTTTGAAAGCTTTCTATGTTTATTGTTGTAATCAAAATGAAAAAATAAAATTAACGTATAAATTAAAAGGCCGGATAACTAAGATATTAGCGACGGGGTTGACGCAAGAACCAACCGGGAATTGAAGTACGAATTTTATTTGTTAATGATTTCATTGGTTTAAAACTATGCTTTTATTTTAAATAAATTATACAAAAAGGTATCTTTTTAACCACATTTACCATATTCGTAATCTAAGACTTAAAATATGTAAATACTTCATTATTAAATTGTTTGGTTAAGAATATTCAAATAGTTTTTAAATACAAAAACCAAACTTTGACTACAAAATATAGTCTGTACTAATAAAATTTGATGCCTTGCTATCAAGTATTTCATTTAAAATAGCATTGTTATAGTCATTATCTTTTGAAGCAACAAATGTTCTAATTGAGAAGGATCGAATCGCATCATGAACGCTTAAAGTAGCAACAGCCGAATCTTTTCTACCTGTAAAAGGGTAGGCATCGGGACCACGCTGACAAGAGCTATTTAAATTAACGCGACAAACGAGATTTACCAAGGTGTCAATTAAAGAAGCCAATGTCTTTACATCTTTTCCAAAAACGCTTACTTGTTGTCCGTAATTGGACTCAGCCATATCATCCAAAGGTTCTTCAATATCTTTAAAAGAGATAATTGGAACTACAGGCCCGAATTGTTCTTCCTGAAAAACTCTCATATCTTTATTTACAGGATACAGTACGGCAGGAAAAATATAATTATGAGAAGACTCCCCTCCTTTTCCATTCAAAATTTTCGCGCCTTTTTCCAAAGCATCATCTATCAAATCCTTTATATATCCGGGTTTTCCAACTTCAGGAAGCGGTGTCAGCTTTACACCATCTTCCCAAGGGTTGCCAAATTTAAGAGCATCAACTCTTGCTGAAAACCGCGTATTAAATTCGTCAACAATTGTTTCATGCACATACAAAACCTTTAAGGCAGTACATCGCTGCCCATTAAAAGACAAGGTTCCTGCGATACACTCATCAATAGCTAAATCCAAATCAGCATCTGGTAAAATGATGGCTGGATTTTTAGCTTCCAATCCTAAAACCAATCGCAATCTGTTTTGTCTTGGATGTACATTTTGAAGAGCATTTGCCGATGCGCTGTGACCAATTAAGGCTAACACATTTACTTTACCACTCTCCATAATTGGAGTTGCAACCGTTCTGCCTCGACCATAAATAATATTAACTGCGCCCTTTGGAAAACTACTTTGAAAAGCTTCCAACAAAGGTGAAATTAACAAAACCCCATGTTTAGCTGGTTTAAAAATTACCGTATTCCCCATAATCAATGCAGGTATCAATAAGGCAAAAGTCTCATTGAGCGGATAATTATAGGGCCCTAAGCAAAGAACAACACCCAGGGGCCCGCGTCTTATATGCGCATATACACCTTCCTGCTTTTCGAATTTCGCGTTGCGTCTGTCAAGTTGTTTATACTCTTCAATTGTATCATAGATGTAATCTACGGTTCTATCAAATTCCTTTTCAGAATCGGGCAGGTTTTTTCCTATCTCCCACATCAATAGTTTTACTATTTCCGCCCGTTTGGTTTTCATTTGTGTCACAAAATTTTCCATACAAGCAATTCTATCAACAACTTTCATAGTAGGCCATTGACCTTGCCCCTTATTGTATGCGTCACAAGCAGAATCCAAGGCTTCCAAGGCTTCAACTTTACCTAACTGCGGAATTTTCCCTAATAAGGTTGGTTTGTAATCCTCTGTTGAAGAAATTGTTGAATAGACTTCTGCCGTTTCACCTTTCCAAGACTTCAATTCTCCTGAAACAAGATAGGTGGTTTGATCAATTAAAGATGTTATTCTGAAGGCTTCAGGTATATGCATAAGTGTTGAATTTATTAATGAAGTTTAATTAAACCAAAAATTGAAATAAGTCCGGTTTGTTGTTGAGATAGTCACCATAAAAATTATGAAGCTTCATTTTAGTGATTAGTGGATCCAAATCGTTAATTGATTTCAGTTCTACACCTACTACAGCAACATCATTATCACGATTCGCCTTTTTAGTGTACTCAAAATGAGTAATATCATCATTTGGACCCAGTATTTCAACAACAAACTCTCTAAGAGCTCCAGCTCTTTGAGGAAATTTAACGATAAAATAATGTTTTAAGTTTGCATGGATTAGGGCGCGCTCCTTAATCTCTGGCGTTCGTGTAATATCATTATTACTTCCACTTACAACACAGACAACATTCTTGCCTTTAATCTCTTCAGCATAAAAATCTAGGGCAGCAATACTCATTGCTCCAGCGGGCTCAACAACAATTGCCTCTTTATTATAAAGTTCTAAAATGGTTTGGCATATTTTACCTTCGGGAACGGTAATCATCGCGTCCAAATTCTCTTTGCAAATGGCAAAGTTGATATCTCCAACTTTTCTTACTGCCGCACCATCTACAAAATTTTCGATGTGTTTTAATTCCGTATTGATCTTATTTCTTATTGATGTTGACATAGAAGGTGCTCCCTCCGGTTCAACGCCAATAACTTTGGTATGAGACGAAACATTCTTAAATAAAGTAGATATACCCGAAGCCAATCCACCACCACCAACAGGAACAAAAAGGAAATCTATTGGCTCATTCGTCTGGTTTAATATTTCAAGGCCCATTGTAGCCTGTCCTTCAATGACCTTCTCATCATTGAACGGATGAATAAAAGTCTTGCTCAATCGCTCGCATTCAATTTTAGCGGCGGCATATGCATCATCAAAGGTGTCACCTACCAAGACGATATCTACAGCGTCTTCACCAAACATTTTAACCTGCTCTATCTTCTGATTAGGCGTTGGTGCAGGCATGTAAATAGTTCCTTTTATATTTAATAATTTGCACGATAAAGCCACCCCTTGCGCATGATTTCCTGCACTGGCACAAACAATTCCATTTTCAATTTCTAAAGCAGAGAGGGAAGACATTTTGTTATATGCCCCTCTTATCTTGTACGAACGAACAACCTGTAAATCTTCACGTTTAAAAGAAATATTACTTTTGAAATCTTTCGAAAACCTTGTATTCCGAGTTAAAGGGGTTACAGATGCAACTCCTTTTAAGTTTACAGCTGCAGCTTCAATAGCTTTAAGCGTTGGAAAATACGTGAGGGTTGGGTGCATACTTTTTAGGATGAAACTGTTTCAGGTTTTACAGCTGTTTTTATTGTCTTCATTGCAGTCATAGCATTACGTAAACGCCTACCAACACCTTCAATTTCATGACTTCGAATAGACTCGTTGATCTCAATTAAATCAACATTATCCACCGAGTTCGATTTTGAAAAAGGCGCACCAATGATATTCGTTTCTACCGATTTCATAAAATCAACTAACAAAGGTTTGCAAGCATGGTCAAATAAATAACAACCGTATTCGGCTGTATCAGAGATCACACGATTCATTTCGTACAGTTTTTTTCTTGCAATGGTGTTTGCGATTAAGGGAAGTTCATGCAACGATTCATAATAGGCCGAATCTTCAACAATTCCTGCACTTACCATAGTTTCAAATGCAAGTTCAACGCCCGATTTCACAAAGGCTACCAATAAGACACCATGATCAAAATACTCCTGCTCACTAATATGATCTGACGTAAGCGTTGTTTTCTCAAAAATTGTTTCACCAGTTTCGGCTCTCCATTGCAATAAATCTTTATCATTATTAGCCCAATCTGTCATCATCGTTTGAGAGAAATGTCCTGAAATAATGTCGTCCATGTGCTTCTCAAATAAAGGCTTCAAAATCACTTTCAGTTCTTCCGAAAGCTCAAAGGCTTTAATCTTCGCTGGATTAGACAACCGATCCATCATATTTGTAATGCCGCCTTGCTTTAAAGCTTCAGTAATCGTTTCCCATCCAAACTGAATCAATTTTGCCGCGTAATTTGCATCAACTCCTTCGGCAACCATCTTATCAAAAGAAAGTATTGAACCCGTTTGTAAAACGCCACATAAAATTGTTTGCTCACCCATTAAGTCACTTTTCACCTCAGCGATAAACGACGACTCTAAAACTCCAGCACGATGCCCTCCAGTGGCCACGGCATATGCCTTCGCTTGAGACCAGCCTTTATTTTCAGGATCATTCTCGGGATGCACAGCTATAAGTGTCGGCACACCGAATCCTCTTTTATATTCTTCTCTAACTTCTGTTCCGGGGCATTTTGGCGCTACCATAATTACGGTTAGGTCTTCCCTAACCTTCATACCCTCTTCTACAATATTAAAGCCATGAGAATACGATAAAGTCGCTCCCTTTTTCATGAAAGGCATAACCGCATTTACAACCTGTGTATGCTGTTTGTCTGGCGTTAGGTTCAAAACCAAATCTGCAGTGGGGATCAACTCCTCATAGGTTCCTACTTTAAAATCGTTTTGCGTGGCATTTTGATAAGAAACGCGCTTCTCCTTGATCGCTACTTCTCTTAAGGTATATGACACATCCAAGCCTGAATCTCGCATATTTAATCCTTGGTTAAGGCCTTGTGCCCCACAACCAATAATTACGATTTTCTTTCCAAGCAATATGTTTACACCATCTTCAAATTCTGAAGCATTCATAAATCTACATTTTGCCAACTCTGCTAATTGTTTCCTCAGTGATAAAGTGTTAAAATAATTTGCCATTTTTATATTATTGTTTAATTGATGCTAATTTTTGTGATATTTCCATCGGTTCTTTAGTAACCGCTATTCTTCCTGAGCGCGTAAATTGCAAGATTCCAAAAGCGCTTAGTTCTCTATGTAATAATTCTATTTCGATACGTCTTCCAGACTTCTCCAAAACAAAGTATTCTTTGTTAACGGTTACAATCCTCGCGTTGCTTTCCTTTATGATATTCTGAATTTGACGTTCCTCAAATAATAAATCGGATTTGATTTTAAAAAGACAAGATTCTTGGTAAATTGTATCTTCATCTCTGTGGTAATAAGCTTTTATGACCTCCACCTGCTTTTCAATCTGACCAATTATTTTTTTTATTTGCTCCTCAGTCATTTCCACAACAATAGTAAAGCGTGAAACGCCTTCTATTTCCGAAAGTGAAGAATTCAAACTTTCAATATTGAAATGTCTTCGTTGAAAAATTGCCGAAATACGATTTAGCAATCCGATGTTATT
>TARA_B110000285_G_scaffold105131_1_pt1 | contig 14242 bp, 9 predicted proteins | sample TARA_B110000285 | Tara Oceans TARA_B110000285 (sample SAMEA4397756) | marine metagenome | biome: Polar Biome; feature: [SRF] surface water layer (ENVO:00010504); material: water (ENVO:00002006), including particulate matter (ENVO:01000060) such as... | depth 5 m
GCTCGTAAGGCGCGTGAAATGGTTCAGCGTAAGAGCGTTTTAACTGGAGGAGGCCTTCCAGGTAAACTTGCAGATTGTTCGTCTAAAGATCCCGCTGAGTCTGAGATTTATCTTGTCGAGGGAGATTCTGCCGGTGGAACTGCGAAACAAGGTAGAGATCGTTTCTTTCAAGCAATTATGCCATTGAGAGGTAAGATTTTGAACGTTGAGAAAGCAATGCAACATAAGATCTTCGAAAATGAAGAGATTAAAAATATCTATACGGCTCTTGGTGTAAGAGTTGGTACGGAAGAGGATTCGAAGGCCTTGAACATGGAGAAGCTTAGATATCACAAAGTAATCATCATGTGTGATGCCGATGTCGATGGTTCCCATATTGAAACTTTAATCTTAACGTTCTTCTTTAGATACATGAAAGAAATGATAGAGAAGGGGTACATCTATATCGCAACTCCACCTTTGTACCAAGTGAAGAAAGGAGCAAAATCTCAATATGCTTGGAATGATGATCAACGCGATATTTTAATTCAGCAAATGAAAGGGGCAGGGTCTGAATCATCAGTTGGTGTTCAGCGTTATAAAGGTCTTGGTGAGATGAATGCGGATCAATTGTGGGATACTACAATGAACCCAGAATTCAGAACGCTGCGTCAAGTTACTATCGAAAACGTTGCTGAATGTGATCAAGTATTCTCAATGCTTATGGGGGATGAAGTTCCACCAAGAAGAGAGTTTATTGAGAAAAATGCAAAATACGCGAAGATTGATATTTAATCTTGTAAGCAAATACTATAGAAAGCGTTCCGACTACGGAGCGCTTTTTTTTTGGTAGTATATGAAGGATTTATTAAAGAACATTCGAAGCTGTACGATTTGCAAAGATGCATTGGTGAACGGAGTTAATCCAGTTCTTGCAGCAAGTATGAATTCTAGAATTGCAATTATTGGGCAGGCTCCAGGAAGTGTGGTTCACAAATCTGGTATTCCTTGGGATGATAAAAGTGGAAAGCGATTAAGAGAGTGGATGGGAGTGAGCAATGAGCAATTTTATGATCCTGAAATATTCGCGATTATTCCAATGGGGTTTTGTTATCCTGGGAAAGGAAAGTCAGGTGATTTGCCTCCAAGAAAGGAATGTGCAAAGGAATGGCACCAATCTTTATTTGATAAGATGCCGAACCTAGAGTTGATTTTATTGATCGGAAAGTATGCTCAAAATTACTACTTGGATGGTAAGGGAAAATCAACTTTAACGCAAACGGTGATGAACTTCGGTGATTATTTACCTGAGTACTTTGTATTGCCGCATCCTTCTCCAAGAAATAATATTTGGATGGCTAAAAACTCGTGGTTCGAAAAAGAGAATGTTCCCGTGTTGAAAGAAATAGTTGGAGCTCTTTTGAATTAGAAGTAAGCTTAAAGTTTCTCCCCTTTTATTATATATGAAGTTCTGATTGATTCATTCTTGAGATGCACAAAGCTTGTTCTGCCTTCGTCCTTTAAGAAGTTCTGCAGTGAATAATCATCAGGAAAAGAAAGGAAGTGAATTTCACAGGACACTTCTTCATTTGCTGTAATGAACACATCTTGTGTAGGCTTAATTCTGTAAATCATTTTCCCTAGTTCTCCGCCATTAGAGGGATGGCTATGTTTTCAAACTCATCGAATACATACTCTTTTCCATTATGAACGAAAATCATTTGTGTCAAATAGATCATAATTGTTTGGGGCAAAAAAATCCCCCTCAGTTGAACCAAGGGGGAATTAAATTATTTAGTTAATTCTACTGCTTCACAATTCGTGTTACTACAGTGTTATTATCATTGCTAATTGTAACGAAATATACTCCTGTTTCATAGTTCGTAGTCTTTAATACAACACTTTCAGAACCTGAACCATTTGCGATATTTCTTCCTCTCGCGTCAACAATTTCGTAGTTGAAGTCACCGTTGATCTCGATGTTCAATTCGTTTGTTGTTGGGTTAGGGAAGATACTCAATCCGATGTTTTCTTGTTCATAAATTGACAAACAAGCATCAACTACTACATCAGTAGTTCCAGTATTTGCACATCCATTTGCATCTGTAAAAGAATACGAGATAGTATGTGTCCCTAATCCAGCAGCTGCAGGATCAAACGTTGTTCCTGTTACGCCAGGTCCAGAATAAGTTCCGCCTGCAGGTGTTGCACCTGATAAGGTAACTGGAGCTGTGTAATCGCAAACATCAGGCATTGCAATTAATGCAATCGTTGGAAGTGGGTTAACAACTACGTCAGTTGCTGCAGATGTTGCAAAACATCCGTTTCCATCCGTATAAAGAACTGTGATTGATCCACTAGTAGTTACTGTAATAGTCTGAGCTGTTCCAGTTGTTGACCAAGTGTTACCAGTACCTTGAGAAGATGTTAAATCAACACTTCCTCCATCACAGAGTATCAATGGACCACCAGCAGTAATTGTTGGTATTGCAGGGTTTGCATTTACTGTTATCACTGTTGGTGTTGAAGTCGAAGAACATCCAGACACATCAGTGTGTGTAACGGAAATTGTTTGCGTCGTTGTCACTGTAATTGTCGATGTAGTTTCAGTAGTAGACCAGCTATTACCAGAACCATAAGAAGATGTTAAATCAACACTTCCACCATCACAGAAAGTCGTTGCTCCGCCAGGTGTAATTGTTGGTGAAACTGGAGGAGTAGGGTCATTCAATCCTTGTGCTAGGATATTAGAAGTACATCCGTTTCCATCTGTGATCGTAATGTTGTACGATCCTGCTGCTAATCCTGGGATTGTATATGGAAGAGAAACTCCGTTTGCATTTCCAGTTGCAGTACCTGACCATGAGATATCACCAGTTCCAGAACCAGCAACTTGAATTGATCCAGTTGAAGTCCCACAAGAAGTTGGCTCAGTAACAGTTCCAGCCGAAAGAACAAGAGCATTATTTACAACAATCGTTGTTGCTAAAGATGTGTTTGAACATCCATTTGCATCCGTATGTATAACAGTAACTGGCCCAGCTGTTGAAACAGTAATTGTTGAACTCGTTTCAGTTGTTGACCAAACGTTGTCTGTAGGATATGAAGATGTTAAATTAACACTTGATCCTGAACAGATTGTCGTTGAACTTCCGGCTGTAACTATCGGTGCAGGTGGCAATGGATTAACGATTACAGTTGCTTGAGTAGATGTAACACATCCACCAACAGTAACTATACAATCGTATTGTGTAGTTGATGCCGGAGTAACTGAAATTGTTGCTCCAGTTCCAATAGGAGTTGAACCATCAAGCCATTGATACGTTCCTCCACCAACAGCAGTAACCGTTGTAGATTCTCCAGGGCAAATTGCAGCAGCTGAAGATGCACTAGCTGCTGGTGCTGTAGAGGTAGCAACCGTCACTGAGTACATCGCTTCACAACTGTTTCCAACAGTGGCAACGTAAACGTCATAATTTCCAGGAGCTAAAGTTGTGAATGTATTACCGACTTGATAATTAACACCATCTAAACTGTAGAAGTACGTTGTTAAATCTCCACCAAGAGGTAAAGTAACTGTGATTGAACCGTCATTGTTACCGCAAGTTGTTCCTGCAGGTGTAACAGTGGCTGATACAGGATCATACACTGAAACTGGCATTACAATACCGTCGTTAATACAAGAAGCAGAACCAAACAGGTAGATATTATAATCACCCGCTGTTAAAGGTGCATCAAATGTGAATGTATTTCCAGCGGTACTCGATTCCTCAATAGTTGTTACCCAAGGCTCGTCTGTAACATACCATCTGTAATCAATATTATTTGTAGACGTTGAACCATTAACAGAGATGTCGCCACCTAGGCAAACTTCGTCGTTTGTTGCACTGAAATTCATTACAGGTGCGGGTCCATTAGAAAGTAGTACATCCATTGCTACAGACTCAGTAATTCCAAGCAAAGTAGAGTTAAGCCATCCATAAGTATCCATTTCCATGTGGAATCCAGAAACGCCACCTGCAATTGTATTTGTAATACCCATCAGCACTGTGTCTTGTCCAGCACCATATTGTAACTCCATTCCAACCCAGAATGTGCCAGTTACAGTTGGGGGAGTTGTGAAATCAAAATCATTCCATGCATTAACAAACATATCTGACAATAGAATTGTTTCTGTTGCTAGAACGGTTCCTGGATCTGTACCATTATCATTGGCATAAACGCGAAGTTCAACAGATCCACCCACTGGTGCAATGTCTGAAGCTATGAAAATTGGCATACTAACTCGTCGTACTTCTGCAGATCCAGCATATGTAAATTGTTCAACAATTTGAAGTGTGTTTTCTAATGATGAACCATCACCATATAAGTCAATTTGACCATGTCCTGGAATATACCCCCAAGCTCCATTGGTAGGGTTAACGTTGTAGAAAGAAAATGCATCAGTAGGGTCCCAGTTTCTTAATGTATCACATGTTGTTCCAGCTGCAGGAGCAACAACTTGAATGTAAGTAGTTTCACTTGCAGGAGTTAAATCAGCCCCCCATACATTAGATGCTGTAAGGGTTACATCATAAGTCCCAACAGTATAAAATTCTACTTGAGGGTCTTGAGAAGTTGCATCTGTACCGTTGATAAAATTCCAATCGGTTACAGGCGTACCAGACATAGTCCAGGCCCAAGAAGTTGGAACATTTGTAGATTGATCAATTAAGTTAACAGATCCACCAATAGGTAATATAGTTGGTGATCCAGGTGCAGGGATTGATGTGAATGCTGATACTGGAGGTGTATTTGTTGGGTCACAGCCAGGGGAGAGTAGTAGTGAACCTCTAATTCCTTGAAGAATAAGTAACATGTAGTTCGATTGTTCCTGCGTAAACATAACAGTACAACCTGTAGCGTAGTCCATGTAGTTTTCATATTGAACTTCAACGGCGCCGCATGATGTGTAACTAGCGAGCCCACAGCTGAATGTTGGGTCTTGATCTGCAGGTCCATCGGTAGATGGGGTATCTGTGAAGTTGTCATCATTACCACAACCTCCAGAACCACCCCAAGTGTGGTCTAATCCTAAATAGTGACCAACTTCGTGTGTTAATACGTTTGATCCAAATCCAATGTTGTAATCAATTACAATTCCATCAATGCTTGCAGTTGGAAGATAAGTTGTTGTAGGACGGTAAGCATAACCAGCTGTTCCATAATTCAACCCATTTGTAATATTACAAACCCAAATATTCAAGTAATTGTTTCTGTTCCAAATTTCAGATCCGCCAGTAGCGGCAGCTTTCATTTTGTTTCCTTCTGTTGTTGGATCATAATAATCTTCATTAGTGGCGACACGAATAATTCCGGCATCTGTAAGTGGTGCTCCAAATGGATCTTGTGTTGCAAGACAGAAGTTAATGTCAGCATCTGCTGGATTAAATCCTAAACCAGTTCTTGCATTTGCGGCATCTGCATTAAGCAATTGGTAATCATCTTGTAGTTCTTGAAACAATGCTTGGATTTGAGCATTTGAAACATTTTCAGCAGGATTACTTAAGTTGTGTACAACATGGAAAATTACCGAAATCTCATTCACTCCAGGTGTTTCTGGAAATGACATGGATGCTGCAGTTGATGCAGACTGTTGATAACTGGCATTGTATTCATTTAAAATACCTCTTGAGGCATAATGTGCCTCATTTAATTGATGCGAGAAACAATTGTGCGCACCTTGTGGGGTTAATGTGTTAATTTGATTTGAAGTGACAGTGGCCGGAGGTAATTGGCCGGGCTTCAACTTTTGAGTGGTACTTTGACCAGCTGGGCTTACTACAGTCTGGGTATGAGCTTGCTGATTTAATTGACCAAAACTGATCGAGGCGAACAAGACCGCCGTCAGCAATAAGTAGGTTTTTTTCATAGTATAATAGCGTTTTTTAGCGCATACAATGTATGAAATAAAACCTTGAATAAAAATAATAATTGGTCTAAAGGTGAGATTATTAGATGAACCAATTTACATTTTTTTTGAACGACTTTTTGACGGCTCAATCAAACAAGTGTAAAGCCAGTTTGCTCTTTTATGCCGAGGCATATTCCACAATAGAGGTTCGAACTACGTCTTTCTCTTTTTCTTTTTAGCAGCAGGAAATAAGATGTTGTTCAAGATCAATCGATAACCCGGTGAGTTTGGGTGAAGATTTAAATCTGTCGCTGGGTCGCCAACTCTGTGCTGATAGTCTTCTGGATCATGACCGCCATAATAGGTCCAAGTACCTTGACCGTATTCGCCATGGATATAACGGGCAGTATTTAAAGATTCCGATTCGCCCATGATTAGAACGTTGGACTTAATAAAGTTTTTTTTGAAATCCGTTGTTTGCCCCATGAAACCGTTAACAACGTTTGTATGGTTTTGACAAAGCATTGTAGGAACGACATCCCATTTTGCAGAGAAATCAAAGAGTGTAAATTTGTCAATTTTTGCTGCTTGAGCTTCTGGAACTCCCCGTTTTCTTAAGTCTGTTCCGTCAATGTTAGAATATTCATAGGTCAATGGATCTTTGACCAATTCAAAATTTTCGAATGCAAAGGTGTTGTTGAAATCGAGTTCCTCTTGGCAATTGTGTGCCGCTGGATCGCCATCAAACATAACTTCACAAATGTCTGTTTTATGTGCTGCTAATCCAATATCGAAACTATCTGTTCCACTGCACATTGTAAATAAGAATCCTCCTCCGACTACGAAGTTTTTAATGTTGGTTGCTACTGCGAGCTTCATTTCTGAAACTTTCTTAAACCCTAGAGCTGCTGCTGAAGATTCTAAATCTGATACTTGTTGTTTGTACCAAGAATACGATCTAAAGTTCGCGTAAAACTTACCGTATTGTCCAGTAAAATCTTCGTGGTGTAAGTGAACCCAATCAAATTCACTCAATCTCCCCATGACAATTGCCGAGTCATAAATTTTCTCGTAAGGAATGTCAGCATATTCCATAACCAAAGTCACGGCGTCATCCCAAGGTTGTTTTCCTCCGGGCGTATAAACGGCAATTTTCGGAACTTTTTCCAATTGCACAACTTCCATATTGGCTTCTGGGTTTGAAATCTGTTGTTTAATCGCAGCGGCTTGTCCATCTGCAATGATTTCATAGCTGATTCCGCGAATAACGAGTTCTTCCTCAATAGTTGTTAAATGAGGTGTCATAAATGAGCCGCCTCTATAATTGAGGAGCCATTCAATGATAATTTCGTTTTCTAAAACGTAAAAAGCTAATCCATAAGCCTTAAGATGATCTGTCTGTGTTTCGTCCATCGGCACTAGGATTTGTGAACCCCATGAGACTTGCGAACTAAAAGACAGAAGAAGAATTACTAGATACTTTTTCATTAATTACAATATAGCAAAAATCTTACCTAAAATGGCGTCTCTCCATCGTCGGAAGGATCGAAATTGATGTTTTCATTGTCCAAGGAGTTCATTTTACTCGCGATCGTGTAGCTTTCTTGAGGCTGATCATCGAATGAATCGTTGGCTGAAAGGCTGGTATTTGGCAGTGCAGGTTGACCGCCTTCAGGTATTAGACCAAAATCACTTTCAAGATTATCGAAACGTGCGTATTCTTTAATGAAACGCAAACGAACACTGTCAAGTCCACCGTTTCTGTGTTTTGCAATGATTATCTCACCAATTCCGGCATTTGAATTACCATCTTCATCTTGTAAGAATCCGTAATATTCAGGACGGTAGATAAATGAAACAATATCAGCATCCTGCTCAATCGCCCCTGATTCACGAAGATCGGAAAGGATCGGTTTTTTATCACCACCACGTTGCTCCACCGAACGACTTAGCTGTGAAAGAGCAATAATAGGTACGTTTAATTCTTTTGCAATTTCTTTAATCGATCTGGAAATAGATGATATTTCTTGCTCACGATTCCCTTGTCCTTTAGACCCTCCAGCTGTCATTAATTGTAAATAATCAATGATTACCATTTTAATATCGTACTGCATTTTCAAACGACGGCATTTTGCACGTAAATCGAAAATACTAAGTCCTGGCGTATCATCAATATAAAGAGGAGCAGTTGCGAGTTTACTGATCCGCGTATGCAATTGCTGGAATTCATCTTCTCTTAAATCACCTTTTCTCAATTTTTCGGCAGAAATTCTAGTTTCGGAAGCGATCAAACGTTTCACAAGTTGCACCGAAGACATCTCTAATGAGAAGAATGCTACGCCTTGTCCAAAGTCTACTGCGGTATTTCGAGCCAATGAAAGAACGAAGGCTGTTTTCCCCATTGCAGGACGTGCTGCAAGAACAATCATATCTGATTTCTGGAAACCTGCTGTTAGTTTATCCAAAGCCATGAAGCCTGTTGGTACTCCTGAGATACCATCGGCATTCTGTGATGCTTTTTCAATTTCTTCAATGGCTTCACGAACAACATTTTGCATTGTATCGACCGTTTTACCCATGTTGTTTTCGGCAATCTTAAAAAGGTCACCTTCTGCTTTATTTAAAACATCGAAAACGTCATTTGTATCATCATAAGCTTCTTTCATTACTTCAGAGCTCATTCTAATCAACTCGCGTTTAATATACTTTTCAGAGATAACACGTGCGTGATATTCAACGTGAGCAGTAGATGCGATTCGACTCGTCAATTGAGAAACATAAACCGGTCCACCTGCAGCTTCGAGTTCACCATTCTTCTTTAATTGGGAAGTAACGGTTAAAATATCGATAGGTTTGGAAGTACCAAATAGTTCTTTAATTACACCAAAAATATATTGATGCTTCGGATCGTAAAAACTATCCTGAGAAAGAATGTCAATTGTGTCAGTAACGGCATTTTTTTCTAACATCATTGCCCCCAAGACGGCTTTTTCAAGGTCTACGGCTTGTGGCGGGATACGACCCATATCATCGGGCTTTAATCCAGGTTTTGAGAATTTTGTAGTCGTTTTTCGACTTTTATCCGGCTGATTTTCCATAGTATCAAAGATACGCAAACGATCGTCACTAATTCACTGAAATTTGAATCAATATTTATGAACGTGAGTTAACAGGATATGAACATGTTGTTAACAATAAAAAACAGCGCTTTCGATGACGAATTGGAAGTAACAAAAACGAAGTTTTGATTTGAAATTAAAAATGAATTCCAAACTTAAATTATGTCTAACTTTGCAGCATGGAAAGGAAAGTACAACTTACAGAAGACGGTTCTTCGACCATTTATATTCCAGAGATGGATGAGACGTATCATTCAACACATGGCGCAATTCAAGAGGCAAATCATGTTTTTTTAAAGCATGGAATTGAAACCTTGAATCAAAGCCCGATCGCTGTATTTGAAATGGGATTTGGAACAGGATTGAACGCTCTTTTGACAAGTGAATTCGCGAATAGCAATCAAGTTGAGGTTGTGTATAAAGGAGTAGAAGCCTTTCCCATAGAGGAGGAATTAATTAAATCTTTGAATTACGCAAAAGAGATTGGAGGGGATTCTCGGAAGGACTTTGAATTAATTCATAGTATTGATTGGAACATTGAACAGCAGATTAACACGTTTTTCGCGTTGACCAAAATCCACGAAAAAATTGAAGATTTCGTGCCAATTCCAAATTCAATTGATATCGTATACTACGATGCATTTGGACCCAGGGCACAAGGTGAAATGTGGCAAAAATGTATTTTAGAGAAAATGTACAGAATGCTAAAGCCAAACGGTATTTTCGTTACGTATTGCGCAATGGGGCAATTTAAACGTGATTTGAAAGCGATTGGATTTACAGTAGAAGGAAAGCCGGGGCCTCCTGGTAAACGAGAAATGACAGTAGGAATAAAAAGCGCCTAGTGTCCTCCTTTTCGTCGTTTGATTTTTTTAGGTTGTTTGTTTGTCCACTTGTGCTGCTTTCTGCTGTTCTGGTTTTTCTGTTTCGCTTTGTCGGGAGTTCTAAAAACCAATCCAGCATTATGTTGCAAGTAGTTACTTTTGGTGTCCCAAACTTTAGGGTAAACAGCGAATTTGGCTGTCGAAGATAATTGTATACCAAACCAATTAACTATCCATAAATTTATTCCTCCACCAAGATTGACAGTTGGAACATAAGGATCAGCAGTTCCAGTTCTGTATGTGAATCCAACGCCAGCAATTAAATAAGGCTCAATCCATCTTGCACGAGGTGCATAGAGGTTGTAAAAACTGTATTTGGCATTAAAATCAATGGAAAGGTTAATTCCTTCTCGTCCTGTGGAATCATTGACGAGTATATCAGGAGTGTAGGCCGCGTATGATACTGCCATTTCAATACTCCATCCATAAACGAAATAACGATCTAATGTGAAGCGCGTTGGAAACGGTTTGATATTCCAAGAGTTATTGACATCAAAAATATTGCCGAATTTATTCCCATCGTCGTCAACAGCCGTCCAATGCAATCCGATCATCCATTTGTACGGTTTGTAAGGCTTGATTGTCTTGTATGGCTGCGCGTAAGAACTAAACGAGATGAATATTAGAGTAGCAATAAATAGGTACTTCAACATATATAATCCTTTTGTGACAAAAATAGTTTACATTGTTTCATTTTTTTTGTGATTAATGTCCATACGGTATTTTTTCTCCAGCTTTAATTTCTACTTTTAATGTGTTTTCGTCTGGAGGAATCGGGCATGAATATCTGTATGAATAGGCGCAATAAGGATTGTATGCTAAATTAAAATCAATTAAGGCAATTGTGCTTTCTGGAATTTTAAAATCCAAGAACCGACCGCCGCCGTACGTTTCATTTCGCGTTGTTTTGTCTCTGTAAGGAATGAATAAATAGTTTTTGAATCCCTTCCGATCTCTTTTTAGTAAGTCAATGTTTTGATAGGCTGTGAGTCGGCAGGGAACAGAGTCAATAATGAAATCAATGTAGCCATACCTTCTGTAAATTGGCAATCTATCAGTGGATGTAGGCATTTCGAATTTTTTCCCTTTGTCTTTCGTGAAGGTTGCCTTTAATTGAAAAGTAGAGTCAAAGTTGAAATAATCCAATCCTTGAAATTCATTAATCTCTTCAATGCTTAGCATGTGATTGGCTGTGTCGAGAAGCTCGGTTTTATGGTCTTCTCTATGCTCTAAAATTTCTATTTCAGATTGTTGTGAAACAGCCAAAAATGGAATTAGGAGGAAGGTCAATTGTATTCTTTTCATAGAATTCAAAGGTAAGAAATCCATTTTCATAAATGAAAGGAAATAAATTTAAGCACATGTGCTTGATTTTTTAATTTCTACCTCCAAATATTGAGCTTCCAATTCGCACCATTGTGCTTCCTTCTTCAATGGCCAATTTATAGTCTCCACTCATTCCCATGGAGAGGTGTTTGAAGTTGTCGTTGAATTTAAAAAAGTGGCTCTTGATAACATTAAAGTCTCCTTCTAAATTGCAGAATTCTTCTCTGACCTGTTCCTCATTATCTGTAAATGTTGCCATTCCCATTAAACCAATTATAGAAACGTTTTGCATTTCAACTAATTCGTTTGAGTTCAAAACTTCCATGAGTTCGTCGAATTTCATGCCGAATTTAGATTCCTCATCTGCAATGTGCATTTGAAGCATACATTGTATCGTTCGGTTGTTCTTTTTTGCCTGTTTGTTTATTTCCGATAACAATTTTAGGCTATCAACAGCATGAATTACGCTTACAAACGGAGCGATATATTTCACTTTGTTTGTTTGAACATGGCCAATTAAATGCCATTGAATGTCCCTCGGAAGAACAGCTTCTTTTTCAACCATTTCTTGAACCTTGTTCTCACCAAAAACGCGCTGACCAGCAGCATATGCTTCTTCAATTTCTGATGCAGGTTTTGTTTTTGAAACCGCAACTAGCGTGACATTTTCAGGAATATCAGCCAATATTTCATTTAAATTTTCCTTAATCATTCATTTATGTTATAAATTGTAGATCCGCTTCTTAGTTTCGGCTCTACCCAAGTCGATTTTGGAGGCATCGTCATTTGATTGTCTGCAACACGCTTAATGTCCGATATTTCGACCGGATAAAGAAAGAAGCCAATTTTGAATCCACCTTTTTCCATTGTTGAGTCCAATGAATTTAACTCTTGATTCCCACTTATGAAATCAATTTTCTTATTTGTTTTTAAATCAGAGATACCAAGAATTGGTTCGAGCACAAAATTCGTTAGGATTTCGGCATCTAGGCACTTAACTGGATGATCGTGGTCTATAATTGAGTCTTTGCATGTCAATTTGAACCAAGACTCTTCAACAAACATCGTTATTTCATGTTCTTTCGATGGTTTCTCACCAATGAACAGTGTTTCAATTGTAAAGCTAGTTTCAAGTTTGTCGATAAGTTGTTCTTTGGTAAGGCCGTTCATTGTTTTTACTAGTCGATTGAACTCAAGAATCGTCAAACGTCTTTCATTCAAAAAGAAAGCAAGAAAATTATCTTCGTTTGGGAAATGATTAAAACCTTTTCCTTCTCGCCAGTCCTTTAATCCAGCTGATGATGCGCATCTATGGTGTCCGTCGCAAATATATGTCGCGTCCAATTGCTCAAAAGCGTGAATCACGGCATTTGCTTCATCTTCTGTAAAAATCCACATCTCATGCTTAATCATGTCTGTGGTCATGTATTCATTCTCAGGCCGTTCCTTCGTTTTATTGTAAAGGATAGGCTCAATTTGATTTTCAATATCAGAGTAGGAGAGAAGCACCGGTTCGGCATTGTACCCAACGATATTCAAGTAATTGGTAAACATCTCTTCTCGACTGGTTATTGTGGCTTCGTGCTTCTTGATTTTATCCGATTTGTATTCGTTAACGCTCGCTCCAGCAATAACTCCCATATATTCATTTCCATCTTTGGTTTGACGGTACATATAAATATGCGGAAGCTCGTCTTGTTTTAAAATCCCACGATCCATAAAGTCTTGGTACGCATCACTTACAAGTGCAAAACGTTCTTTTGAATTCGGCTTTGTTTTTTGCTTCTCTCCAAATTCAGGATTAACAATATGAAGAAAAGTGAAAGGATTGTCTTCCAACTTGGCCTTGAGAACATTGTCTTTGTATGTATAATAAGGGCGTGTAGCAACGAGGTGAATCTTGTCACGTGTTGGTCTTATTGCTTTGAATGGACTGATTTTCGCCATTGTTCTATTTGTTTTTAGTCGGAGAGGTGCGAAGATCGTAATTATTTTTTCTTGTATAGCACAAAAGGATGACGATGTCAGCCTTTTGTTTTAATACTTTGAAGTGTTGTTAGCTTCTTTGAGCTTCAATTTTACTTCTGACCGAAATGAGAAATAATAATTTCAGCCAACTCAGTACCAATTCGAGCTTGAGCCTCAACGGTTGCGGCACCAACGTGTGGAGTACAAGCAATTTTTTCATGGCTCAATAAATCAGCTCTTGGGTTAGGTTCGTTCTCAAATACGTCAAGTGCAATTGAAGCAACTTTACCTGAATCCAAGGCAGTCATTAATGCGTCTTCGTCAATAACACCGCCACGAGCAGCATTAATAATTCTAACTCCATCTTTCATTGATGCAAATTCAGTTGCACCAATAACCGCAGATCCGTCTGATTGTTTAGGAATATGCAGTGAAATGTAATCAGCATGACCAATTACATCCATCAATGAAGAAGTAGGAGTAATAGAAGTTGTCGCCGATAAACCGTTTCCAAGTTGAAGAGAAATTTCTCTAGCATCTGTATACGTATCTACGGCAATTACATCCATTCCACAACCCAATGCATAAGCAGCAAGGTTTTGTCCGATTCTTCCAAATCCAACGATAAGTAATTTCTTACCTCTTAATTCGACACCTTTTCCGTATTTCTTCTTCAAGGTTTTGAAATTACCACCTTCCATGTTCTTGTAAGAATCATTCAATGAACGTGAGATAGCGAACATGTGTCCCATCACCAATTCAGCAACAGATTGACTTGAGGCAGCTGGCGTATTCACTACCAATTTCCCGCTGTCTCTTCCGTATTGAACATCAATGTTATCCATTCCAACACCTCCACGACCAATCAATTTTAGATTTGGACAAGCGTCGATCATGTCTTTGCGAACTGTTGTTGCGCTTCTAACTAGAAGTACTTCAATATTATCTTTGTTAATTGTGTCGATCAAGTCTTCTTGTTCAACTTTATCTGTAAGCACTGCATAACCAGCTGCTTCTAAGGCGTCAATTCCAGCTTGAGAAATTCCGTCGTTTGCTAATACTTTCATTTTTTT
>TARA_B110000285_G_scaffold48132_1_pt1 | contig 14188 bp, 10 predicted proteins | sample TARA_B110000285 | Tara Oceans TARA_B110000285 (sample SAMEA4397756) | marine metagenome | biome: Polar Biome; feature: [SRF] surface water layer (ENVO:00010504); material: water (ENVO:00002006), including particulate matter (ENVO:01000060) such as... | depth 5 m
CATCAAATGGTCTGTGTACAAAGAAGCTATCTGGTCTTGGATACACTGAGCCGGTGATTGCATCTACAGATACGTCAATAGTTCCTGCTGAACGAGCTTGATATCTTAGTTTATTAATAGATGGGATATCTGATGCTATAAAAGGACCAGCTGCAATTGCATGATTATTAACGTCTTCATCTGATGTAACATCGACAATAAATGTGCTACCTGGAACTAAGCCATGTGCAGATGTAAATTCTAATTCAATTGTTGCTAGTGCTGTAAATGGTATCTGAGTACCTAGTGCAATTTCAGCAGTTGTAGGTTCAGATAGTTGCACTGAACATATAAGTGCAAATGGATCGCCTGCATAACCAAGAGAATCTGCAGATTCAGAAATTGTAGCAATTGACCCAGAACTTACAGTATTAATTTCAATTGTTAAGTCGTTCGTTGGGGATACGCCGCCGAGGCTTGTACCAGGAACAATTATTTTGTTTCCGACAGCATAATCTGAGCCGCTTACGTTAATAGATGCTGTATAGCCACTGTCATTTCTTAATATATTAAATGTTGCGTTAGAGCCAGCCATTGGTTGATTAGGAGGGGTAACTCCAGTATTTGTAGCGTCACCTGATGTGCTTGTTCCTACTGCGGTTATAGTAGCAATTGCTCCAGTACTTACGGTATCAATTGTAATTACGAGATCGTTAGCAGCAGTTGTACCAAATAACGCAGTGCCTAAAATTGTAAATGTCTGGTTAGGGCCATAGTTAGTTCCGCCGCTTGTAATGTTAACAACATAAGCACTACTTGGTGTCATCACAATTTCAAAATCTGCGCCAGAGCCTACAATATTTGTTGCACCAACTGTAGTACTGTCGCCGTTAACGGCTGTTGGGCTTCCTGTAATACTTGATGTCTCGATAGCGCCTGCTGCGCTAACTGTGTCAATTGTAATTGTGATATCGTTAGCAGGCGAAGCACCGCCAAGGGCTGTACCTAATACAGTAAATGTCTCGCCAGCTGCGTAATCGATTCCTGCAAACTGTCCATTACTTTGCAAAGTGTAAGCAGTGCCTGTTTTTTGTACACTAACAATAGCATTAGTACCTGCAACAGTATTACTTGTATTGGCTACATCTCCATACAACACATTAGCATCTGGTGCGGCTGGTGAGTTTACAGTTACTGCGGTAATATCGCCTGTGCCGCCAACCGCAGTAATTGTGAAGATTAATGTATTCGTTTCGTCTCCATTTAGTACAGCGCCATTAATTTCTATGCGGTCATTTATTACATATCCAGTTCCTCCAGCGTTTAAACTATTGCTTGTGTATACATTATTTAGATATGCAATATCAAACGTTGCATCGACTCCTACGCTGCCTGTGATAGTAGGAGTTATTGAAGCTATAGTTGACGCACCGTCATATCCTGTACCTTCTAAGGTTATAGTTGCTATGCCGCCATTACTAACAGTTGCAACTATTATAACAAGATCGTTAGTGCCAGACGTGCCGCTTAAATCAGCGCCGTCTACTAACAGTCTGTCGCCTACTACATAGCCTGTGCCTGCCGCTGTAATAGAATCAACTGCATAAACACCGCCTGTACTTGAAATAGTAAATTGTGCACCAGTTCCTATCGTTGTGCCATTAGTGCCAGAAACACTATTATAAGTTGTTTTGTTACCAATAATTGCTGACTGAAATGCACTAGTGAACGATAAATCGCTACCGTTGATACTCTCAATAAATGTAGCTGTGCCGGTGCCGTCGCTAGCTGCTAAGTCAGTAACTATGCCAGTAGCATCTTCTACAGTAAGAGTAGATACTCCACTAGCGTAATCTCCAACAATTGTTGGAGTTATGTATTCGCCGCCACCGTCTGAATTGTCAATAATACTAGTTACTTGTGTGCCTGCGCCGATGCCTGTGCCACTAAGAGGTGCACCTGGTGTTGCTGCTGGGCCGTCATATGGTAAATTTGTCGAGCCTACCGGAGTTGTGAGTTCAACATTAATAGTTCCGCCTGATCCGTTTGTTGCTATAGTAAATGCAGGAGAACCAATGTTGGCTCCTGTATAAAAGCCACCTTTTCTAAGTTGCGTATAAGTTGTACTTAAAACATCACCGTTAGTTACACCTACTTGTGCCTTTGCATAATATCTAAAAGAATTATTTGTCGGAATATCAGTAATTACAAAACTGCCTTCAGCTCGTGATGCTCCATTAATACTATTTTCAAGAGCTTTAATTGTAAATGGTTGTCCTGAGGTAAATCCATGAGGACTAACTGTTGTTACTGTAATTAACGACTGACCTGATCCAGCGCCAGCAGTGTTTGTTTGTACAATAATAGTTCCTGACATAGCCGCATGATTTTCACATTGATAATAATAAATGCCAGCATCGCCTGTTTGTGGGGTCCATTCAATTGCGTTACCAGAAATGGCGGCCTGTCCAGTTATATTAGTCGTTACTTGATTTCCAGTACCAGATCCAGCAGCAGTTTTAATATACAACGGATGAGCAGTACCTGAGTTATTAATTAGTTGTAACGTATCGCCTTCGATCATAGTAATAGTAGGATCGTTTCCATTTATACTGCCTGTTCTGTCGTCTCCTACTACAATATAGTTAGTGGTGTCATCTGCGGAAAAATTAAATAACCATGTACTAACAGAACTTGCATCAGTAATAACAGTTGAAACTGCTGTGTCTGTTCCTGGAATTTCGTATATCGAAGGATATCCTCTAAGTGTGCCAATTGCTGCCCATTTGGTTGGCTGTAAGCCATACTCAAAGTCAGCGTCAAGCATCGATAAAGGTGATGCAATACGTTGACGTTCAATAGAGTCTGTACCAAAATCATAAGGCCTAGTGTAAACTATACTCTTACCGTTTTCGGTATTTTCAACAAATATTTGGATTTCGTCAGTTGAACTATGTGATACTGTACTATAATTTAAAAATAGTGTAGCTACTGTATCTGTTGCTTGTAAAAATTTAACAAAGTCTGTGTCACTTGCCTTTTCTTGTGTAACATATCCGCCTGTGGCAACGCCACTAAAATTATATATAATTTCGTTTTTGGAAGAGTTAGTAATTAAAAGAAAATCTTCTAAGTTGTAATTACCTTGTACTTTAACACTACCTACCCCTGTCATTACTAGTGTTGGCATTGCAGTAAGACCATTACCTATTACATCTACTGTGTTATACACTAGAGTTTTAATTTTTGCGGCAGGTCCTGCTGTCACTGCATTTGCTACTGCGCTACTAAATGTATGTACAGAAGTATCTGAACTTATACCTATGTTAACTGTAACAGTAGTTGCCGTTACTGCGGTAATTTCAATAGGAGCATAATAAAATGGATCTTTACCTGTATCATTAGGAACGCCTGATCCTCTTGGGTACGGATGCAATGTAGCATCGCCGTCAAGCGCACAAGTAAAGGTTATGCCAGCTGGGGCAATTAAAATTTCAGTACCTACTGCAAGACTATGAGTGCCAAGGCTTAATGTCATTGCTCCTGTTGTTGGAGTATATGTTGCATCTGTAGGAGTAAATTGAACAGTTGCTTCTGTAGCTGTTCCGCCAGATTGAGTTATTTCTGAATTTAATGCAGAGTAAGCTGATTGTGGTAAAATATAATCTGTAATTAATCTACCAATAAAATTGTGTGCAGCAAGTTCTGCGCCTCGATCACCGTCAACTTGCGCAACAGTTTGATCCCAATAGTATTTGATAACATTTTTTAAATATTCGTTGCCGCCGTACTGTAAGTCTGTTAAATATGCATCAATTACATACCCAACATCTCTTTCGCATTTTAGTACACTGGTATTTGTATAATTATAAAATACATCTTTTGTAGCATTTGTTACAGAGCTTACCCATGAGTGGGCAGTAACGTCAGTTGATGCTCCGGCGCTAACTGTAACAGTAGTACTTGTTGTAGCTGTAACTATTAATGCTTTATCAAAAAACGGAACAGCGCCTGCAGTTGCATTAGTAAATGTTAATCCGCCATCTGCTATCAGTAGTGCGTCTCCGACATTAAAGTTGTGCGAGCCTATAGTTACTTCTAATACCCCTGTAGCGGGTGCGTATGTAGCGCCTGTGGGCGTATACTGTGCTGCTGCTGTAACTTTAGCAGCAATGTATGCACTCATTTCTTTCTGTATGAAAGTTTTGTTAGCAGTAATTAGACCATGAGCATTAGGGTAGCTGTTATCAAGAACTCCTAAACCAGGTTTAAATACATAATTTTTTATTTGCGTTTTTGCCATTTTTTACATCCCGAGTGCTATAGATAGTGCAGTAATTTGTGTATCAACGTAACCTTTAGTGGTAGCATGATTAAGTGCTGTAGGAGCACTATTTAAAACAACTGTATTCGAAGTTACAGTTGTTGCTGATGCTGTTCCTAGTGTTGACGTTGTTGAATTCAATGTTGTAATCGTTCCGTTTGTTGCTGATAGGGTAACAAAAGCGCCAGTGCCAGGTGTCGCCGCTCCTATATTAACATTATTTATCGTACCTGTCGATGAGCTAGTAATTTGTACTAATCCATCAGATATTGTTGTATTTCCTGCAACAGTTAATCCGGTTAATGTTCCTAGCGATGTTAAACTACTACTAACAATACTATCAGTTAACGAAGTTACAGGCTCGCCTTCGACAGCACCTGGTGCTCCGGTTCCAAATATAATTGCGCCGCCTACACTTATCGATGACACGCTGATCGAATTAGCTGAAATATTACCTAGTGAATCTATATCTAAACTTGGAGATGTAAACCCGTCACCTGCTTGAAATTTTGAATATGTAACTGTCATTTTTAAATTTCCTTATGATACCGTTATTGTATTATTCATACCGTTGTGTACGCTACACTGATAATAGAATGTTCCTGAACTACCAATAGTCCAATTAACAGTTGTTGTGCCGTTGCCGTCTACTCCTGCTGCTTGATTACCAGTTCCTGTGCCTTGTGTTGTCTTAATGTAGAATGGATGCGAACTTGATGTACCAGAATTTATAATGAATTGAACTAAGTCGCCATTGTTGTATGCAAGTGTAGGTTCTGCGCTATTTGTAAATCCGCCATTTCTATCATTACCTGTTAGCAAATAACTATTACCACTATTTGTGACTGTTATTGTGTAGTCTGCAACAAATGTTGGTGTTAAGCTTGTATCGTTGATTGTAATACTATCTGTAGTGTCTACAATATCTCCGCCTGAACTTCCAGTTCTAATTTGAATTACAAAAGTTTCTGCACCTTCGGTTGTTGCATCAGCAGTCGGTGCAATGTTAAATGTTCCTGCATTACTTGTAATTGTAAATTGTCCTTCGTTATCTGCAAACTCGCTTGCATTAGTAGCAGTCCAATATAACGTAGTTGCATCTGGTACATTAGTTGTTGCAATATTAATTGTTAATGGGCTTCCTTCGTTTATATTAGTAGCAGCAGGTGTTGCATCATATGTTGGCGAATCCGCTGGTGTTAAGCTTGTATCATTAATTGTAATACTATCTGTAGTGTCTACTACGGTGCCAGCAATACTTCCAGTTCTAATTTGAATTGTAAATGTCTCTGCTCCTTCTGTAGTAGTATCAGCTGTTGGAGTAACACTAAACGCTCCTGTGTCACTTGTAATTGTAAAGCTGCCATTTGCTGTACTAAAGTCTCCTGCATTTGTAACAGTCCAGTACAGCGTAGTTGCATCTGGTACATTAGTTGTTGCAACACTAATTGCTAGGGTAGAGCCTTCGTTTATATTAGTAGTAGCAGGTGTTGCATCATATGTTTCTGCTGCTTCTGTACTTGTATCTGCGATTACTGTCTGTGTCGTTAATGCGCCGGTACTAACTGCTCCACTATCTGTAGCTGCTAATGTTAGTGTTAATGTTTCAGAACCTTCAGTAACGGCATCGTTAGCAAGTGTAATACTTGTAGTTGCTACATTACTTGTTAAAGTAAAATCACCTGTTAGTGACCCTGCAGATATATCATCTGAATTTATGCCTGTTATTGTATATCCTACAGTTGTACTATTAGGTATATATTGTGATCTAAGTGTAAATGTTACAACATCTCCTTCGTTAGCAGTTGCTACTGAACTTACACTATCATAAGTTGGTGTAGCTGCTGCTGGTGTATTTGCTGTGCCGCCCATTCCGCTATGATTTACGCAATAGTAATACAACGTTGGTGTACTATCTGCAACTACAATTTGAGAATATGCACCTAAACTACCCGCAGTGCCTACTAAAGTAACTCCAGTAGTGTATTCTACGCCGCCGCCCCACGTTCCGTTAGGAGTTGTGGAAAATCTAAGTTGGTGTGTTTCATTTGTACTATTATTTTGTCTAAATATATATGTCTGACCTTCGATCAGATTAAGTGTTGGACTTGCACTAGCAAACCCAGCTATATAGTATTTGTTGCCTGTGCCGTAAATATTTGATCCAGTTGCTACAGATACGTCATAAACTACTCCTGTAGGTGTTAGACTTGTATCATTTATGGTAACTGCACTTGTTGTTGCGATAACTGTTCCACTCGTACTACCTGATCTTATACTAACAGTAAACGTTTCTGCTCCTTCAGTAAATGCATCAAGACCTGGTGTAACATTAAATGTGCCTGCATTAGATGAAATTTGGAAGCTGCCACTTGCTGTGTCGAAGTCGTCTGGTGTCGAAACTGTCCAGTACAATGTTGTCGAGTTAGGAACATTAGAAGTTGTAATATTAATTGCTAGTGTTGCACCTTCGTTTACATTATCTATTGCTGGAGTTGCTGTATAAGTTGGTACTACTGGTGCGAGACTTGTATCATTTATAGTAACTGCACTCGATGTTGCAACAACTGTTCCGCTTACACTATCTGTTCTTACACTAGCAGTAAACGTTTCTGTACCTTCGGTTGTTACATCAGCTGTTGGGGTAACACTAAATGTACCTGCATTACTGGTAACTGTAAAGCTTCCAGTTGAAGTACTAAAGTCACTAGCGTTTGTAGTGCTCCAGTATAGTGTTGTTGAATCTGCTACATTTGCTGTAGTAACGTTGAATACTAATGCACTGCCTTCATCCACACTTGCAGTAGCTGGTGCCACTGCATAAGTTGCTGCTGCCGCTTCTTCTGCCGCAGGCGGTGTGTAGCTTACCGTAGCAGAGTCTCCAATGTCATTTAAACTATGATAGTACGAAGCACTATAAATTACTTTTGATCCAGTACTTGCTGTACTGTCTTCAGATAATGCAGGGTTTATAATAATACTAACTTTAGAAGAATTAACTTGCGCTGTGATATCTACTAAATTTCTTCCTAAATTAGTTCTGCCATATTCGGTGATATTTGCTTTATCTACGTCTGCTATTACAAGACATTTTATAATTTCTTTATCTTGGCCACCTAAGTCAACAACTATAGTATATTCGACTGCACAAAAGTCGCCGTAGTGCCATTCATCCATAATAGTTTCAGGATACAGTTGCACCCATGGACCTTTATAAGAAAAATTTACTCCGTTTTGTAAGCGGAGAGTCTTTTTTAAGCCTTGCATAAAGAACTTAGTAAAATTTAGCATTCAATACCTCTACATATCTTCATAAGTATTTAGCTAGATTTAAATCAAATAGCTTTTGCAAATTCTAGGAGATTTTCAAATTTCTGCACAGCATTATTCGTATCAGTATCTTTGTTGTCTCCAACCATAATTGCAGTAGTTGGTAAACTTAGTGCGGCTTTGATATCGTTCTTATCGCACCCAATAAAAAAGGTATCTTTCCATACAATATTATTTTCGTTCTCTGCTCTTTTAAACATTCCAATATTAGGCTTAACATACGGATCAGTTTTATCAGTCGAAGGTGTATAATATGATGCTCTAACATTGCCTCCAGTTTCAGAAGCCAATTGTTTCAAAGAATCTAATATATTGTCAAAATCTTGAATTTCTATATTCGAAGTGCGTCGGTTAGGTTGTCCGGTAATAAGTAAAAGATCATATCCCTTTTGGGTTAAAATGCGTATTGCATCTTGCACAAAAGGGTATACTGCTAACTGATCTCCTGAAGTAAACGGTTTTGAATTATCCAGTAACACATTAAAAACAGACATGCCGATGCTTTTTTTATTTTGTTTAAATTGAGTTATAACATCAATATATGAAGAGTATCTACCCATTATCTTAATCCTTAATTGCTAATTTTCCGATTTCAGGGAACCAAAGATATTTAAGTTCAGAGCGCCTAAGTGTATCTAGTGCTTCTGCTACAGTTTCAACTAATGGATCGCCTCCTAAATTAAAACTTGTATTAAACAATATCGGTACTCCTTTAATCTTTTCGAATTCTTCGATTAGTTCATAGTAATTCTTATTTTGCTCTTTAGTTACTGTTTGTACACGACAAGTTCCGTCCACATGAGTAATAGCAGGCACAGTGTCTAGTTTATCTTCAACGACATCAACTGCATACATCATAAATGGAGTTTCTTTTTTGGATCTTAAATCGAACCAATCATTTGCCTTTTCTGCTAAAACTGTGCCAGCAAATGGTCTAAACCATTCCCTGTGTTTAACTTCGTTAACAATATCTTTACCGTTTTTAACAGTTGGATCAAATAATATACTTCTGTTACCAAGAGCTCTGGGGCCGGCTTCTGATCTTCCTTGGTACATACACACAATAGTTTCTTGTGCAATTAATTTTGCTATATCTGCTGTAGTAGAATCTGTTACTGTAAATCCTTCGTAATCGATATCAGTATACTGATTTTTGTCGTTAGGGCCTAGGTACAAAGAATTTAACGGAGTTTTTTTACTATCTTTAGAAATAGTTCTGTAAACAAACTGACATGCTCCCATAACATTTCCGCCATCATGTGCAATTGGTTCGTTATAAAAATTTAATTCTGGAAATTCTTTTAAGAATTCATAGTTTGCAACACAATTTAAACCATAGCCGCCACTAATAACAATATTCTTCTTACCTGTAATTTCAACAGCTTTTCTAATTAGAAGTTTAACTCTGTCTTCAGTAGACTTTTGAACCATATACGCAAGATCTTTTCGATATTGATCAATTTTAGTTTCATCTTTGTGCCAAGTAGTATCACCTATCATCGCCATAAGTTCTTCATCCATGTCAGCTCTAATGGAACTGCCTGCTGGAAATCCTGGTTTAACAAAACTTCTATTTGTAAATCTACCATCGCTTAATTTAATAGTATCATTAAATTTTCCGTAAGGGGCAATTCCCATTGTTTTACCTGCTTCAATTGCATGAAACCCTAAAAATCCTGTAACTGCTTCGTATGATTTTGTTAATCCATGAGAATCTGAAACTTCTACTAATGTATCATTATCTGTTAACGTAAAGCTATCTCGCATGTTAGACCCATAGTATTTTACATGTGCTTCAACTTCAGCAGGGTAAGACATACTATATATAGACTCAACTTCCCACGTTCCGTCTTTTACTTCGTCCCAGTCTGGAATATCCAGTCCACTACCAGCGCCATCGACTACAATCACAGCAGCATCATCAAATCCTGAATTATAGAAACCAGTTGTTGCATGTGTTAGATGATGCTCGTCGCCGTATTCCTTTGTTTCGAACTTTATTCCTTTTTGTTTTTTTCTAACATAACAACTATAAGGATCTTCACCAGTCCAAGGCATTTTTCCAAATGCATTGCGTGTCCCGCAAAGTATTAAATAATCTACATGATCAGTATACTCGTATGCCTTTTCCAATCCCAAGTAAGGATTGCCATCATACTTCCAACGACTTAATCTATCTTCTTCAATATAAAAAATTAACTCGCTATCTTTATAAAGTGCCGTTGCACCATTATGTCCAGTATTAATTGCTAAAAGCCACATATATTATCTTTCCTCTTTAAGTTGTTTTTTTGATATGATCTTGAATATTTTTGATCATACTTTTAAGTTCGTCAGCTGTGAAATCCATTAATGGATCGTTTAGCCTGTCTGCTTCTTCACATCCATACCCAGCTATCCTAATTGGACTATAAACTTTAGTTTCTGTATCTCTTTCAATAATGTTAAAATATTCTGGATATGTTACATTAATACCAAACGTACTACCAAGGATTACAGTTCCCGGTGTATCAAATGCATATGCAATATGTTGGCCTACGCTATCACAACCGATAAAGTAATCGCTAGCTTCGATTATTGCTGCCCAAATTCGTAAAGGCAATTGCTCTTGTGGTTGAAATAGTGGAACATTTACTACATTGAGCTGATGTTCTCCCATGTACAATATATTATAGTCTTTAGATAATTCTCCAACTAAATCAATAAATGTATTTTGTTCTACACTACGTGAACTAGGATCGTATACTATTCCAGAGCCCATTTGACTACTGCGGCCAAATGGCTGTATAACTATTGTTTTATCTTTTGATAGTTGTTGTTTTGCTTGTGAGATTATATCAACAGCAGCCATTTCTTCTGATTTGCTTAATTTAAGAGTTGGCTTACTATTCTTATCTATTCTTTCATCTAGAATCTGGTACCAAAAGCTTTGTTGCAAACTTGATCTTGAATTATAGTATTCGTGGTCTCGGTAAGGCTCTGGACTTACACACGAATTATCTTTAACTAAATTTTCAAATAATCCTTTGTGGTTAACATCGAATGCTTTGGATTGTAATGTAGGATGTCCCATGAACATTTCCATTCCTCCTTCACAGACTATTCCTGCTAACTCGTTTCTTTTGTCTAGCTCTTCTAACGCAGGAAGACTTGCTACGACTCGCCCAGCCCCGCCGTTTATAAAAATAACTTTTTTCATTAAATAATCCTATCAAGTACATGTATTTGTTACGAATATTTATAAGGTACTTTTTTAAATCTCAATAAAAGTGGCTAACCAGACTGGAAGGGCAGCAGACTAAAATTATATAATTATTAGTATAAAGGAAAAGTTTAATGTACGATCAGTTCAGCCATCGCGAAACATCTATGTATAATAAAGACGACTGTTGTAATATTATTAAAAAATATAACAGTTCGGAGTTGCATCATATGCAACAGGGAAAGCACGGAAACGTTAGTAATAATAGAGATGTGTATATTGAAAAAATTGATCTTTCTAATCATCTTGACCTTGCTAATTCAATATTTGAAGCTAATCAATATTTTTATAATTTTGATATTTCGAGAAAAATCGAATGTTATTTTGCAAGATACGAAACTGGCAACCATTATAATGCAGAGCATACTGATTGTATTATTTTAGAAGATAATGAAACTCTACAAAGAAAGTTGTCGTTTTCGTTATTGTTAAATGAAGATTATACCGGCGGTAATTTATCTATTACTAATACTATGATTAACAACACCACAGGAAACTTAGTTGTGTTTCCTTCATTTCTCCCACATAGGGTTAGTACAGTAACATCAGGCACACGGTATGTAATATTTGGGTTCTGTTTAGGACCGAGCTGGAGGTAACATGAAAAAAATTATTCAAACATTTCCGACTGTAATGCTAGAAGCAATTATAGACAATGAAGAAGAAATTAACACTAAACTGTGTTATGAGATCAAAAATTTGTTTAATAATAAAGACACTCAAAAAAGAGCACTAAGTCAACAATGGGAAGATTTTGTAGTATCATCTGACAATCACTCTACAGGCTATAGTAATTTTACTACAGATAGTAATTTAATTAAAAATGATAAGTTTTTATTTTTTTACGAACACATTAAGCCATTAATTAGCGATTTTTTAACTCAGTTAGATTATCACGACGATTGGCACTTTGTAAATAGCTGGGCAGCAGTGTATCCTAAAGGCGCATGGGTGCCATTACATGATCACAAACTTATGGAGTGGAGTGGAGTTTACTATGTCTCTGCTCCTAAAGATTGCGGAGATATTGTTTTTACAGATCCTAAAGAATATGCACTCGCCGCAGAGCCTCCTAGTACTCGCTGGCGCGGAAATTATAAACAAAAATTTAATCCCACAAACGGAAAACTTATATTATTTCCTAGCTACGTTAAGCATGAATCTGTGCCAAATCTATCAGAAGAAGACAGGATTATTATAAGTTTTAATATTAATACTGGAAAAGAAAATTATAAATTCCCCAACATATAAAGGTACATTTTATGAAAGCAATTAGACCACTATTCGCAGTTCCTACACTAGAAGCTATTGTTGATAACCACGAAGAAATAAATCAAAAACTATTAAAAGAATTAGATACTATTTTCGACGGAGAGAGTAATAAGAGAATCCTAAGTCATAAATGGAATCAATATCAATGGACTAAAGAAAAACATAAACTGGGTTACACAAATTTTGATCCAACAAAACCTACTAGTCTTACAAACAACCATAACTTTAATTTCTTTTTTGATCACATCTCAGAGTTAGTATCTGACTTTTTTGCTCAGTTAGATTACTTTGGAGAATGGAATTATGTAAATGGGTGGGCAAGCGTTTACCCCAAAGGCGCCTGGGTACCGTTGCATGATCATAGACCATTACATTGGAGTGCATCTTATTATGTTAAAACACATAAAGATTGCGGAAACATAGTCTTTACAGACCCTAAAGAATACGCACTTTCTAACGAACCCGAAAGTACTAGATGGAGAGGAAACCTAATGCATAGTATAGAGCCAACTGACGGTATGTTATTAATTTTTCCTAGTTACTTAAAGCACGAAACATTGCCAAATGCAGTCGACGAAGATAGAATAATTATAAGTTTTAATATACAAACACCTACTGTCCCTAGTCAATAACATGCATTACTATAAACATAAAGAAATAGAATTTCATGTAGATAATCCAAATTTTCTTTTCACACAACTAACAGTAGATAGTCATACTAAAGACCAAATGAAGACTGTTATTGAAAATGAACAAGATACTGCAAATTACCACGGGGGATATACTTTTGAGATTGAAGATAAATTGTTTGAAAAATTATATAATACATTTACTGTAATTTGTGAAGAAATATTTGGGGAATTACATATTTTTGAATATAACAGAAGAAAATGTTGGGCAAATGTATACAATTGTGATTCTTATAGAAGCAATTTACATCATCATTTAAGAACGTCGACAATTAATAGTGTATTTTATTTAAATATTCCAGCAGATGATTCTCTAAATTCGAGTGGCCTAAGAACAATATATAATAATAACGAGTATATATTTTTGCCAGATGAATTAGATTTAGTTATTATGCCTTCGTGGATGCCGCATGAACCATTACCACATAATAGTAAAGAAAACCGCATTGCAATTAATATGGAATTGCAATGCGGTAAACCAATTAATGATATTTACGCTTTAACAAAAATATATGAAAAGTGTAAAATTATTATTTAAAGATTACTCAGGTGGCGCAACTCGAACATCTGTCTCTACTTCTTCACTCTCGCCAGCAGTTCCTACAAATACACATTTAATTATTTCATCTCTAAATGTGTCCTGGTTTCTTGGAAATTCTATTGTGAGAGGATTGTCAGTCGAAGTTTCTGTTTCATTATAAGTCCATGTACCTATATGTGTAGCATCATCTTCGTCCCATACACCAGCTGCGACATATGTACAAACGCATACTAATTTATCGTCAAGGTTGGTTATTTCTACATCAATTGCAACACATGGAGGTCCAGGTGCAACGACTTCTTCCGCCGCTGCAACTTCAGCTTGCCATACTTCTGCACTAACCCAACTTTCGTCTTCTTTTCTATGCCATCCTTCTGCAATCCCGATATCGTTTGGAACATCTTCCCAAAGCGCGAGTGCATCCACATGCCAATGTTGTCTGACGTCTCCGTCAAAAATTTGTACTACTTCTTCATCAACTATTTTAGCCCATGTCATGTTATTTTAACTCCTTAAAAATATTAAGCATTCTTCCAATATATAATCGCCATGCCAGTTCCTGCATTGCTTACTCTCCAATCCAACTCAGCTGGTGGAAATGCTAGTAACGGATTGCCTGAATTGTTATTACAGTAATCGTAGTTTCCACCATGACATATGCACATGATAGCACTTCTATTAACTCCGGCGCCGCCGCCTTTGCCTGCAAATTGTGTGAAGTGACAAATTCCAGTTCCGCCTGCACCGCCTAGTGTTCCTGCGCATGCAAGTGTATACGGAGCAATAGTTTC
>TARA_B110000285_G_scaffold194568_1_pt1 | contig 14129 bp, 14 predicted proteins | sample TARA_B110000285 | Tara Oceans TARA_B110000285 (sample SAMEA4397756) | marine metagenome | biome: Polar Biome; feature: [SRF] surface water layer (ENVO:00010504); material: water (ENVO:00002006), including particulate matter (ENVO:01000060) such as... | depth 5 m
ATCACGATCATCCACACCCTAAGTTTCCGGAGGAGGAAACTTACTCACTAGTGCAGGTAGATCAAAATACAGTAAAACCCCTATCTTTGGCTCACTTAACCAGCTCTCTGACATAGTGTATAACGGCTTCTGACATATCACCTTACCAACATCTAACTTGACTTATGAAAGTGAACATTGATTGTAACAACTTGATTATGAAACTACTGATAGCGCTCACCCTCTTGGTTGCCAGTACAACGCTTCATGCTTACATTGGCCAGTCCACAGAAAACTTTAAAAGGGATTTAGGTAGAGATTTGGGTAGGGGTATCTTCGATGAAGGAAAACCGAGCCTGTTTGAATCAAAAATGTCATGGCAAGGCAATCCACGTGACTGCAAGGCTAATCACCTAAAAGCCCTAGGAGATCCACTATGGTTAATAGAAGTTACCGCATTTGTCGAACCAGGCAAAGGAGGACAGACCATACATGAAATATGCTATCGCAAAATAACCAAGGGCCCGATCAACCCAGCTGAACTACAACAGATCGAATTTATTAATAAAGGCGCAGGATTAGTTTTAAAGACTATAGCCCCAAACAAGATTAGCATCACCTCAAAACAGTTTGCGGCACTGTTGGCAAAGAAAAACCAACAGGTGCAACAGTTCAAGGAAAACTACCTCTGTCTCGGACAGACTATTCAGCGGCTAGAAAAAAGATTCGGCGAAGGCAAACCAGTAAACAACGCTGATCAGGCAGTAAAAGAATGGCACTTTGAAAAGTTTGATCCTGCCATCAAAGAAAATTGGAAAGTAGAGGTCGTATTATGGAAAAACCTCAACGATATAGAACCAGTTGTACACCAAGTATACTACAAGCGCAAAACACCATTCACCACCCAAGAGCTTGAATGGCAAAGATACATCAACGCTGCAGGAAAAAAGTGGGGAGAAAATGGCGTGGACGCAAATTTCACTAAGTTTAAAACTACCGACGAAAAGTTATTGGCTGGCGTTCGAGTGCTGCAGCAAGAAGCGGTCATATACACACAAGCATTTGAGTCCGCCCTCCCCTTCCCCGCCTGTATTGGTGGGGATTTTGACGAGCTGAAACAGCGAGTTAAAAACAGGCACGGCAAAAGATTCACAGCAAAAACATTACCTGACAATTCAACTGAGAATTTTCTGTTTTTAGAAAAGTATTTTGTGAAAAACTTAAAAAACCCACAAAAACCAAGCGTGCATTGGGATATAGAAGTTCTGGTATGGCGAGACGACAACAAAGTTCATGAAGTCAGCTACACAAAGGCAGGAAAGCACCTTTCCCCGGATGAGATTCAACAGATCAAAGATATGAACAATCGGGAGCCAATCAAAGAGCCGATCTTGATAGAGCCCAACAACATCAGGCCAGAAAAAATCACTATCACCTCAAAACACTTACTGGCACTTTTGGCAGAGAAAAAACAACAGTTTCAACAGTTCAAGGAAAGCTACCTCTGTCTCGGACAGACTATTCAGCAGCTAGAGAAAAGATTCGGCAAAGGAAAACAAGTAAACAACGCTGATCAGGCAGTAAATGAATGGCACTTCGAAAAACATGACCCGGCCGTCACCGAAAATTGGAAAATAGAGGTCGTTTTACAGAAAAACCTCTACGACAAAGAACCTGTTGTTCATCAAGTATACTATAAGCGCAAAACACCATTCACCCCCCAAGAGCTTGAATGGCAAAGATACATTAATGCTCAGCGAACAAGGTGGCAATCCGATGGAAGTGACAACTTTTTCAGATGGAAGTTCATCTCCGCTGATAAGATGTTAAAGGCCGGTGTTCGAGTGCTTCAGCAAGAATCTGTTATTCAGACACAAGCATTGCACCTACAGAAATAGTCACGCCAACCTTAACATGGAGCTCAGGATCAAACAGAAAACGCCTTGCCTTTCTAGTCCCGTGCGACTCATCGAGTCCGTTACCTACAGTCCTATTGACTTCAGCCAATCCAATCCCCTACTCTTTTTTGGCAGTAAGCAGATCATCAACCACCGCTCCTGCAAAAGAGCCCACGGCGCCTTTGTATTGAATAGCGCCCTGCTGGTCTAAAACCATGCAATAGGGCCAGGAACTGACCCGATACTGCTTTGCCGCTATTTGACTTGGATCAGAAAAGTTTCTCCAGGTGACAATTCTATCTGCCTCCAGGGCGCGAAGGTTAAGCAATGCATCTCGGTTCACCCCCAGCATGACAAAGGCATCATCAACATGCTTCGCAACACTCTCACGAAGCAGCTCGAGGGCTTTGGCTGCCTGAGGGTCCCAGCTTGACCAGAAAACGAGCATCACAACCTTACCGCGGAAATCATCGAGCCTGATTGGCCGCCCTCCCGAGTCCTTGCCCACAATATCGGGCGCCGTCCTACCTTTGGATAAGTGATTAATTCTAAAAAGCTCATCCCTCGCCATCTCTGCGACGGATGTATTACCGATGCGCACGTCCGCACTCTTGATGATAGCCTCACGCAGGTTTTCAATACGCTGCGCCATAATCCTAGGGTCATCTCCTAGAGATCCCAGCATCATCGATAGAGCAAGTGCCGCCTGCCCCTGAACCTCGACATTGGGATTCGTTTGCTTAATTTGCTCAAGTAGCTTCATGCCCTGAGACCTGATAGGCAACTTTCCCGCTGGAGCCAGCTCTCCTGAGTCATTGAGCTGAACCATCGCCACACAAAAAGGCCCGAGCATGGAGCTTCGAAGATGATGATTCTGAACCGCATTGAGCAAAGCCCGCTGAGAGCCGGTTTTGATAGCCCTATCATACTCCAGTAACCAAGTACCGTATTTCAAGGTCCATTCATGGGCCAAATCTCTACTCAAAAGCTTCTTTAGTCTCGCGGCAAACTCTGCGGGATCAGGCTGTTTTTGGGCGATCAGCTCACGCGCTCGAGCATCTGGTGCCAGACGCATTTCAGAAAGCCATAAGCGTTGTAATCGATCATACTCCTGGGTGATCTCTGCGGCTTCCGCCTCGGTGGCTGCGGACACTGGTGCTACAATTGATAGCAAGACCAGCATCATCATGGTGGCGAGCCCAGTAAAACTAGAACTTCTCAATTTACTCATCGTCATAGGTTATTCTGATTCTACAGCTGGTCAAGAAGCGGATAAGCGATATGGGCGGTTAACTTAGCGAGCGTCCATGACGACCTGTAACTCACGCTGGAAGGCCATGACGTCAGCTTCAGAAGGCTGATAGCCCTCTACCTCTGGGTCAATGCCGAGACGTCCCATCTCATCAACATACCACATTCCGCCCTGCCCGCTGGCAAAGGTCACACGGCCACTTGCCATGAGTCCTGGGCGCGCAATATCATCAACGCTTACTTTAACGTTACCACCATCTGCAGGTGGCAATACTTCGATGTCATCCTCCGTAAGTTCGTTACCATTTTTTGCGTCACTCTCTGCGTCGACGGCTTCCTCTTGCTCTGATTGTTCTGCCTCAGCCTCCTCTTGAGCTAAATTTCTGATTTCAACACCCAGATCAAGAATCAGAAAGCGTGTATCCATGTAGCTGAGACGAAATTCCATTTCAGCCTCTAGACGTTTTTGAATATCCGCAAGCTGGGCTCCATTTGCTGCCCACTGACCGATTAACAGAACCTGATCTTCGCTAAGTTTTTTTGCATCAAACATGGTTGCTCGTATTTAAGACCGAGGTTTCTAGGATGCAAGACATTGCAGAGCGCAATGTTTGTTTTCTGCGCCCTGTCAATTTTGAGGTTGGGCTAAAATGAGATTTCCCTATACACTAAGCCCGTGCCCGATCTGGAATCATTCCCCGCAGCTTCACCCCCACGCGCTTGGGCGGAGATCAACCTTGCCCGTCTGCGGCATAATCTAGGAGTGGTCAATAGCCATCAGCAGGGCGATGTGATGGCCGTGCTTAAAGCCGGCGCCTACGGCCACGGAATGGAGGAAATCGCTGGCGCACTGGAGGCCCTGCCAAGCGACATAGCACCTACTTTCTTTGGCGTTGCCAGCGCGATTGAGGCAAGGCGCCTTGCCCATGCAGGCATCCAAACCAGAATTTATTTGCTTGGCCCAACCTGTCCGTTTGAGCGTCAGGAAATTGCAGCTTACGGATGGACACCATGTATCTCCAGTATGGATGAAGCGGCTGATTTCAATGAAATCGCCGGGCGGCATAACCACAGCATCAAGCTCAAGGTCCACCTCACCGTAGACACCGGCATGGGTCGAGGTGGCTTTCTTCCCAATGATTTACTTGAGCTACAAGGTGAGCTCAACAAGCTTACCCACCTCGACATTGAAGGCATCGGCTCACATCTCCCATGTGCCGATGAAGACGAAGCTTTCACACGTGCCCAGTTCGAGCAGTTTGACACACTTATTGAAGCGCTCGGAGCAGACAAATTTCGTTATATCCATCTGGCGAACAGCGCCGGTATTTTAGGTTATCAAAGCCGTCACACAAATCTCCAGCGTCCGGGATTGATGCTCTATGGCATCTCCCCTCTCGCTACCCATCAGAATGAGCTCAAGCCTGTGCTCAGCCTCAAATCAAAAGTATCACTGGTGCGCACGCTACCAGCAGGGCAAGGCATCTCTTATGGCAGAGAAACCATACTAGAACATGATACCCGGGTGGCCACCATTGGCATTGGCTATGGCGATGGCTATCCCCGCTCCATGCCCCCCAAACAAGCCAGCGTGCTCATCAACGGCAAACGCTGCCCGCTATTGGGACGTGTTACCATGGATCAAATCATGGTGGATGTATCTAGTTTGCCTGACTGCAGCAGCGGTGACGAGGTTGAGCTCTTTGGTGAAAACATCCTCGTCAGCGAGGCTGCTCAACTCGCCCACACTATTCCTTGGGCTGTCTTAACAGGCATTACTCCACGGGTTACCAGGGTGTATCAACCTTAATCAATCAATAAAAAACGGCGAGTTACTCGATTGAGCAACTCGCCGCTGATTTGATTATTTATTTGGCTTTTGCCAGACAGCGTTACGCTTCGACTGGTGCCTCCTCAGCAGCTTCCTGCTGCTTTGCCTCGCGGGAGGCGGCACGGATAGACATCTTAACGCGTCCACGGTCATCGACTCCGATGCACTTGGCGGTTACGGTGTCACCCTTCTTCACAACGTCCTCAGTCTTCTCGATCCGGCCTTCAGCCAGCTCTGAGATATGAATGAGACCGTCCTTACCAGGCATGATCTGCATGAAAGCACCAAAGTTCGTAGTAGAAACAATAGCTCCGGTGTAAACCGCGCCTACTTCCACTTCTGCGAACATCTGCTTGATCATCTCCATAGCGCGATCAAGGCTTTCTTTCTTAGCAGCGTAAACGTGCACTGTGCCATCGTCTTCGATGTTGATGTCAGCACCAGACTCAGCCTGGATACCCTTGATGTTCTTACCTCCTGGCCCGATGAGTTCACCGATACGCTCAGGATCGATCTTGGTAGACTCGATGCGTGGTGCGTGCTCGGAGAGAGCGGCTGGGGCTGCGATGGTGTCCTCCATTTTCTTAAGAACGACTGTGCGAGCTTCAGTAGCTTGCACAAGTGCTTCCTCAAGGATGGAAAGTGGGATACCTGGGAGCTTAAGATCGAGCTGGTAGCCCGTTACACCTTCGCTGGTTCCACATACCTTGAAGTCCATGTCACCGTAGAAGTCTTCACTTCCAATGATGTCGAGGAGGGTTTTGTATTCCTTGATGTTATCGTCTTCGTCCAACTCAGTTACGAGGCCAACTGCGATCGCTCCTACGGGGCGAATGAGTGGCACACCTGCGTCGAGAAGTGCCATGGTGCCGGAACAAACCGTTGCCATAGAGGATGAACCGTTAGATTCAAGAACCTCAGAAGTCACACGCATGGCGTATGGGAAGTCCTCTACGGATGGGATGACTGGTGCGATAGAACGCTCAGCAAGAGCACCGTGACCAATTTCACGACGGTTCATGCCGCCGAAGCGACCCGCTTCACCCACAGAGAATGGAGGGAAGCTGTAGTGGAGGAAGAAGCGCTTGCTGTCTTCACCACCGGCGTAGTTATCGAAATACATACACTCATCAGCAGGTGCGAGAGTCGCAGTAGCGAGAGCTTGAGTTTCGCCACGAGCGAAGATCGATGATCCGTGCACACGAGGAAGGGTTCCAGCCTCTGAGTAAAGTTCACGCAGATCACCAACTTGACGACCGTCGGCACGGACGCCTTTTTCCATGATGCTGACGCGGAATGCCTTTTTCTGAAGGTATTCAAATGCTTGCTCGATTTCGAACTCGGTGGTCTCAGGAGCACGCTCCATGATCGCAGTTTCGACTTCGTCGCGAAGGGCTCCGACTTTCTTCTCACGCTCAATTTTGTTAGCGGCATAGATGGCACCTTCAATACGGTCACCAGCGATTTCGTAAGCGATCTCGAGGAGGTCTTCCTTGGCAACCGTCACTTTGTAGTCGCGCTTAGGCTTACCGACTTTAGCGGCAAGTTCCGCGATGGCGGTTACGATGGTAGTAACGTGGCCTTGAGCGAAGTGCAGGGCTTTTACAAAATCAGCTTCAGGAAGCTCATTGGCAGCACCTTCGATCATCACAACATCGGTCTTATTACCGACATAAACGAGATCAAGATCACTCTCTTCACGCTCTTCAAATGTTGGGTTCACGATGAACTCACCATCAACACGACCTACACGCACAGCACCGAGAGGGCCAGCGAATGGGATGTCAGAGATGCAGAGGGCAGCAAATGCGCCGTTCATGCTAAGAATGTCAGCATCGTTCTGGCCGTCAGCAGCAAGCATCAGGGCGATGATTTGGGTGTCGTAAAGGTAGCCTTTCGGGAAAAGCGGACGCAGTGGACGGTCGGTCATGCGGCAGGTAAGAACCTCCTTTTCGGTAGGGCGACCTTCACGTTTGAAGTAGCCACCAGGGAAAGTGCCCGCTGCAGCAGCGCGCTCTTTGTATTCAACAGACAATGGGAACCATGTCTGACCTGAACGGACTTTGGATTGTGAAACGGCTGTTACGAGAACAACTGTTTCGCCGGATGTAATTTCTACAGCGCCGTCGGCCAACTTGGCCAATTTACCCGTCTCAATAGTGATCGGGTTCGATCCCACAGGGATCGTTATTTTTTCAATATTCATTTTCATTTTCTTATTTTCTTCTTTTGTTAGTTTGCCCTCGTGTGACGCAATGTGCGTTCTGATTGTTTTTTATTTTTATTAGCAGATGAGGGCATGCGTCTCTTGGTTTTATTTTCGGACAAAGCCTCCAACTTTAGAAATCAAAGTTGGGAAAGGGTAATCAAGGTCATAGGAACGACCTGATGAAAATTTTCTAAGGCTGAGCCGAAGCCCGCAGATAGCGTGAGACAAAGGACGCTGAACTGAAGGCTTAAGCAAAACGGCCACAGTTTGCACTGTGACCGTTTTAAAAATTGATTTAGCGGCGAAGCCCAAGCCCTTTAACGAGCTTAGCATAGCGCTCTTCTGACTGACCTTTGAGGTAATCAAGAAGCTTGCGGCGCTGGGCGACCATCGTAAGCAAACCGCGACGGCTTGCGAAGTCCTTCTTGTGCTCACCCATGTGTCCGGTGAGGTGCTTGATACGCTTGCTAAGAAGCGCTACTTGGAAGTCAGCACTGCCAGTGTCACCTTCGTGCAGCTGGTAGTCGGCGGGATTAATTTCGGTATTTGTACTCATGGTAATATTAGTTTCAGACCAGCTCCTTGCCAGTCAGCCCTAGTGCGGGAGGCGGAAATAAAGCAGAATCCCATCAATATGCAAGATATATCAGGACAAATATTGGCGCTAGCAAGCCTCCATATTGGTCTTATTTAGCTATTGAGAACTTCAAAGAATAATCACCAATACACAATCAAAGTCATTCATAGATAGTAGCTTATTCAACCATAGCGCCTGTTTTTACCATCTCTTTGTGTGAACCAAGCATGATCCACACTAACTCGACTCGCCCATCATTAAGATCATCGAGATTAGGCCACCCGTGTTACTGCCTTATAAGAAAATAAAAGTAGAAATTACCACTTCATCGCTTGTCTTTAGGTGCAAGCAAGCGGCTGATCAATATCGGCACCCGCTCTAATTATTGAACCATGGGAAAGTAGCGGTTTATCGCTAGCGCATAGACCAACATAGCTTGAAGTTACATCACAAAGCTGAGCCGAAAAGTTAGTTCCCTTCCTTTTTTTTGAGCTCCGCACTAAGCTTGTCGATGAAGCCCTCAACCGTCGGGTATTGAGAAGCTCCGAAGCGACTAAACTCTTTGCCGTCATCGCCAAAGAGCAAAATAGTAGGAACTCCAGTAACATTGTAATTCCTCATTACTTTACCATTTTTGAGAGACATTGCTTTGTTCGATCTGGGTATATCGATTTTAACGAGAATAAACTTCTTGGGGACGAGTCGAGTGAATGAGCTTTTAGAAAAGACTGCCTTTTGCATCATGATGCAGGGAGGGCACCAATCTGAACCGGTGAACTGGGCCATTACGAATTTTTTATTTTGCTTAGCTAAAGCTAAAGCGCTTTCCAAGTTAGTTGTCCAGCCCCTGACGCTTTCTAAGTTAGTTGCCTGGCCCCTGGCATTTACATTTGCACCAGCCACCAACTCCTCCTCGGTATACATAAAACGCTTGGCCCACTCTCTAGGTATTTCATCCAAGCCAATTCCACGTGCCCCAGCCGCCCCGTCAGCACCAAACCTGAAGGAAATCCCATCGGGACGAACCTCCCTAATTTCTATGTTTTCATAGCGTTTGCCTCGAGGAGTCGTCATTTCATCAAAGCGCATTCCTTTAGCCTCCCTTCGCACTTGTTCTCGGTATTCCAAGAAAAGAGCCTTCTTGCGTTTCTCAAGCGATTCAATCGCGAATTGCTCGACGCTCACTGACTGGCGAATTTGGGCAGCTTCATCACTGAGACGATCCATCTCCTTGTTAACCTTGATAAGCTCTTGTTTAGCATAAGCTGTCGCCCCTTCCTTCAAACGAAGTTCTATCCACTTACCTTTGAGATCAGACAGCTCGGTTTTCAATTGAGTATTCCCATCTACGAACCTTTTTCTGGTGATGTGGAAATGGTAAGCTATCGCCAGACCGGCAATCAGAAGGACGAGATAACGGACTGAAAAAAAACGTTTCATTTAGTTATTGAGATTCTTAGTTGTAAAAGCCCTGCCCCCGGTATCCCTCTGAGAATCATTGGTTCGAATGATTGATTCGGTAAGCTTCATTACTTGATGATGTAGTTTTTTTCATCCTCGGCATACTGTTTTTCAAGCTCTGCATGCTTACCCTTAAGTTCCGTGTTCGTCGATTGGAGCGTCTGGTGATTTTGTTCAGCCTCCTGAAGCTCTGTTTCCGCCTGCTTGAGTAAAGCATGGTGATCAACCGGATCCTCTGCAATCTCGGCTTTGAGCTTCTTTACATTCTCTGTGAGCTCAGCTTTTTTAATTTTAAGCTCCTCATTCTGTTTCGACAGCGCTCGGTAATTACACGAGGAAAGCAAACACAGAGGCAGTAAAAAGAAGATCAACTTAGTGGACCTGAGTGAATGGAGCATCATGGAAAGATATGTAAGATATATGAATAAGTGATTGGGGGATTTGGCTGATGATTACATTAGTAAATCCATGCTAATAGCATTCATACATTATTGAGACGGCCTAAATTGGTCAAGCTTTATGAAAATAGACACCAGTTCAAATTCTGACAATCTCTGGCTTTGACAAGACCTCAAATTCGAGAATACTCACCCGCGATGTCTGCTACCAATCATACCAAATTACCCAAGTTATACATCCCCGGCCCGGTGGATATTGCCCCAGAAACCTACGAGGCAATGTGCCAAGGCATGATCGGTCACCGAGGTGGCGATTTTGAGGCCCTCTACGCCAGTATTCAGCCTGGTCTGCAGGAAATCTTGGGAACCAAACGCCCTGTGTATCTCTCTACTTCCTCAGCTTGGGGAGTCATGGAAGGTGCCATTCGCAACCTCGTGCAAACGAAGGTGCTTAACTTGTGCTGTGGAGCATTTTCTGACAAATGGTATGACGTGGCTCAGCGCTGCGGTAAGCAAGCAGACAAAGTGCAAGTTGAGTGGGGTGAGCCCATCGACCCTGAAGCTGTGCGAGCCAAGCTCAACGAAGGCGGATTTGACACGGTCACCATGGTGCACAATGAAACCTCCACAGGTGTCATGAATGACCTCTCTGGCATCGTTGCTGTTGTAAAGGAGTTCCCTGGTGTGCTTCTAGTCGTGGACACTGTCTCCTCTCTATCTGCAGTACCTGTTGAAATGGACAAACTTGGCATCGACGTTGTTCTTGCTGGTGTTCAGAAAGCACTCGCACTCCCCCCGGGCCTCGCAGTCTTTGCCATCTCGGAAGCCGCATTAGAAAGAGCCTCACAAACGGAAGGACGCGGGTATTACTTTGACTTTGTCGAATTTGAGAAAAATGCAGTCAAAAACAACACCCCTTCGACACCTGCCGTTTCCCTGATGTATGCACTCAAGCAAAAAGTCGACAGCATCATGGCAGAAGGCCTTGATGCCCGTTTCGCACGCCACGCCAAGCTCAACAGCATGATTCATGCATGGGTCACAAAACATGGATTTAAGAACTTTGCACCTGAAGGTTATCAATCCAAGACCTTGACGGCGATTGATAACCAAGATGGTAAATTTGATGTGGCCGGCTTCATCAAAGCACTACGTGCCAAGCACAACGTCTTAATCAATGGTGGCTACGGTAAGATCAAGGGCATCACATTCCGCATCTCCAATATGGGTAATGAAACGGAGCAATCTATCCAAGAGCTCATCGATCAACTTGACGATGTGATTGTTGATTTTAAATAATCCCTACCCCGTCAAGCTGAGTCTCATGTCGAGGCAATTAGATCAACGCTTCCTTCGCGTTGATGGGGGTCATTGATATGTTAGTATTGTAACGATGGCTAAAGGTTACGACGCGCACCAACAAAGGCAGATGACCCTATCTGCTTTTGGCAAGGATCTTGCACGCCGCTCTAAGTCAAAATGCGAGCTTACTGGAGCCTCAGGTGTGCCATTGCACACCTATGAAATCCCTCCGGTGACAAACGAACCACAGCTATCGCGCTGCATCATGATCTGTAAAGGTGCGATTGACCAAATCAAGCGACCTGAACTCATCGTAGCCGATCAATGGCGCAACCTAGGGGAGCTCATCTGGAGTGATATACCCGCGGTGCAAATCATGGCGTATCGAATACTTCAGCACCTCGCTAAGCAGAAAAGCTGGGCGCGTGACATGATTGAAGATGCCTACCTCGATGAGGAAATACTTACCGAGGCCAACAAGGAAAAGCTTTGACCCTCGCCTGACAGGCGCAATCTACTTTTGGCTAAGCCCATTATTGGCTGCACCCATTAACCACGCGGATGAAATTTCCGGTGCATAGATTTAAGCCCTTTCTGATCAACGTGCGTGTAGATCTGCGTCGTTGCGATATCGGCGTGGCCCAACATATCTTGAATAACACGCAAGTCCGCCCCGTTTTGTAGTAAATGGGTCGCGAAAGAATGGCGTAGCAAATGGGGATATACATTTTGCTCAATACCGGCATTCCTCGCGCGCTGCTTCACAATTTCTCTTACCCGCTCAGGACTCAATCTGCCCCCCCGAATACTGAGAAATATCCAGGACGACGTTTTGCTTTTCACCAGCTCTGGACGTTCGTTTTTCATATAGTCGGTGACGGCCCCCCTCGCCTTGCCGCCAACTGGGACAATTCTTGTTTTACCGCCTTTTCCAGTGACTCGGATAAAACCTTCATCAAGGTCCATATTTTCGATGCGGGCATTACAAAGTTCAGACAATCGTAAGCCAGATGCATAAAACAACTCCAAGATGGCAAGATCTCTGCGCCCCAACAACTTTTCAGTGTCAACAGCTTGGAGAATCGAACTTACATCATGCTCGTTGAGCGTCTCCGGCAGATGCTGCTCGGCTCTTGGTGGCAACAGTGGCTCAGCGGGATCAGCATCGATGACTTTTAAGCCAGCCAATCGACGAAAAAATATCTTCAAGTGGACCATGCCGATACGCAGTGAAGAGGCAGACATCCCCTGGTCCTTCTGTCCTGATAAATAATGAGAAAGGTCCTCAGTGCCGACATCATTCCAATCAGACACGCCCTTGTCCTCAAGCCACCTGACTACGGCATCCAGTGTTTGGCGCACAGAGAGCTGGTAAGCCGTCGACAAACCTCGTTCAGTGGCGATATAGAGCAAAAATTGATCAATGTGCGAGGTCACGAGACTATGTAAACTGATTTTGACAGAAGATCAAACTCTTCAAAAACTAACGTGCCCGATCAGCCACCTTATTGAGCGCTACCGGACTACTACTAGCCAGCTCACCTTACGCCGCTCAGGAATCATTGCTACCCGTAGCCTCTTGTGAATTAAGCTTTCTAAAAAGAACCTGCTCAACCCGCCGACCGTCAGTGCTCATCACCTTAGCTTCATAGCCCTCAACGACGAGAGTCTCCTCTGGTTCAGGAATCCTTCCTAGCTCACGTGTGATATAGCCGCCAACGGTTGAGACCTCACCGCTTTCTAGGTCAAGTTCGGGGAAGTGATCAGAAAGTTCGTTAAGAGTCAGAGATCCTTCTGCCAGAAACTCGGACCCATTGATCCGCTTAATTTGACTACTCTCAGTATCGAATTCATCCTGAATATCCCCCACCAGCTCCTCCATGATATTGTCCATGAAAACGAGGCCTGCAGGATCACCATGCTCATCAACCACCATCGCAAGATGCGCGTGTTCCTTGAGGAAAAATTGCAACAGCACATCCAAAGGCATGGTTTCCGGAACAACCTTAAGAGGACGTTTGATCCTCATCAGGTCAGGATCAGGATTATTAACCAAAGTCAGGATGTCCTTGATATGGATCAGTCCCAAAGCTTGATCTAAGTGCCCCTTCACCAAGGGAAAGCGGGTATGCTTGCTGCGGATAGCAACCTCTAGGTTGTTTTCGAAATCAGCATCAACATCGAGCACGGATACCTCACTGCGCGGAGTCATCACGTCTTTGACATTGATATCATTGAGCTCAAGCGCATTGATGAGGATCTCGCGTTCGGTGTCAGTCACCTCATCATGCCGGCCACTCTCCTCGACTAACATCGCCAACTCCTCGGCCGAATGCACATCCTCATGCCCAGCAGGCTCAACGCGAAACACCTTTTTAAGGATTAGGTTAGCCGAGCTATTGATGATCCAGATTGCCCAACCAAAAAACACATAAAACAAATGCAAAGAGCGGATAAGCTTCAAGGTTGTGCCCACCGGCTTTCGTATCGCCAAAACCTTGGGGACTTGCTCACCCAAGACCACATGCACAAAAGAAAATGAAATCGCAGCAACAGTAATGGAAATCGCTCGGATCACCCACTCAGGGGCACCGGGACTGACTTCATTGAGCAACGGAGCCACAAAATGCAACACCAGGGGCTCCCCCAGCATACCCAAAACCAAAGATGCTACGGTAATACCCAGCTGGCCCGCTGAAAGGTAACCATCCAACTTCGCCAATGCATGCAAGGCAAGATTGACTTTGGCGGGATTCTCGCGCTGAACCTCGATGAGCTGACTTTTGCGCACTTTGACCAGCGCAAATTCAACCGCAACAAACAGGGCGTTAAGAATTAAAAAAATCGTTATCCCAACAAGATACTTGAGAACCAAATCCCATGAAGGAAGTCCGGTCGGCAAAGCACCAGAAGATGCCAAAAATTGGTAAGTCAAATGCATTACTGTTTTTCGTAGACCCCCTCGTCACGCTTTTCCAGAACGGTGAATCCTGCTTTTTTAGCATCACTGATGGAGAGCGGCTTGGTTATCTTGGGTGTATTGACCCGGCTAATCACTTTCTTGATCGGGTTTTTGCAAAGCGGGCAAACTTCCAATGGAGCTCGGTCTACTGGTCGGCGCAATTCAAAACCTCTGGCACATATGCGGCAAGACTGCTGCTGATCATCAGCATTTACAGAAATGTATTCGTAGAGCGGCATATCCAATTAAAAGCAACAAAGG
>TARA_B110000285_G_scaffold50364_1_pt1 | contig 14121 bp, 9 predicted proteins | sample TARA_B110000285 | Tara Oceans TARA_B110000285 (sample SAMEA4397756) | marine metagenome | biome: Polar Biome; feature: [SRF] surface water layer (ENVO:00010504); material: water (ENVO:00002006), including particulate matter (ENVO:01000060) such as... | depth 5 m
TGACGGGGGTAATTATTACTTTTATAAACTATTTAATTATATTATATCATGGCTAAACAAGCTACAGCACAGAATACTGAGGTTGCTCCTCAGCAAAAAGCCGTTGTACAGGCAAAAAAAGTACCAACATTTGAATTTAAAGACAGGAATTATTATATAGCAACAGGTAAATCACCTTTAGTATATTCAATACCTAGTAAACACAGTCAAAGAAAACCATTATTGTATTTTGATCCAGAATTAAGATATTCAAGAGAAATAAGATACGCTACAAATATGCCAAGCCCTTTAGCTGATGAGCAAAAAGGACAAGTTACATTAGGTAGAATAGTTTTTAGAAACGGTGTTTTAAATGTTCCAAAAGAAAATGTTGCATTACAAAAATTACTATCATTATACCACCCATCTAAAGATTTAGTATATAAAGAATTAGACAAAGTAGAAGATTCTATTAACCATTTACAATGGATCGAATTAGAATTAGAAGCTTTAACTATAGCAAAAGGTATGGACATAGAACATGCCGAAGCAATATTAAGATCTGAGCAAGGAGAAAACGTTACAAAGCTTTCTACTAGCGAATTAAAAAGAGACTTAATGATTTTTGCTAAAAATGATCCTATGCTGTTTCTAGAATTAGCTTCTGATGAAACCGTAGAATTAAGAAACACAGGAGCAAAGGCCGTAGAGGCTGGGATTTTAAAGTTATCTGCTGACCAAAGAACATTTACTTATGGAGAAGGCAACAGAAAACTTATGACTGTTCCGTTTGATGAGCATCCATACTCTGCATTAGCAGCTTTCTTTAAGACTGATGATGGAATGGAAGTTTATAAAACAATTTTAAAAAGACTTAAATAGTCACCTATAGTGGTTAGGCCATCTTAAGGGTGGCCTAATTATTATAAATAAAAAAAATTATGGCTGTAAGCATAGACACTGTTTATCAAAGAGTATTAGGAATACTCAATAAAGAACAACGAGGGTATGTTACGCCTCAAGAATTTGATTTGTTCGCAAACCAAGCACAAGCAGATTTGTTTGAACAATATTTTTACGACATCAATCAATTTGGCAGAATACCGGGCAATGATACAGAATACTCTGACATGCTTACTCTGCTTAATGAAAAAATTAATATATTTGAAACTGTAGCACCTCCAACAAGGAATGCTGCAAACACATACTTTGTACAGCCTACAGATCTATATAGACTGGGTTCAGTTGTTTTTAAAAATACTACCACTAATTCATTCGGCGTAGTTTCTACTGAACAAATTGAAGCAGAGAGAATCGCTTCTAATGAATTTCTATATATTAATTCTTCCCCTTTAACAAAACCTACAAACACTCGTCCTGTATTTATTTCAAATACAAGTGGTATAAAAGTACACGGAGATTCGGAAATAATACTTCCCGCTTTAGTGGACTACCAATATATAAAAAGGCCAGCGACAGTGCAATGGGGTTACCAAATAGTATTTAACGAAGCTCTATATGATGCAAGTAGCACTATCAACTTTGAATTGCACCCATCAGAAGAATCTGAGCTTGTTATTAAAATATTAGAACTTTGTGGTATACTTATAAAAGATTTAAACTTATATCAAGTATTTGACAAAGAAGAGCAACAAACTATTCAACAACAAAAATCATAACACATGGGTTTAATAAATCAAACAGATGAGCAATATTACCTGGGTCCTGATGGGGTTTGGAATAGTTTTGATGAAGACTACGGCAGCTACCAATTCATAAGTATAAAAGATATAATTAATAATTTCATTATATCCTATGTAGGTGAAGGAAAAATCATTAGCAAATTAAAAAGAACAGATGTAGCTTTCCATGCACAAAGAGGGATTCAAGAATTCAGCTATGATATATTACCGTCAATAAAATCTCAAGAAATAGAGATTGGGCCAACTTTAAACTTTGTGCTGCCTAAAGATTATGTAAACTATGTAAAGCTTACATGGGTAGATAGCCAGGGCATAGAAAGAATAATATATCCTGCCATAAAAACATCTAACCCTTTGCCTGTTACGCAAGATGATGATTACGAATATTTATTTGATGAGCAAAATCAAGAAATTATTTCTGCAGAATCATCTGAAACTAGAAAAAGATTTCAATCTACAACAGGGCAGCAAGGGCAAAATTTAAACAATGTAAACAACCCTTCTATTTTAGCAGGTAATCATTTTGGAAGACGTTACGGTTTAAACCCTGAGAACGCTCAAACTAATGGCTTATTTTATATTGATCCAATATTAGGTATAATTTACTTTGGATCTGAATTTTGCAATAGAATTGTTACTTTAAAATATATATCTGACGGGTTAGGATGCAAAGATGAGGACATGACCGTACACAAATTTGCAGAAGAAGCTATATATAAGTACATAGCTCATGCGGTATTAGCCACAAGAGCAAACACGCCTGAATATTTAGTAGCAAGATACAAGAGAGAGTTGTCTGCAACTAGAAGAAATTCTAAGTTAAGGTTATCAAACATTAAAATAGAGGAAATTACGCAAGTAATGCGTAACAAGTCCAAAATCATAAAACACTAATATATGCAGTTTGTACACGTTTTTCAGTCTGGAAAAATGAACAAAGATCTTGATGAAAGACTTGTTCCTAATGGTGAATATCGAGATGCTTTAAACTTAGATTTAGCAGATTCTCAGAATGGTAACATGGGCTCCTTACAAAATGTAAAAGGCACAATTGAACTTAGAGACAAACCTGGGACTGGCGCAACGTGGACAAGCAACTATATAGATAGCTTAGCTAACCCTACTTGTATAGGCACATTTAAAGACGATTTAAACGAAAAAATATATTGGTTTATTACTTCTTTAGATGTTGGTAAAGCGGCTGTTAGTATTATAGCAGAGTATGACCAAACAGCAAACACTGTATCGCCTATACTGGTAGACATGAAAGGCATCCTTAAGTTTAGTACTTCTTATTTAATAACAGGTATAAACATAATAGGGGGTATGCTATTTTGGACGGATAATCAAACCGAACCAAAAAAAATAAATATTGAAAAGTTTAAAACCGGTTCTACGGATTTTAAGACTCACACAAAAATTCCTACATATTTACCTAACGTACCAGCTAACCAACCCCAATACGAAGTCAATCTAGCAGGTACTGTCGATTTTATAGAGGAAGACGTTACTGTAATAAAGAAATCACCATTAGCTTCACCCTCGGTAGTCACTAGCCCTAGTAGATTCGGCTCAGATGTTCCAGGGACAGGGATTACTCCTGTTACAACATCAATGACATTAGCTTCCATGATTAACTTTACTTATGTAAACGATCTAACTAATTTACCTGACACAAGGGTTTCTTTAGACACTTACGGCGAATGGGTAGTTAATACTACATCAAATCCTAATTTCTACGCGGATACATCTATTCCAAACTGGGATGGGACGGTGGAGTTTAATATAAGCACCGCTCCCCCGGCTGGCACATGGGGTGCTGGCGATATCATGCGTTTAGAAACGGATTATGAAACAGAGTTTTACGTAAGATACAATTATGAAATAACTATTAAAATAGATTCCGTAACCGGTACTACTGTTAAAGGTAAAATACAAGCTATTTCAGAAGACATAGAAACATTTTTAGACGAAAATCTTAATACATTAGTGTTTACTTGGGAGGGTGTGATCATAGAAGACGCTCCTATGTTTGAATATGTTTTCCCTAGATTTGCGTTCAGATGGAAATATATAGGCAATGAGTACTCTACTTTTTCTCCTTTTTCCGAAGTAGCCTTTGAAGGAGGTAAATTTGAATATGTATCTTCTGATGGTTACAATATAGGAATGACCAACAATATAAGACAATTAACTATTGGTAATCTTTCATGGGGCTCTGAAGAGGTACAGGAAATAGATATTCTTTACAAAGAATCAAATAGCACCGTTGTATACACAGTAGAAACTTTAAAAAGATCAGATTTTGCCACACTACCAAGTTCGTTTGTAGTAGAAACAGAATTAATAGGAGCAGTGGTACAATCTAATCAATTGTTACGACCATGGGATAATGTTCCAAGAGCAGCTAAAGCACAAGAGGTTATAGGTAATAGAATTGTTTACGCAAATTATTTACAAAATTACAATGTAGAAACCGTATCTATAGACCTTACTAATACACCAACTAATCATGAGTCTGTAGCAGATCTTACAAAAATAGGTTTACCCAATGAATCCGTAAAATCTATAAGAACATACCAAGCTGGTGTAGTTTTTGCAGATAAGTATGGCAGAGAAACGCCTGTATTTTCAAGCAAGTCTTCTAGTACAAAAATAGATATAGAGGATTCTGATAAAGCTAACAAATTAGCTATCACTCCATCGGGCACTCCTCCAGATTTTGCAACACATTATAAGTTTTTTATAAAAGAAAATTCAAACGAATACTACAATTTAGCTTTAGATAAGTTTTACAATGCTGAAGATGGAAATGTTTGGCTTTCTTTTCCGTCATCAGAAAGAAATAAGGTTGATATGGAAACATATTTAATCCTTAAAAAGCAGCATGATACTAATGTAGCCGTAAAAGAATTAAATAGATATAAAATATTAGACATTGAAGCGGAGGCTCCGGAGTTTATATCTACATTTGACAAAGTAATTTCTACAACTTCAGTGAAATTACTAGACTCGGTAGATATTGGTTTTTTATCTATTAAATTTAAAGGGCCTAATTCAACTACAAATCCTCAATTTGCGCCAAACCTACCTGGCAGCAGAGTTGAATTTTCATTTGGAGGTGGTACTTCTTTACAATATAATGTAGTTACCGCTTCGCCATCAAATGGACAGAGTGATGATTTTGATTTTGACATGATACTAGAGACCCCTCTAGGGCCGGACGCAGGGTTCATGGCGGGTGTCGGGGTTGGTACATTTTTTAGTATAACAATAATACAAGATGAGGTCGAAAATAAACCAGAGTTTGAAGGTAGATTTTTTGTTAAAATAAATAGAGATTTATCTTTTGACACTAATATCATAGCTTCTTTTGCAGCTATGGAAACGGCTTATGGCATAATAGATGTTTTTACTCCTGACCATGGCTATAAGGCACAACAAAATCCAGCCTCTCCTATTGGCTATGTTTATGCAGACGGCGGTAGTGATTTTGAGAATTGTCTCTTCGGGAGTTCACATAGGTCCAGGCTAAAATTAAGCGGGTGGAACCAAGGAATAGGTTATTATATTACAGGTACACCAGATCCACAGATACAGCAGTACTTTCCTAATTTCCAAGCTCCTACTAGAGATAGCACTGATTTTGGAATTGTATCCATGAGAAAAGGTGTAAACAGTTATGTGGACAGGATATTTGGGCATGTCCTTAGTCAAAATATTGAGCAAGATACAGGTTCTGGTGTGTCTCCAAATGGGCTTGTGTCCACAGGAGCTGAAATTCGTTTTCAATGCCAAGGTAGTGGTCCTTTTGCGGGTCAGTATTCTCAAGTATATAAAATAGATTTTGCCTTAGGACAATGGTCTCACAGGGGAGGTAGAGTGTGGACTGGGGTCGCAGGCTGTTCTCCAGAGGGGGATTCTAGAAACCAAAGATATGCAATATTTATAAGATTAAATAGGGCTATTGTAGAGGAGTGGATGCCGTACGAAAATGAATGGAGCAAGCTGGAAGCTAACCTGCCTACACTACAAGTGGTACAGCCTGTAATATCAAATAGCAATAAGTTATTAAGCTCGACTAATCCAGCTATATTTGAAACAGAACCAAAAGAAAAAGTTGATTTAGATATTTATTACGAAGCGAGTGATTCTTTACCTATCTCTACTTTTGCTAATGCTACCCAACCTGTAGAATGGTTTAATTGTTATTCTTACGGGCAAGGCGTTGAATCAAATAGAATTAGAGACGATTATAATGCTGTCACTATAGATAAAGGCGTTAAAGCATCTACTGTACTTGATGAACCTTATGCTGCGGAAAGAAGAAGTAGCGGGTTTATATTTTCTCAAATATTTAATTCTACATCAGGTATTAATAGATTAAACCAATTTATTCAAGCGGAGCCTATAACCAAGGACTTAAACCCAATATACGGTTCTATTCAAAAGTTGCACGCTAGAGATACTGATTTAATTACGCTTTGTGAAGATAAGTGTTTTAGAGTTTTAGCTAACAAAGATGCTCTTTTTAATGCGGATGGCAATACAAACTTAACTGGAAATAGAGCTGTTCTAGGACAGACTGTTCCCTATGCTGGTAACTTCGGTATATCAACTAATCCAGAGTCATTTGCTGATTTTGGTTTTAGATTGTATTTTTCAGATAAAAACAGAGGAGCCATCATAAGATTGTCTAGAGACGGGATAACAGAGATATCTAATTACGGTATGGCTGATTTCTTTAGCGACAACTTAAGATCTTCCACTGTTATAAAAGGTAATTACGATGAAGACAAGGGTCTTTACAATTTATCATTAAATAATTTATCTGAGGAATGGCAAAATAAATTAAGCGGAGATCAAGCCTATAATTTAACAGCGGAATGCGAAAATCCAGTTGCTTCTAGTGATCAAATTAATGCCACAACAGTATCTTTTAAAGAATCTGTAAATGGTTGGACTAGTAGAAAAAGTTTTTTACCAGAAGAAGGAATATCTTTAAACAATCTTTATTATACGTTTAAAAACGGATTACTATGGCAGCACAATGCAAATCCGGTATATAATAACTTCTATGGAGTTCAATATTTTAGCTCCTTCAATGTGCTTGTAAACGAGGCACCTCAAGTAGTAAAAGGCTTTACAGCTATGAATTACTCAGGCACAGCGTCAAGAGAAATTGAATACCAATACGGATCTAAATGGTACTCTATAGCAGAAGTTAATGCTAATCAAATATTGCCCACTGCTTCACAAGTAAAAAGAGAAGGTTGGTATACTAATTTTGTTAGAACAAACCTAGAGGCAGGAGAAATAAAAGAATTTGAAAATAAAGAAGGTAAATACTTTAATTATATAAAAGCTCTTGAGGTTTGTAAAACAGGCGATGGTATTGGTTCTCCAGATACTATAGACCCGGATCCACAAGATTATCTATTAACAGTAACTATTGATACTGATTGCGGAGGCAGTGGAGGAATAACTCCAGACACAACACAGTTTTTCTTTAATAAATGGGATAATGGTAAACCGGCTGACGCAATTAATATTGAGCCAGAAGCAACAGCTCAAGATGCTAAATGTAAGATAGATAACTTTTATAATCAAGTTTACCAAATGTATAATTTAGTTACTAATGAGGGAACTACTTTCTCTTATGTGCTAACTGACGGATTACAGGCTGGTACACAAATGTATAACAATCTAACTGATGAAGCTATTACTGCAGCAGGAACTTATCTATTTGCAGGTGTTGGCCAACAGTTAAATGACATAACTTTAGACCACCCTGGTTTAGATCCTAACAACTCTACTGTGGTGCCTTCTGCTTATTATGTAATGATATTAAATACATCAGGTATTATAACATCATATACACAATACAACACGTTAGCAAGCTGCATAGGTGATCCAGATAGGACTATAAGAATGCAGGGAAGTATATCATCAAGCAAAACAGTAAACGGAGTATATACAAGCAACCCTTATAGCTTCAATTTTTCAGTGCCGTTTAATACCGCAACAAATCAGGACATGGTATGCGGTGTTAAGAATCATTTAGACTGGATATTTGCTGTGCCTTCTGAGTTTAGAAATGCTTATGGTGGCGGTTTTCCGCAATACTATTGGTATGGGCCGAATGACTTTGCAGTAGGAACACAATTATATAGATTAAACTCCGGAACCGGAGCGTACTATACAGCTGGAGGTCCTCAAAACCTTCCATATATTGCTGTTTACAAAACAACATATGCAAACATGGGCGCTGGAACAATGTTTAGTGGGCAGTTTTTAGATCCTCCTAATGTGGATGCTATTTATAAAATACTAAACATAGACGGAAATGGTATAATAACATCTTTAACCGAATACAATGACTACACTTTAGGTCCATGCTAATAAAAAAACAATCATGCCAATAACATTTAATAATTATAATTTTACTTCCGCTATATATACTGTACCAGAAAACAGTAATATCCCAGGGGAGATTGGAGCGGCTACTATTACAATAGTTCCAAATGCAGGATACACCGTAACCGCTAGTAACTTTTCGTTAGACGCAAGTTTTTCAAATCAGTATGTTAGTACGGTCACTTTTGCTCAAAGCGGATTGAATGTTATATGCTCTATTATATTCCTCCCAGGGGCCACCATGCCCTCAAGTAATGTTACAATACCTTTGTGCATAGTAGGCGAAGCAGAGCTAGCTACAAAGACCATAGACGGCACCTACACGTCCACAATATCGTCAAACATTACACCGGTTAGTGAATCTAATGTTGTTTACAGCAACACGGGAACATTAGGCGAAAATGAATTATTATTTTCAAAAACATATACAGCAGCGGGCGGCTATCAATTAGTTAATTACGCCTTAAATATTACGTCAGGAATAATATCTAATTATAATATAGTGCAAACACCTACCTATAACGCAGGAGGGGATTTAATTAGTATTAAATTTGATGTTTATTATACATATCCTCAAGTAAATGCTTCTGGAGATACTATTAGTATAACTGTTTTAGCAAAAGCTATATTTGTGCCTGTTTTAGAAGTAGTGTCTTACTCTATGCTTGAAACTAATGTTAGCCCTGGAGGAGAGCTTAGGCCTGTTACTTTTTTCGGAACACCTGGAGCTGTGTTCACAGTAATAGTTTCAGATTCTTTAGGAGGGTCATATAATTTGCTAACTAATCAAACTTTAGGAGCAGGAGGTTTATTTACTACAAATATAATATTTCCACAAACAACAGTGGATGTAATTTATAGTATAACAATATCAGGCAATATAGCTAGCCCTTTTGTTCAACCAAACCCTATAATTTTAAATCAATATGTAGCTCAACCTGTTATAACATTAACAGCTTCTTCTAACGATGGCATCACTGGGTTTGTAAATGCAACTGCAAGTGGCAATGCTTTTTCGCAACCTATCGGAGTGGCTCTTAATTCAACATCTACTTTAGTTGTCCCTAATACAGACACTATTGTTTACGGAGGGACCATAGACCTTTCTAGTATATTATATGCAAGTATTCTCGGAGCGGACGCCGAAGTTGTTACTTCTGTCACAAATTCACCTACTGTTACTTTAGTTGATGCAACTGGTATTTTAGCCGGGGATAGAATCACATCTTCCCCTATAGGGCTAGCGCCTTTTCAACACACTATTAGTAGTGTTGCGGGGAACGTATTAACTGTAACTCCAAATATTAACGCCACAGCAGGTAATGGGTTAATTGTTTACAGACAGAATGGTAATGTTATTTCTAGCCCAGCTCTTCAAGTAACACAAACAAATGCTTATACTGTTCAAGCGGTTTTTAATGCAACTGTAAACAACTTCGGAGACTCTGATGTTACTTTTACGTTGGATTTAGATTCCGTATTTGATGTAGTAAGTAGTAGTCAAATATTCGGTCCGTTTGGTATGGGTGCTAGTCTTGTCAGCGGAGCTAATGCTTGTTGTAGTGTATACAATACGCTAATATATTTAAACTCTAATTCTTTGTCTACTGCTACAGAAATGTACAGCAACGCAGCGGGCACAACTCTTGCTCCTGCAGGTTATTATTCTTTTAACGGAAATTATAGAGAATGGAGCGGAACAGCGTTCGTTTCACTGCTCTCGGCTTTATGCCCATCGTGCTTTAACTCTTTAACTCTTTGTTATAGCTCTGTATCTGCTACGGATTTATGTTGTAACAATTCAACTACAGTTACGGTATACTTAGCTGCTGGAGAAACTTTCGAGAACAACACGGGTATGTATAGCAACCAATCATTAACAACAGCAGCGGCTGACGGTTTCTACAGCGCTAATACTTGTAACACACAAACACCATAAAAATGGCACAAGCAAATAATACTTATAGACAACAAACATCAGGGTCACTAGGCACGTTAGCTAATTGCCCTAGCTGTGGAACTTACGCAAATTACAAGGTTACATTGTGCGGTGGATCAACAGTGTATTATGTAAACTCAACTAACGCTTTTGACGGGCAAATGCCTATATTATCTTCCACATCTTACAGTGTTGGACAGGTTATATGGATAACAGCAGGTCAAACAGACCCTAGATACTGCGCTACTGTAACTGCGGTAAATCAAAACGTAATATCAACACACTTTTTTGATGAAGCAGCTGGACCTTGGTCTCAATGTAATCAATGTATTGTACCTTAAAATAATATACTATGGCAAATATAACATTAGATTTTTCCAACCCATTACCAACAGGTATACAAATAGGCGACATTGCATGGTACCTTGATGTATCTGCCGATATAAATATTAAAATGGGCCCAATAATTTCAATATCAATTGACCCTATACAGATAGTAGTTTCGGCAGCAGCGGGGGTATCACCTCCTACTGCGGCGGATTTTATATTTTACGCGCAGGATCCAATAGCTGTAGTAAGCTCACTTAAGGGCTATTTTGCAGAGGCTCAATTTATTAATAGATCTACGCAATATGCGGAGTTATTTTCAGTAGGTACGGAAGTATTTGAAAGTAGCAAATAATGCGTAATAATAAAACTATAAAAACTTAATACAATGGTAGGACAAATAGTAGGAGGATTAACCGGTATAGCTAGCGGTGTAATAGGTTCTCGAGGAAGGAAGAACGAACAGAGAGCAGCTCAGAAAGAGTTCAATCAGAACAAAATGAATTTTCAGATGCAAGACACGTCTAACGTGTACGATGGAATGCAGAATACTATGGAAGACTTAACCGTTAACCAGCAAGCTGCGCAATTTCAAGCAGAGAATGAACAACAAGGTTTACAAAACATAATGAGTAATATGTCAGGAGCCGCTGGAGGTTCTGGAATAGCTGGTATGGTTCAAGCGATGGCTAACCAACAAACAAAAAACCTGCGAACATCTTCCGCTGATATTGGTAGACAAGAACAATCAAATCAAATGGCCGATAGACAACAAGCGGGGAATATAGATCTTTATAAACGTAAAGGAGAATTAATCTCTAGAGACGCAGAGAATGAAAAGAACTCTACATTATTAGGTATGTCTCAAGCTAGGCTGGGGGCCGCTAATCAAGCAAAGCAAGATGCAACTAATGCAATTGTAGGAGGTGTTGGCGATATAGGTGGAGCAGTACTAGGCGGTATGGCTGGAGGCGGTATGCCTTTCGGCGGTAGTGCATTTAGTGATATGCTATCCGGAATGGACGGTAACAGACAATAAAATAAGAAACATGGCAGATAAAAATTTAATACAAGGAGCAATTAATCTTGGCGAAAGCAAAAGAAGCACTTGGGGTGCCGCTATGCAAGCGAGTGCAGCTAGATCTTTTATGATTGAAGCGCAAGCGACTGCAGTAAAAAAAGCAGAAAAAGCTGTAATAAACCAAAGAGTTGCCGGCTATATTGATAGCTTAAATTCTAATGTTGATCTTACTAGCTTAACAGGAGAGCAACAAGCTTCTGTCACTAATTATCTTACTAAAGAAAAAATGGTGTATGCTGAGGCAGCAAACAGAATAGCTAAATTAGATACGGACAATCCACAGTATATGGAACTGCGAGATCAAATGAATGGCGTTCAAATGTCATTTAAAAATTTAGCAGGGTCATTGAACCAATACAAAGAAGACAAGAAAGCATACTTAGAAGATTTTGATAAAGGAATAATTTCCGACGGAAATGAATTGAATACATTAGGAGAAGCCTCAGAGATATATACAGACAAAGGATACGCAGGTGTTGGGCCTGGAGGCGCTTTAGTTTTTTGGGACAATGCAAACGAAGATTACAAAAGTTATTCTGAAATGCAAAAGCCTTTCTTAAAAGACTTTAGTGCTGCTGATCAAATAATTAAAATGAACGAAAGCGTTTATAATGCTGGATCAGCATTGTCAGGCACAAGAGAGAATATGATTCGCCAACAGCTTAACACTAGTATTTCAAAAGGAGGGAGGCAAACATTATTGTCTTTAGCTTCAGATGATTTTATATTAGAGGGTGGTTTAGGATTACAGGATCCTGCTTTATTTGAAGTAGGTAACGAAAGTGCTTTAAAGGCGGCTGTATTAGACGGGTACATGGACGTGTTAAAGTCTTCTGCTAAGCAAGGAGCTTCGGATAAACGCCCAGCTAGATCGGGTAGAGGCCGCGGAGGTTATTCAGGAGCGTTAAACGACGAAATAAGTTTATCAGGCAATATAGTAAATGATGCAATGGCTTTTTCTAAGTTTAGCGAGCCAGCTAAAGACGGGCAGTATGAAACTAAGTCTCAATCTATAGTACAAGCTTTAAATGGTATTGATCCAACTGCAAAGTCACCGTCTTACATATCAAGAGGAGCTTTTTACAATGATTACCTAGAAGCTATGGATAAAAGTGACAGCGAAGAATCAAGAAAAGTTTTTAACAGCGAATATGGTAAGTTCCAAATCTTTAAGTTAGCCCCTAATAGAGGTGACTCTTACGGAATAAATGTTAATACAGATGATCCTCAGGCGTTATATAAATTATACATACAAAACGCCGGATTAAGTAGTAAAGCAGAAAACTATCAAATTGGACAATATGACAATTATACAAACCAAACGCAAGATGATTCTAGCGGTGGAAGCATGTCTAAATACAATAAATAAAATATAATATGGACGAAGAAGCATTAAACGACTCGTTTAGCCTATTTGCTAAAAATGGTTACAATGGCACAGTAGAGGACTACAAAGAATTAATTAGAACTGAAAAAGACGCTCTAAACGATTCTTATGATTTATTTAAAGGAAACGGTTATAGCGGCAGCGTTAATGACTTTTCATCTTTAGTAGGTATTGGGCCAGCAAAGACAAACGACTCTGCAAGTGCGGATCCAGCTGTGGAGTCAAATCAAAACGATACGGATTCACAATCGGACGATGGTTCTTTGGGTTGGGTAGATAGTGCTTTTAAACTTATAGGTTATGAGGAGGATTTTTCTAACACAAAAGAAGAGAACACTTTTGTAGAAGACTTTTTTGGCAAAAACATTGTAACAGATGTGGTTGGAGATGTTATAAGAGCCGCACAATCAGGAGCAATACAAAATAAAACATTAGATCCTTCTTTAAAATATTTTAATCAAGGAAAAGATATTTCTGACGAAGATCTTAATAAATTAGTCGTAACTGGTAGAGCTTTAGAAAACGCGCCCTTAACAGAAGAAATGATTGGGTTCCAAGATGAGTACGCTAAAATAAGAAAAGAAGCTAAAGACTTTGTTCCTGGTGATGAAGAAGGAGCAAGTGGTGTAGCTCAAGATGCAATGGCTTTCTTTTTAGGCTGGTCAAGAAACCCTTCGGCTATGACACAATATTCAGCACAATCATTAGCAAACATGGCTTTGTCTGCTTGGGATAACAAAGGTAAAGCTATTGCAGGAGGTACTGCATTTGCAGGCGGCGCTAAGCTTTTACGAAAATACGGTGGTAAATACGGTAAATTAGCTTCCATTCCTATGTCTTTTGTAGCAGGCGCTATGGGCACAACATCTGGTATTATGGAAACTGGTTTTACCACGGCCGACTTAGTTCAGGACCAAGCTTTTGATGATGGGTTAAATTGGCAGGAAATGTCAAACGCAGAGAGAGCAGGTTACTATAAAAAAATAGCAAACGACGAAAACCTATTTAATGAAATAAAATCTAAAGCAATAGCTAGAGGTTTTACAATCGGCAGTATTGACGCTTTTACTACATTAGCCTTAGGACCTTCAATTAAAGGGGTTTCTGGAAAAGTAGCTACAAGTAGGTTTAGTGGGGCAACGGGTTTATCTAAAATTGGAACATCAGCAGTTGTAGAAACAGCAGGCGGGATGCTTTCTGAAGTAGCGGGACAAGCAGCAGCTGGTCAGGACTTCAATACGCAAGAAATATTAATGGAAGGTTTTGCAGATAAAACTTTAACATTAGG
>TARA_B110000285_G_scaffold52661_1_pt1 | contig 14040 bp, 17 predicted proteins | sample TARA_B110000285 | Tara Oceans TARA_B110000285 (sample SAMEA4397756) | marine metagenome | biome: Polar Biome; feature: [SRF] surface water layer (ENVO:00010504); material: water (ENVO:00002006), including particulate matter (ENVO:01000060) such as... | depth 5 m
AAAATTAAATGGCAAAATAAAGTTCATGAGCAAATAATTGGGATATCCACAAAAGGGGCATTACCGATGGAAGAAGAATGGTGTTTATACCACCCAAAAAATATAAAAAAACAAGAACACCAAAATAAATTTTACGATACATTATGAAAAAAATACTAGTAACGGGGGGGGTTGGCTTTATAGGAACTAACTTAATTAAAAGATTATTATCTGAAGGACATGAAGTAATATCAGTAGATAATTACTCAACAGGGGATAAAAATAACGAACAAGAAGGATGCACTTATTATGATTTAGATATTAATAGTAAAGACTTACCTTTTGATAAAACTATAGATGTTATATTCCACATTGCTGCATTAGCAAGAATACAACCTTCATTAATTAGACCTCAAGGGACTATTGAAGCTAATGTAAATGGTACTCTAAATATATTAGAATTAGCAAGAAAAAACAATACACCCGTTGTATTTGCAGGTTCTAGTTCATTCCACCATGGTTTATATGGTAGTGCTTATGCTTGGTCTAAACACGCAGGAGAGCAATTATGTAAATTATACTCTGAGGTGTATGGTTTAAACACCTCTATTTGTAGATTTTATAATGTGTATGGACCTCACCAATTAGAAGAGGGGGAATATTCAACAGTATTAGGTATTTTTGAAAGACAATTAAGAAATAATGAACCACTAACCATTACGGGTAAAGGTGATCAAAGAAGAGATTTTACACATGTTGATGACATTGTAGATGGTTTATATAGATGTATGGATAAAGATCTTAAAGCAGAAATATTTGAATTAGGTAGAGGTGTAAACCACTCAATAAATGAAATAGTAGATATGTTTGGAACAGAAAGAAAATATATTCCTGCTAGAAAAGGCGAATACCCCACTACATTATGTGCTGATACTAAAGCTCACGAAATGTTAGGATGGACTCCTACTAGAAATTTAAAAGATTATATTAAATCTGCAATATGAAAGATAATCTAATTATATATGTTTCTTCAAGAAACAATTATGATATGTTTGAACATGAAGTTCTAAATAACATTAATCTTGAAGGCTTTGAAATTATTAATGTTGATGATAGATCTTTAGAAAAAAATAAAATCAAAGGAGAAGAAATATGTGAGCAAAATAACATAGTATTCCTTAATAATAAATCTAAGGGGGTACAAATGGCTACTCAAACAGTAGTTGATTTTGTAAATAAAAATAGACCAAATTGTAAATGGTTAATATGTTTTCAACACGATATATGGCCAGTAAGTGAAAACTTTTTTACTAGAATTTCACAATTAGTAGAACAAGATAAATTAGATGAATTTGGTAGTATTGGTTTTAATATAGTAGATCATGGTGATTATACTAAAGATGCTTGGAATAAATTTCAAAAAGGAGAAAAACCAATAGGGATGATAGGATTTGCTCATTTAGGGGTATCCGACAATTCAAATAGGTGGTTAGCTGTAGGTAGAAATTCAGTTGTAGATAATAAGCCAGAATTATTTAAAAATCCTTTTATATGTGAATTTCCACAATGGCCCTCTATAGGAATTAATATAGAGAAATGGAATAAAGTAATAGAACCAAGCGATGAATATGAATTTCACCTATGGTATCCAGATATAGCGATGCAGTTTAATTACCACAATTGTCCTGTGCTTATATTGCCTGATTTATATTGTTTTAATCATCAAAGGTTAAAAGAAAGATATGGATTAAATTATAATTCAGCTACAGGAGCTATTCAAGGCGATTCTGAACATTTTGGTGAATATGGTCCCCATTTAAAAAACTGGAAAGAAAGATGGGGGTGGGATTATGAAAATGTATTTGATTCTTTTAGGCCTATTCAAGAAAATTATGTAGACACATTAATATATGATTATTTTAATCATGATATAAATAAGGGACCTCTTAAAACTTTTAATTTAGGAGAGTATTAATTAATATAATAAAAGTTATGATATATGTTTTAACTTATGATTTTCCTCATAAGAAAACTCAAGATTTACTATTTAAGTTAAAGATAAAAGGTTATAATGTAACTGTAATAGGTACTCCTTGGGTTAAAAGGAAAAACTTTACACCTTTAATACCCCATAGATTTTTTAAAGCTGATGACATTCAACCTTTAGAATTATGTAATAAATTAGGGTTTAAATATAAAAAAGTCCAATCATTAAATGAATTAGAAGTAACTGATTATATTTTAATTGGTGGGGCGGGTATAATTCCTAAAAAATTAACTGACAGTAAAAAAATTATAAACTCACACCCAGCATATTTACCTTATATGAGGGGATTAGATTCTCTTAAATGGGCAATATTTGAGGGTAAACCCATAGGAGTTACTACTCACATTATATCTGAAGAAACAGACACAGGTTGGTTAATTAATAAACAATTATTACCTTTATATTCATGGGACACTTTCCATAGTGTAGCTTATAGGCAATATGAAATGGAAATTGATATGTTAGTAGATTCTATTGAAGATGTAAAAACAGCTACATTAGAACCTTTATCAAGTTCATATTGTGAACCACAAAGAAGAATGCCTCATAGACATGAAATGAAATTAATAAGTAGATTTAATAAAATGATCGATAAATATAATGATTAAAGTTTTACACATAGTAGGAGCAAGACCTCAATTTATTAAATTATATCCCTTACATTTAGAAATGAAGGAAAGAGGATTTGAACAAAAGATACTTCACACAGGTCAACATTTTGATAAAAATATGTCAGATGTATTTTTTGAAGAAATGGGTATACCTCAACCTGATTTTAATTTAAATATCCATAGTTTATCTCATGGAGCTATGACAGGTAGAATGATTGAAGGTATTGAAAAAGTATTATTAAAAGAAACATTTAATTATATTATACTGTATGGAGACACTAATTCCACAGCTGCGGGGGCAATTGCCTCTAAAAAGTTAAAGATAAAAGTTATACATGTAGAAGCAGGATTAAGAAATTTCGATAATGAAATGCCTGAAGAATTAAATAGATTAATAACTGATAGAATTTCAGATTTATTATTTTGCCCAACTAAACACTGTGTAAATAATTTAAATACAGAAAATGCAAGTAATGTATATAATACAGGAGATTTAATGTATGATAGTATTAAAATATTTAAAGATAAGTTAAAACCCCCAACTAACCCTTACATATTATTTACTTGTCATAGAGCAGAAAATACTAATGAAAAAACACTAACAGAAATAATTAAAACACTTAACATAATTTCTGAGGATATCGACATAATTTTTCCTACACATCCTAGAACAAAAAATATATTAGATAAATTAGATTTAAAAATAAATTTTAAGTGTATACCCCCTGCAAGTTATTTAGAATTTTTACAATTATTAAATGGTAGTAAATATCTTATAACAGACAGTGGGGGAGCAGTTAAAGAAGCATATTTTTTAAATAAACCAAGTATATTATTATTAGATAAACCGGTTTGGCCTGAATTAATAGAAGCAGGGGTGTGTTATAACTGTAAATCTAATAAAGAAGATATTTTAAATAGTTTTAATAAGATTAAAGAAAAAGAAATTACATTTAGTGAAGATATATTTGGAGATGGTAATTCTAGAAAATATATGTGTGATATAATAGAAAGTTATGAATAAATTTGCATTAATAGGAGCTAGTGGGTATATTGCCCCTAGACATATAGAAGCAATCAAACACACTAATAATGAATTGGTTGCTTTATTAGACCCTTATGATGGTATAGGTTATATTGATAAACATTACCCTAATGCTTCATATTTTAAAGAATCAGAAAGATTTGACAGACATTTAGATAGACTTAGACGTAAAGGACAAGGTGTAGATTATGTTTCAATATGCTCACCTAACTATTTACATGATTCACACATTAGGTTAGCTTTAAGAAACCAATGTAACGTTATATGTGAAAAACCTCTAGTATTAATACACGAACATTTAGAAGCTTTAAAATCAATAGAAAAAGAAACAGGTAAAAAAATTAATACAATTTTACAACTTAGACACCATCCTACAATTATTGCTTTAAAAGAAAAATACACAAATACAAATAAATTTCATAAAGTAAGTTTAGATTATATAACTCCTAGAGGATTATGGTATGATTACAGTTGGAAGGGGGATGTAGATAAATCGGGGGGTATAAATTCAAATATAGGTGTACATTTCTTCGATATGTTAATGTGGATTTTTGGTGATGTAAAAGAATATGAAGTAAAAAATACAAGTAAAACATCCACAGGAACTTTAATATTAAAAAATGCTGAGGTAAAATATAATTTAAGTATACAAAAGGAAGATTTACCTTGGAATGAATGGAAACCATTTAGATTAATTAAAATAGATAACGAAGAATTAGAATTTTCAACAGGTTTTACAGAATTACATAACATAAGTTATAATAAAATTTTAGAAGGAAAAGGATACGGATTAAGCGATATAGAACCAACAATTAAATTAATAGAAAAAATAAGATAATGAATAGAAAAAATAAAACAATGAATGTAAAAAATAAAACAATGAATGTAAAAAATAAAACAATGAATATAATGGTTACGGGAGCCGCAGGTATGATTGGGTCTTACCTTGTAGACAGATTTTTAAAAGAAGGCCACCAAGTTACAGGTATAGATAATTTTTCTTTTGGTAATGAAATAAATTTACCAACACACCCTAATTTCACTTTTATAAATCTAGATTTAAGTGAAGGAAAACCCGGGAGATCGATGAATAAAAGTATAGATGTAGTGTGTCATTTAGCGGCATTTAAAAAACCCCTTAAAGGAACATTTGATACTGCTAAGGTTATGAGTAACAATGCCAAAATGATGGAGAATGTATTAGATTATTGTGAAGAAAATAACGCTAAATTAATGTTTACTTCAACGTCTGATGTGTATGGTAATTCAGACACATTTAATGAATCAGATGCTATAACAATTGGACCCCCCACTAATGAAAGATATTCATACGCTTTATCAAAGTTATTTGATGAACAATTAATGTTAAACAAAATCAATCAAGGAAAAATAACAGGAGCAATAACTAGAATATTTGGTGCATTAGGTAGTAGATGTAATAGAGATTGGTCAGGTGCTCATATAGCTTACTTTCTTCATTTAGCATTAACAGGTCAAGACATAGTAATTCATGGTGATGGTTTACAAACAAGAAGTATTACTCATGTTTCTGACATTGTTGAAGGTATAGTTAGAATGGTTAATAAAATAGACAATATTAATGGTGAAATTATAAATTTAGGTTCTAACAAAGAAATGACAGTTAAAAAATCAGCTGAATTAATTAAAGAATTAACAAATTCAACATCAGAAATTAAACACATTACTAGACAAGAAGCATTTGGTGATTATAAAGAAATTATGAGAAGATTTGCAAATACAACTAAAGCAAGTGAATTGTTAGACGGATGGAAATGTAAAACAGACTTAACAAAAACAATAGAAGATATAATAAATAAATGGCAAAAATAGCAGTTATAACCCCCATAAAACATCTTGATGGTGTAGTAGAATTATTACAATCTAAAGGTAATGTGTTTCTTTATGAGGAATCAACAAAAGATGAAGTAAGAAATTTATTATTAGAAACAGATATTGATACCCTTTTATGTAATCCAAACCAACAAACATATAAAATTGACAAAGAATTATTAGAAGGAACAAATGTTAAATTAATTAATACTTGTTCAACTGGTATGAATCATATTGATGTTAATTATTGTAATAAAAATAATATTAAAATATATTCTTTAACTAAAGATATGAATTTAATTAATAATTTACCTTCAACATCAGAATTAGCTTTTGGTTTAATGTTATCTTTATTAAGAAAAATCCCACAAGGTCAAAAACACGTATCTGAATATGGTTGGGATTACACCCAATTTATGGGACGTCAAGTAAAAGGTTTAAAAGTAGGAATTGTAGGTTATGGGCGTTTAGGTAAAATGATGTATAATTTTTGCAAAGCATTTGGTGCTGATGTTATGGTTTATGATCCTTATATTAAAGAACAACTAACAGACAGTTTTCTATTAAACCATTGGTGTAGTTCATTAGAACAATTATTTGAATTTAGTGATGTAGTTTCACTTCATGTACATGTTACAGATGAAACAAAATATATAATTAATAAAGATTTATTTGGTTCTATTAAAAAAGATTGTTATATAATTAACACATCTAGAGGAGAAATTGTTAATGAGAATGATATAGTAGAAGGATTAGAATCAGGTATTATAACAGGTTACGGAACAGATGTAATTGAAAATGAATTTGATAATTTAAATGACTCACCTATAATTAAATCAATGAATAAAGGGGAAAATATAATAATAACACCTCATGTGGGGGGTATGACAATTGAAGGTCAAACTAAAGCATATAATTGGGCAGTAAATAAATTATGAATCTACCAGAAAAAGTATTCTTACCTAAAAACCAAATCCAACAAGTAATCAATGAAATAGACCAATTTACTATAGAATTAGACACAGTAGATTATAATGAAGAATTGTTTAGGGGGTATAAACGAATTATAATAATAGGACCCCAACGAAGTGGTACAACTTTTACTAGTAGGGCATTAGCTAATACATTAAATTTTAGAAATGTAGATGAAGATGAATTTAATGTTAGAGATGTAAATATGTTTCGTAATATAATGGAACAAGAAAATATAGTAGTTCAAGCACCTGCTATGACTTGTAGAATACAATCATTAATAGGAAAAGATGATTTAGTTGTTTTTATGAGTAGAAAATGGTCTGATATAGTAAAGGGGGTTTATAGGAAAAACGGAAGTTTAAGTAATTGGATTCTTATGGAAACTATGTTTAACATAGAAAGATACTATTTTAACGAATATGATAACACAGCAGGCGATTTTTTTGATAAACATGTAAACAAAGATAGTTATTATTTAGATGCTTATTATAATATGTGGAAATATTATCAGTCAAAATTAATACCCAACTGTATAGCATTAAAATATGAATCTATGAAATCTCATCCAATGTGGTTAAATAAAGATCAACGTGAAAATTTTGGAAATAAACAAACAACATTATGAAAATATTAACAATTATACCAGCAAAAACAGATTCAACTAGATTACCTAAAAAGAATATACAAAAAATTAAAGGTAAAACCTTAGTTGAATACTCAATCGAGTATGCTACACAAAGTAAATATACTCCTCGTGTTATAGTATCATCTGAAGATGAAATAGTTTGGAATTTAGCAATAAAAAATAAAGTAGAATGGGCTCGTAGACCCAAACATTTACTTAAAGACGCTGAAGTAACAGACGTATACATTGATTTACTTAATTCATTAGATGAAAAATATGATTTAGTAGTATGTTTACAACCAGATCACCCAGACAGAGAACACACATTTGATTATTGTGTAGATTATTTAATTGACAATAATTATGATGATTTAATTACTATTGAACCTTCATTTAAAAGAAGTGGCTCTGTGAGAATTTTTAAGTACGAACATTTAATGAGTGGACATGTAAGTAAAAGAATTGGTTGTATTAAGGATGATGCAACAGACATACACTATCAAGAAGATTTAGAACGAGCAAAAACAAGAATATGAAAATAATAGCAGAAATAGGATGGAATCACTGTGGTGATTTATTATTAGCTAAAGAAATGGCTAATGCAGCAAACGCATATGGGGCAACATACGCAAAATACCAAACATGGTCAGTAGACAGACTTAAATCTGGAAGTTGGGATGATGATGGTAGAAGAGAGATTTACGAAAAAGCAGAATTATCAAAAGAAGACCACATTGAATTAATAAATCATTGTAATAAAATAGGTATAAAATTCTTATCAAGTGTGTTTAGTATAGAAGATGCTAAATTATTAATTGAATTAGGATGTGAAGAAGTAAAAATACCAAGTTTTGAATCACGTAATCATGAATTAATTGAATATTGTGATGAAAATTTTGAAAGAGTATTTATGTCAACTGGAACGTCTACATTTGAAGAAATAAAAGAAAGTGTTAATCTATTTAAAAAACTTAACAAAGCATCAGAATTATATTTAATGCATTGTGTTTCATCTTACCCTTGTGAACCTAAAATAGCAAACATAAACAGAATGGTACAAATGATGACTTTATGTGACAATGTAGGATACAGTGATCACATTGAAGGTGTTGAATCTGCAAAAGTAGCAATAGAATTTGGCGCAGTTGTTATCGAAAAACATTTTACTGTTGATAAAGAATTACCTGGTAGAGATAATAAATTTGCAATATTACCTGGAGATTTAGGTAATCTAACAGATTATATTAAATTAAGAGAAGAAATGATGATAGAACAGGGTCTTGATTATCAAGAATGTGAGTCAGATTCAAGAAAAAACTACACAGGAAGATTTAATGGTTAGTATTATAATTAGAAATAGAAATGAAGGCGAACATATAGGTTTCGCTATACAATCATGTTTAGATCATTTTAATAAACCTGAAATTATAATTGTAGATAATAATTCAACTGATGATTCACTACAGGTTGTAAATTTATTTAAAGATAGAACTAATATTAAAGTTATAACCATTAATGATTATACCCCAGGTAAATCAATTAATTTAGGGGTTAAACACTCCACTAATGATATAGTGTTAGTTTTATCAGCACATTCTCAAATTACTAAAATTAATAAAGATTGGATTGAAAAAGATTTAAACAATCATGTAGCTGTATTTGGTAACCAAACACCAATATATAAAGGTAAAAAAATATCAAAAAGGTATATTTGGAGTCATTTTACTAAGATACGCCACCAAAACCTATATTCAAAAATAGAAGATAGATACTTTCTACATAATGCGTTTTGTTTCTATAAAAGAGAATTTTTAATAGAAAACCCAATGCCTGAACAATATCCTGGAAAGGAAGATAGATTTTGGGCTAAAGATATGATAGATAAAGGTCATACATATTTGTATGATGGGTTACACCAAACATGTAATCATTTTTACACCTCTAATGGTGCAACTTGGAAAGGAATAGGATAATGCCAATAATAATAAGAGAAATATTTGAAGACTACTGCAAAGAAAAATTTGACGTAAAAGATTGCGTAGCAGTAAATAATGGAAGTTCAGCACTAATAGCACCTTTATGGTCAATGGATTTACAACCAGGTGATGAAGTAATAACAACACCTTTTACGTTTATATCAACAGCAACTTCAATAACAATTGCAGGTGGAATTCCTGTGTTTGTAGACATTAAAGAAGATAATTTTTTAATAGATGAAAATAAAATTGAGGCAGCAATTACATCTAAAACAAAAGCAATATTACCTGTACATTTATATGGTCAGGCATGTAATATGGATGCTATAATGGCTATTGCTAAAAAACACAATTTAATAGTAATTGAGGATTGTGCACAATCATTTGGTGCACAGTATAAAGATAGAATGGTAGGTACCTTTGGTGATGTAGGGTGTTTTTCATTCCATAAAACTAAAACTATGTCTACATTTGAGGGGGGGATGATATTAACACCACACCATTCAAATCTTAACGCAGACAAAATTAGAGCCATTTGTAATCAAGGTCAAGTTGGAAAATATAATCACGAATATTTAGGATTTAACTTTAGGTTAGCTGAACCTTTATGTTTACAAGCTTATCATAATATTAAATTACATATGAAAGCATCTACTGCTGAGTTAGGAATGAGAGATTGGACATATGGTCATTACCCCAAAGTTGTATATAATCAACCAATTTACAAAAAACTAGGAATAACAGGTGACTGTCCTATAGCTGAAGCAGCAGCTATGAAGGTTGTCCAACACAAAAAGAAAACAAATGAATAAAATAGCAGTATACACAGGGTTATTTACAGATGATCCAAATACATTATATGGTGACATAATTAATTATACCCATAATAAAGATAAGATAGATTATATAGCATTTACTAATAGTGATCATTTAAAATCAGACTTTTGGGATGTTAGAAAAATAGACACTTGGAGAAATGGAAGATGGACAGCTAGAAAATGTAAAACATCACCACAAGAATTATTACCTGAGTATGATGCATGGTTATGGATGGATAATCAATTATTTTTTACATATGACCCTAGATCATTATTTAATTTCTATTTAAACCAATCAGATTTATCAGCTCATCGCCATTGTGATAGAAATTGTGCATATGAAGAAACACAAGCAGCTTTAGGTAGAAAACCAGAAAGAGATAAACCTGAAACTTTAATCAACCAAGCTAAACAATATGAAAGTGAAGGATACCCATCAGGAAATGGGTTATATGAAAATGGTATATTATTTAGACGTAATAACGAACACACAAATAACTTTAATAAATTGTGGTTTGAGGAAACCGCCAAATGGAATACTGAAGATCAAATATCAATGATGTATTCATTGTGGAAAACTCCTAAAGTTAAAGTTAATCCTATTAGAAAAACTTTTGTAGAACACGATTATAAAAATAAACAATTACCATTAACAGACCAATTTGGTTGTCAATCACGAACAGTAAAAGATGTCAGATAAAAAAATATTATTACTATTTACTAATCATCGTGTAGCTGAAAAATTATGGCCTATAATTCCTGAATTAGCTAAAGAATATACTTTAGATTTATTCTTAGTAGGTTTACATAGTTTTAATACACCTTGGGTGGGAGACATTGATGAAAGAAAAATAACAGTAGACAAATACCAATTCTATTTAAATAATATAATAGTAGGACCCGGAATACAGTTTCATGGTGATAATATTAAAGAAGATTTAACTTCTTTTATTAATTTAGATGATTATTCTTTAGTTATATATGATGATGATAGAGAAATGTATGAATTTAATATACCCTCATTTTACCAAGAATGTAAATTAAAAGATATAAAAGTTATAGGTAATTCTCATGGTAATGAAGATATCCCCCACAATGCATTAACTAAAAGTTATGATTATCAAATGGACTTTACAACGGGGGGTATACCTGCTAATGATACTTTAAAAAATATAAAATGTAACCAAAACCATATTTTAATTATAGCTAACTTTTTAGGAAATAGAAGTTCTATATATCCCTTAAATTTAGATAGTACTTTTATACAAGAATGTGGGGCTTTAGAATTAAGTAAAGAATATAATTTACCTATAAAAGTAAAAATAAAAACAAGATTAGATAATCCCGATTATACTTCAAGTATAAATTATGTAAAAAATATCTTAGATTGTGAAGTTATAACAAACACAAATAATATAGATCAACTCATAGCAGACTCTGCTGTAGTAATATCTGCACCTTCTACTTTAGCATTTAAATCTATTCAATTAGGGATACCTACAGTGTTAATAAAAGGAAGTGGAGCTGTAGGTAAATTTAGTAGTTACCCTGGATTAGTTAATTTAGACAAACAAGAAATATTTAATAATTTACAAATGCAAATTAATAGGGGGAAATTTACTAATTTTATAGAAAACACAATAATGGGGGGGGTAGATTTTAATTCATCAGAAGTATACGTTAAATATTTAAAAGAAATAATATGAAAGTAATTTATAGATTATCAGACGCGGGGTATAAGAAAGAAAAACCTAAATACATAGATAATAAACTATGTTTAGAAAATGCATCTAAAGTTTTTGGAAAAGAAAACATACGAATAATATGTGATAACTGTAGTCAAGAAACAATAATATTAGCAGCTATAAACACTGAATGTGATACATGTATTAAATCAGTATCTGTAGGACACGGTGCGGGTACATTTAACATAGCTTTAAGTGATATTCTTTACCCCTGTGAAGATTGTAAAGTTACATATAATGACGATGATATAATTTATTTTTTAGAAAATGATTATTTACATAAACCAGAATCACCAAAAATTATAGAAGAGGGGTTTTCATTAGGGGCTTCATTTGTATCTTTATATGATCATCCAGATAAATATTTAGACCCTAAAAGAGGAGGAAATCCTTATTGTGAAGGTGGAGGAGAAGACACTAGAGTATACCTAACAGAATCATGTCATTGGAAGATAACAAATTCAACAACAATGACATTTGCAGCTAAAGTAAGTACTTTAAAAAGAGTAGAGCCTATTTTAAGAAAATGGACGTCAGAAACCCACCCAAACGATTTTCAAATGTTTATGGAATTAAGAAAACAAGGAGAATTATTAGTAACACCTATACCAGGTTATGCAACACATGGAGAATCAGCTTGGTTATCACCTCTAACAGATTGGAGTAAAATATGATTAGTGTAATAATTCCAACGTATAAAGAACCCGATTATTTAGACTTATGTCTACAATCAGCTATAGAAAATCAAAGTGAACAAAATGAAATTATAGTTGTAGTAGATGGTTTTTATGAATTAAATAAGATTGTATTAGAAAAATATCAAGATAAAATTAATATATTAGATTTAGGAGAAAATCAAGGTTTATCTGTAGCTACAAATTGGGGTGTTTACAATGCTACAAATGATTATATTTTAGTAGTGAATGATGATAATGTGTTTCCTAAAGATTGGGATATTCAATTAAAAAAAGATTTAAATAAGGGAGTAGTTTTATCTCCTAACCAAATTGAACCCAATCCCTCTATGTTCCAACAGTTTATAATTAAAGATTTAGGACATAATGTAGGTGGTTTTAATTTAGAAACATTTACTAAAGAAGAAATTGATTTAAGACAAGATAAAATAGATCAAACAGGCAGTACATTACCCTTTGCAATGTATAGAGAAGATTATTTAGCAGTTGGTGGTTGGGATATAATGTATCCATCACCTCATGTGGTTGATTGGGATTTCTTTCTTAAATGTGAATATTGGAATTTAAAGATGTTAAGAACATATAAATGTAATTTTTACCACTTTGCAGGTGCCGCAACTAGAAAAACACCTGAACAATCAATTGAAAGTACTAGAAAAGAACAAAATGCACATTTATTTTTTCAAAACAAATGGAAACAACCAGCACAACATAACCAATTAACTAATAGTAAAAAATTAACAAAATGAAGATAGGAATTATAGGAAATGGATTTGTGGGTAATTCAATAGCATTTGGATTTAGTCCTACACATGAGGTTAAAGTTCATGATAAAGATCCTAAGAGAAATTTAAATACAATAGAAGAAGTATTAGAATGTGACTTTATATTTGTAGCAGTACCTACACCCATGAATGAAGATGGTTCTATTAGTTTAAAAGTAGTAGAAAAAGCATTACAAGAAATATCAGACAAAAATACTATAAACAATATTGTTATTTTAAAATCAACAATGGTTCCTGGATCAACAGATGGTTTTATTAAACAATTTCCAAAATTAAATATAGTATTTAACCCTGAATTTCTAACTGAACGTACTGCAAAATTAGATTTTTTAACTCAAGCAAGAATAATTTTAGGGGGAAGCAAAACATTAACAAACCACGTTGCTAAGTTATTTAAAGAAAGATTTATGCACACCTATATTATAGAAACAGACACTATCACAGCTGAAATGGTTAAATATATGAATAATGTATTTTTTGCAACTAAAGTTTCTATTATGAATGAAATGAAAATGATGTGTGATGCTATAGGTGCTAATTGGAACGAAGCGCTTAAAGGTTTTGCAGCTGACCAACGTATAGGAGATTCCCACTTACATGTACCTGGTCCTGATGGTAAGATGGGGTTTGGTGGTTCATGTTTTCCTAAAGATATTAATGCTTTTATAAGTTATGCTAATGAATTAAATATTAAAATTCCCACAATTGAGGGAGCTTGGGAAACTAATTTAAATGTTAGACCCGAAAAAGATTGGGAAAAATTAGAAGGCAGAGCAGTAGTAAAAAAATAATATGTATTATAAATAAAATTATGGAAAAATACATTTACAGAGCAAAATTGGACAGAGTAGTTGACGGTGACACAGTAGACGCCTTAATTGACGTTGG
>TARA_B110000285_G_scaffold79444_1_pt1 | contig 13921 bp, 17 predicted proteins | sample TARA_B110000285 | Tara Oceans TARA_B110000285 (sample SAMEA4397756) | marine metagenome | biome: Polar Biome; feature: [SRF] surface water layer (ENVO:00010504); material: water (ENVO:00002006), including particulate matter (ENVO:01000060) such as... | depth 5 m
GACTCCTTGTTTGTTGATTAAACTTCTTCTGCTTGTTTAGCTGTCCATGCAGACTTTACTTCGTCTGTCCATAAAGCGTTTGCTAATGCTTTTATTTCAGCACTTTCGCTAGATATATTCATATCAGGATTTAATACTCTTCTAGAGTATTTGTATGAAATTTCTTTACTATCTTCAATTATAGCAGTCCTTGTACGAACTTGTATATGTTTGAATTGTGTTCTTACTTCATAATCTTCTGTTACTTGTTTTGTTAAAGCCATTTTAACTCCTTTTTTTCCAGTCTAATTCTTTTAGACATGATATGTGAATCCTATATAAAGTTGCGTGTTAGCTATAAAGCCATCAGAAGCATCAGATTGCAATCCTGAGGCATCTCCTACATAAAGTCTAATAAATGATTCGCCTTCAACACCAATGTTTACAAAATCTCTCGATAGAATACCGTTTGCATTATGAACTTGTACTGAGCCTGAAGAACTTGAAGATGTATCTGTGCCATCTCCAATAACAAAAGGCAAACTTATCTTAGCATATCCATCAGGGCTACTTACTGCACTAACTATTATAAAACCAGTTACATTTACCATTCTACCAATTTTGACATATTGCAATTTTTCATAAGCACCATTTAAAGTAATAGTGCCATTTCCACAAGTCACAGTAGCATCGTAATCACCTTCCTCGTATGAATCTAAAGTATTTACATCTGAACTTGGATTTGAACTAGCATCATCAGGAAAGTTTATACCACTATGAGCAGTTACTTCACCAGCAAATGTTACACCTCCACCATTAGCTATAGACATTCTAGTTGAACTGTTAGAAACAAAATCAATTACGCCTGTGCTATTAGTTATTTTTATACCATAGCTTGTATTTGCTAAATATAAATTGTCTGTACTACCACCACTAGCAATAGTTACACCTCCAGCAAATGAAGCTTCACCAGCGTGTACTTTTGCTCCTGAGTCTTGAGCCATATAAACATCAGTTACATCTGCATTACCTAGAGTTACTGAGTTATTTGCTACACCAGTTGTATCCTTACCAATTACTATTTGATTCGTTCCAGCTCCAGTTGATAATAGTGCATTACTACCAATACATATGTTATTTGTCGCTCCATCTGCATTAGAACCAGCATTATACCCAACTGCTACATTTTCAGTTTCACCACCATCTAAAGCGTGTAAGGCATTTGCTCCAATCGCAGTATTATATCCACCAGTAGTAAGTTCATCTAAAGTATTTCTTCCTACTGCAACATTGTAATCACCAGCTGTAATAGCGTGACCAGCACTTTCTCCAAAAAGACTATTGTAATTTCCAGTACTAGCTAAGTCATCACCAGCTAACTTTCCAAAGACTGTATTAGATGTACCACTATCATTATTACTTAGTGAGATTCGGGAGTTAATATCTATAATCATATTTGTAGTAAAGCTAATACTAGCATCAGCACTACCACTTGCAACTGTTTGAAAGTTATGTGTTCCTCCAACTTGCCTATAAACACTTGCTTCGTCTGTTACAATATGTGCTTGTGAACCACTACTATTAATATAAACATTGTTACCTAGCCAAGTTGAACTACCAGCTGATTGTGCTGTTGTTGCTGAAATTGCAGATAAACCTCCAACTTGTAAAGTAGTTACAGATGAATGACTTGTTTCAGGCGTTACACCTATACCTACATCACCAGCAAATGTAGCTCCACCTCCACCTAGAAATTCAAATTTTCCATCAACGTTATATACTTTTAAAGCATCACCCCAACTATTATTACCATATTCTTTTGATAATACAAAATTTACTCTGTTTGATTCTGCAAATGTTCCAAATGCCCAGTCTTGAGCAGAAGCACCCGAATCAAGGACAATGTTTCTTTTTGAATTAGAGCCATCAGCTTGTTTTACATTTAAAGCACCAATTCCATTACCACCACCAATATTAATTTTTTTATTAGCAGGAACTGTAATATGACTAGCAAATGTAGCGTCTCCAGCAACATTTAATAATTGTGTAAATGTATTAGACCATCTTGCAGAAGAAGTACCTAGACTATAAACATTATTTGAATTTGGTTTAATTTGACCAAGATTATTAATTTCAATATAAGAGCCACCACCCGAACCACTTATTATATGTTTTCCACTACCCGAAAAATCAATTCCTTTAGTTGTTCCGCTTAAAACTACATCACCAGCAAATGTGGCGTTTTTATTTGATGCTATTGATAAAGCGTTATCGCCTCCACTATTTACATTAAAGTTTAGACTATCGTCTGTACTATGCCATATACTTGATTTTAAACTGCCACCTTCGTAAAACTCTATTGCACTAGTTCTATCTGCTGGTGATTTAATTCTTAACTTTGGAGAAGTTCCACTCGCAACACTTTCTATAGTTAATCCAACATCTCCAGTTGACTTTTTAACATGAAGCAGTTCAGCTGGAGAAGCAGTTCCCACCCCAAGCGAGCCTCCTGTAAAGTAGGATGAGCCATTTGTTAAAAGTCCTATCTTTGAACTTCCTCCATTTGCATACATTAATAGCCCAGCATCATCAGCAGATGAAGTAAAGAAATTAAATAATAATGAATTATCCGTATCTTCATAAATCAATAATGGATTTCCATTAGTTGCTGAGAATATCTTCATAGCACTCGGAGAACCACTTTCGCCTAATGTTAGAGGTGTGTCGGGAGAAGCAGTTCCTATACCTACGTTACCAACATCATTTATAGTCATTTTAGTAGTAAGTGAACTACCATTTTTTGTATTAAACGAAAGACTACCATCTGATGCCGAACCACCATTAAAGCGACCACCAACAATTGATGAAACAACTCCTGAACCACTTCTAGTATTAATAAACTCTAATGCTCCTACAGTGTCGGTGCTACCTGAGCCTCTACCTATAATTTGCACACTAGCTAATTTATCAGATGAATCTTGATTCTCACCTACGCTTAAAGTTTGAGATGTAGAAATAGCGTCAGTATAACTAGCAATAGCAGAACCAATAGCTACATCACCAGCAAATGTAGCACTACCACTACTTGCTATTGTAAGTCTAGTTGTTCCATTTGATTGTATTTCAACATTATTATTATCCGAGCCACCCATTTTAACAACACCGCTACTTACAGACATAAATCCACGAACTGAATTTGTGCTATCTTTTACTCGAATTAGCGGAGAACCTTTTAATACTTCTATATTACCACCAAATGTAGCGTTCTGTGAGTCATCAATTTGTAATGCTTGAGTTGATTCTGTATAAAATCTTAAATAGTTACCAGCCGTTGAGCCAATTATTTTATATGAACTATCTCCAAACTGAATTGCAGAACCACTATTTACAGTTAGATTGCCTGAAGAATCAATTCTCATCTTTTCAGTTGGAGCATCTGTACCACTTGAAGTTCCAAAAACTAAGACATTACTTTGTCCATAAGTACCAGTTGACATTCCTTTAATAAAAGCTGAACGAGCAACAGTACCAGTATTTTGAAAATTAATTTGAGTACCATCACCAGTTGAACCTGAATTGCGTGGATTTATTAATGTCAGAGAATCGACTATCCCAGCAGTATCTGGACTTTGTATAGTTACATCTTTAGTCTCATTAATAATCATAGCTGGTTCACCTAAAGCAGTAGCTGGAGTCATACTCGATGAGCTACTGTTTACATAAAACTGAAGTCTACTATTGTAATTACCAGCAGAATTATATCTATTAGTAAATATTCCAGCCTGTACAGAATTATCGTCTGTAAAAATCATACCAGTTAGTAAGTCTGTTGCTGTTGCACTCCCATAATCTCTGTTGATTTCTAATGCACTAATAAACTCACTAGCAGATGATTCAACTTTAGTTATTTTCACATTACCTTCGTGAGTAACAGTTAGTTTATCCGAACCATCTTTGCTTAAAGTAAGTAGATTGCCAGTTCCATCGCCTTGCACATGGAGTACATTTCCATTTGAACTAGCATTATCAGAACGAATAGAAACAACTGATTGAGTATCTACACCAGTATGAATTGCATTTGTATAAAAATAACCAGTAGCAGTTGTAGCACTAGCAGTTCCATCCACTTGGAATGTTCTACTTGGTGTAGCATTTATACCAACTCTTTTATTAGTAGTATCAACAACAAAAACATCTCCACCATCATCATTCTTGCGAACTAATAAAGCTTCTGTGTTCGTTATATCTATTGTTGATGTGCCTTGTATGACTTCATCTACACTAAGAGATATTCCACCTTGTACTTCTAAGTCTCCTGTAATTGTAACATCGCCATCCATTTCCCCACCATTGCCGAGGTTCTTTATAGCACTTTGTCCCATTGATCCAAACATCTTAAATCTCCACTATTCTAACAGAACCAGTACTTGTAGATGTGCTGTTATAATTAAAATATATTGTTAGCCCTAACCCTCTAGGAACAGTTAGGAAAAAGTTAGTGTTTGCTGGTATTAATAGATCATTGCCTGCATGAACATTACCCTCTGCTGTGGTAAAGTTAAAGTAGAGTTCTACAGCACTATATATCCCTAAAAGTCCTGTTGATCTTTTTAATAATTTATGGGTTGTGTTGGCAACATCTGCTGAACTTCCTGCTGTTCCAGCGGTTGCAACTGTCCAAGTTCCACCAGTAGTAGTGTTTAGTGCTTCTTGAACTGAATATGTATGTAGGTCTGCCATTTTATCTTCCTCTCTAAGCTAATGACTAAAGCGTGAACGAGATCGTCTTAGTCTTGTTTTACTTCTTGTTTTTCATTTTTTTAGCAATTTTCTTTGCAACAACTTTAATAGTCTTTTCTTTAAAGACACTATGATCGTTCTCGTTTACTACACGAACATAACCTTGATTCTCTAAATCGTATAGCTTCTCTGGGTGCTTCTCTAAAACACTATCTTCAAGTCGTTCCATTTTGCCATCTTTTAACCAATATTGCATAAAATCTCCAATAGATTAGGGGCAGAGCGAATCATACCCCTAATTTAGTTTAGTTTAAGCTACGTTAGTAAACTTAACACCTTTTTTATTATCAGAATCATCAATCAGTTTAACTCCGTACAATAAATCAGAAACAACTTTTGTTCCTAAAGCATCTATAGAGTACTCTGACTGAACCCTTACTTCTTGTTGAGAAGCAAAAGCACAGGCTGACTTATGGAAAATAGCACCCGGAATTACCGAAGCATTTCCACCAGTTGCTACTGTGTTTGACATATAAACGTCAATCCCATAAAGAGATCCAACCATTCCTGATCTTAGTCCACGATTGCCTTCACCGACAGCATCATTACGAATGAAATACTGAGCTATACCAGCAGATGGGTTAAGTATATCTGCAAATAGAGTTGGGTTAACAACCATAGCACATTCACCATCCATATAAGGGATGTCTGCTTCACCTAAAGTAGCAAGAGCAGATTCAAAAACGCCAGCAGTTAAAGTATCATCAGCCGATAAAGCTTGTGAATCATTTAAGCCATCTAACTCAGCCCAAATGTCAGCATCAACTTGACGAGCAAGAGCTTCACCCATCATTCTTGAATACTTAGCTACTAGATCTGCTTCAGATTGAATTAATGCTATGTCTTCAAATAACTTAGCAACGTAATTGTGTTTATTTAAAGCTAACTGAGTCGTAGTGGTTGCAGTTGCATCATAACTTACATCTGATCCAGCAGACTTAGCTGTTGCTGTTATTAAACTCATTTCTGGAATATTGATTGCATCTCCATATCCTTTATTTGAGACTAGAGCAGAATAATCATCTACTAGACCTCTGAATACAGTTTTACGATCAAAATATTTATAGATTCCATCAGCCCAAATTTCTGGTATGAAATGTTGATCTGTTGTAATAGTTACTGGACTACCTTGGTAATGTTTAGCCATTTAGTTTACCTTTTAATGTATGAGTCTAGTATCGCTTGCCAATTACTTCTTCGTTGATCTTCTGGCATAGATACCCAATCAGCAGGAGTCCCTGTTGGAACAGTCCCTTTTCTATCTGGTGGGTTTTGTTTATCTTGCTCAGAAAACTCTTCAACAATATTTAGTAAGACATCTGTATCGACACTAGCAAATTTTTCTCTCTTGGATTCGGGAAGTCTTGACAAAGCTGTTTCACGAAGTCGAGTGTCCATATCTTCCCATTTGTCTTTATAACCTTTATAGGAGTCTACTTCTTTAACTAGCTCAGAGTTTAACTCTTGCCATTTCTCTTCTTCTTGCAGTTTTGTCCTTCTTTGATCTTCCTCTTTTGTTTCAAAGGCTTTCATCTGATCTCGAAGATTATTCCGCTCAGATATAACTTCGTTAAGCCTTGTTAGGGGTACATTGTGTGCGTCTTGTGTGACGATTTCCTGTTTTACATCTGGCTCGATGTTTTGTTCTTCTGACATTTTTTCCTCTTAAGTGAGTGGTTAATTACAAGAATAAACCTTGCATTAAATATGTACTACAATGTAAGTTACAAAAGTAATCTAATGCAAGAAAAAAATTACGAATTTAAAAGAAAGTGGTTTGACTACTTAGGCTACGAACCGCATAACGGACAACTAGCTTTACATTACCCTGTAAAGGATAAAGCTCGTTTTCAAGTTATTGTTTGTGGGCGTAGATTTGGTAAGACTTGGGCTAGTGCTATGGAAGCCACTTACGTTGCCTCTCAACCTGATAAAAGGATATGGCTTGTTGGGATGTCGTACCGAAAAGCTAGACTTATATTTCGTGAGATCTGGCAAAGAATGGTTATTGGTCATAGTGAAGATATTGATAAGGCTTCTGAGAAAGATATGTACATCCGTTTTAAATGGGGTACTATTGTAGAGGGAATGTCAGCAGACAATCCAGATTCTCTTGTCGGGGAAGGCGTTGATCTTTTGGTCATTGATGAAGTAGCCAAGATGAATAAAAAGATTTGGGATATGTATTTATCCCCTACTGTAGCAGGAAGAAAAGGTAAGGTTATTTTTATAACAACTCCAGAGGGTAGAAATTGGGTATACGATTTGTTTAAACTTGGTGAAGAAGATCCTTTGTGGGATAGTCATACATCACCATCATGGATAAACCAATACGAGTTCCCAGAAGGTTTAAGCGATCCTGCTATTATAGAAAGAAAAAGGAATATGTCTAAAGAGCTATTTGCCCAAGAGTTCGGGGCAGAGTTCTCTGTATTTGAGGGAAAGGTCTGGGATTTCCATAGAGATCTAGATGTTGGAGAGTTCCCTTATGATCCTAACCTACCTACCTATTGTACAATAGATTTCGGGTATAGAATGCCTGCTGTTATCTTTTGTCAGACTTATTGGGAGAATGAAGTTGAGCATATACGAATTTTTGACTGTATCCTACATAAGAAAGATATTAAGACAGAAGATTTAATTAAAAGAATTAAGACAAAAGGTTATCCTGTAATGTCTTTTTATGGTGATCCTGCTGGTGCTAATGTGCAGGGACAGAGTGGGGCTGGGGATATGGAAATATTCAGAAGAAGTGGAATTAAAGTTATCTCAACTAGAGATAGGATGAGTAGAAACATTGTTGCTAGTGTAGCTTACACAAGAGGATTCTTTGAAAGTGCTAGTGGTATTAGAAGGATTCATGTTGATAGCCGATGTAAAGATGTAATAGAAGATTTTGAAGAGTATAGATACCCTGAGAGCGAGGATGGTAAGGCAATTAAAGAAGAACCTCTAAAGGATGGATACCACGATCATGGGAATGATGCTTTTAGGTATTTCATTATTAATAGGTTTCCAATGAAAAACACAGAAATGAAAAGGATTCAAAGATGATTAGTCAATTAGTTAAAGAAAAGTTACTTGAAACAAAACTACTTATGTCACATGGCAGGAGAAATGAGATAAGAAAGTATCTTGATTACTATTCTAGTACTTCAACCGAAAGCTATATCAATAATTACTTTAGTGGGGATGCTTTTTCAGAGATACCTCCTAGTTTAACTAATTTTACTAGAAAGTTTGTAAATAAGATCAGTAGGATCTATAGTCTAGGAGCTAAACGAAATCTAGGTGGATCTACTGAAAGATATGAGCTTTTAACCCCAACTAAAGACGTAAGAATGAAGCATTCTGAAAGAATGACTCGTTTATTAGGAACTGTTGCCAATAGAATCCATTGGATGAATGGAACTTTTGATTATAGACCTATATACTACTTTGAAGCATATTTTGGAGAAAATCCGTTTATTCCAGAAGCAATTATCTATCCATTACTGAATAGTACAGCAGATTTAGCTAATGCAGACCAATTACAATGGGAATACTGGGATGCAGATTCTTACGGCATTTTAAACGAAGAAGGCAACATCCTAGAAGAGCAAGAGAACCCATATGGTGTTTTGCCGTTCGTATTTACTCATAGAGAGGATCAAATTGACTCTTTCTATGTAGAGGGTGCATCAGACATTATTAACTGCAATGAGCAGGTAAATATCGCCTTAACCGAAATGAATCTAGGTATGAGGTTTAATATGTTTGGTCAGCCGTGGGTAACAGGGTTACGAGCAGATCAAAGTATGCTAAGAGCTGGATCTAACACAATTCTTGATATGGGAGAAGATGGTAACTACAATATCACTAGTCCTAATGGAAATATTGAAGAAGCGATTAACAATATTAAGTTTCAGATTGAGTTAGTAGCATCTAATAACCATTTATGGATACAATGGGCAGAGAGTGGTGGCGAAGTCCCAAGTGGTATTTCCTTAATGATCAAAGACATGGAACGTAAAGAAGACTATTACGATGATATTGCTTTATGGAGACTATACGAAAAGGATTTTTATAGAGTAGAAAGAGCTATTGCCGAATATAATGGCATATCTCTACCTGAAGATATTGGAGTAGACTTCCAAGAGGTTGAATACCCAAAGACTGTACAGGATCAAATCTTAAAAGATGATTTTGATATACAGAATAACTTAATCACTAGGGCTAAAATAATGGTTAGGGAAAATAAAGACTTAACAATACAACAAGCACAGGCACTTATAGATGAAAACAAAAAAAGAAATGAAAAAGAAGGCGATCAGTCAATCTTTAATAAATTCCGTGAGGGAGCTAGACAAGATAAATAACGTAGACATCGAATTTGATGACGAGTTAGAGGCTATTATTGCCAATCCTGTTGTATGGGCAGAAACTCAAGCTCAAAGAGCTATCTTGGATAGTACTGAGCAGTATTTAAAAGCAAAACAATTAGGGAGAGATTTCTGGGATGAAGTTAGAAGTAAAAGTTAATTTTGACTTTGGGAAACTAGCTAATGCTATACCAGAGTTAATCAAACAATACACATCTGATTATGCTAGGGAAAGTGCTGAAGGATCTAAATCTATTATAGATAGCGGAGCGTTGCAACCATTGGGAGCAGTAGCTCAGAAAATGAGAAAAAATGAAGGATTTCCTGTTGCTCCTCCTTTGAAAAAAACAGGCAAGCTCTACAAGAGTATAAAACAAAAAGGAGACAAGGTTCAGATGTTAGCTTATGGTCTATTGCATAATGATGGTCACAAGACACATCCAAAATCTGCTATTCCAAATGTTGATGTAGTGGCAAGACCTTTTATTAAGCCTGTAATTAAAACTAGAAAAAAAATAGGTGCGAATTTTCTAAAGAACATTAGAAAAGCACTAAGGAAATAGGATGCCAAAAATCAAGGAGGAATTAGATGGAAAAGACAGAGGAATATTATCTTCAATTGCTACTACAATGTCTGCTGATGCTCGAATCTTCGGTGAACGAATTAGACAAGAAATTAACAGACTCCGTGGAAATGGTGTTGACGAACAATCAATTATTGGGGTTCTTAGCCAAGACCTTAAGTCCTATGGAAGAATCTTCGGAGAACTCAGAAATTCCATTAAGCGTGGAATTGTGGGAGGAATTAACCAAGCATTCCGCAGAACTGGAGATATGGGGAAGAAGCTAAAATGGGTTGCAATCTCTAAAAATATATGTGATGATTGCCAAAGTAGAGCTGGAGAAGTAGATACTTGGGAAGGCTGGGAAGCTAGAGGAATGCCAGCTAGTGGTTGGAGTGTCTGTAAGGAATATTGTTATTGTCAATTAATGCCCTCTGACATGGATGTCGAAGATAGGATGGAATTATGAAGAAGTATAGAATACTGCAATGCCTTTGTATTAATTGTAATTGGTTATGGGAAGTATTGTCTATGTCTTTTAATGCTAACAAAGAACAATGCCCAAATTGTAAATCTTTTTATGTAAAAACTATTCTTAAAAGAGGTATGCCTGAATCTCGGTAGCAATGTATAAGATATATAACTTATATATATGTAATATATATGTATCGGAAATCTCGGCACACCCTAAATATTAAATCCTTATTTTTATTATAGTTATCATCTATTTTAATGGCTACCCCACCCTATTTCTCAGCATAGGGTACTTTATTTAGTGCTATTTCTTTTTCTATTACTTTTGCCTGCCAATCTTTTCTTTGTGCTGGCGATTGCCTACCTTGTGGTGGTCTTGGTACACCTACTGCCTCAGATCTATCTCTCCATCTCCTAGCCTCTCTTCTCTTTCTATTCTTTGCGAGCTTATCATTATACTTCTTTAGCTCCTGTCGCTTTGTAGGCTCTTGTTTAACTGGTATTGGTCGTTCTGGCAACACTATGAACTCCTCTACCTCTTCTACCTCTGCATCAATGGCATCAATCTCTTGTAGCTCTGCTGACTGAGTGTTCAAAAATTTTTCAAATGGACTTTGGTTGTTTGCAACCTCAACACGTTTGATAAGCTTACCAGAATGCTCTAAAACAAGCCTACCAGCCTGCACATTCCCAGCTTCGGCTTCTCGTATCATACTATTTAGTACATTTGGCAGTTTAGCCCCAAAGGTAACCATATACTTCTGGTAAAAAACCTCTACAAACTCAGGATCTTTCATCCAGTTATGAATAGTGGCTTTTGTCACTCCTACTTCAGTAGCTATCTCTTGCAATTTAGTGTTAGGATTTGTTACAAGTAGCTCAATGGTTCTCGCTTTCTCTGGTTTCCAAGTTACTGGTAAATTTACAGGCATTTAAAGATGTTCCTTTTGGTTATGGTATATTATACAACGGCAAAGGACTTTTATACAAGGGACTTTATTCCACCTGAAACCAAACTAGGCACATTAACTACTATAAGAGGTATAACATAAAGCGAAAGCTTTATTGGACTTTGTTTTCAAAACATTTTTTTTCCAACCCCCCGAGGTGTTTGTTTTCATTTAATTTATGAGGAATACTGGTTGTGGTGCTAGGATTAATCGTCATCCGCCCTACCTGCTACTGCGTCCCATTATCAATAAAAGAAATAAATCCGTCAATGTCTTTGTCAATGTTTGTCAATGTTTACAGTCAATGTTTTAATGGTTGGGGGGTGTTGATTTCATGCATAAATAAAATACCATTCTAAAAAATAAAAATATTTACTTTAAAAATGCCATTAAATAAATAAGTCTTTGATCTTAGTTTGTTGTGTTGTTCCCCCCTTGTTGAGACTCAATATCATTAGCTGGTTTCACATCGCAGAACCTCCTAAACATAGCGTAAAACCTCCGTTTTTACTTAGATATACATGAACTCGTTAAGGTCTTAGATCTAGCCGTAAACGGATTCTCATGAGAGGGGGATCACTTCAGATTCTGTTTAAATCCTTTTAAGTTGTCTCAATAACTTAGAAAATGTAGATAAATAAAAATAGTGCTAGGAATTGTTAAATAAATTCGCTTTCTTCAATACCTTAATATAGAAAAGGCACAGATTCAAAAGGTTAAGCCTTAGAGATTTAATGATCTTTTCACTTGCTTATTGAATAGAGCTTCATTACCTTTCTTGGTCGCTTAAATGACACATAACAATAGATAAAGGAATAACATGAAAACACTCACAGAATCACTAATTAAAGAAGTAGTAAAATCAGCCAAGCTTTTCAAGGAAATACAGAAAGACGAAATAAAAGCAAAAAAAATACCTTCGCCAACTGTTAAAATTGCAACCCCTAAAGTTAAGGACGTTAAGAAGCCGTCAAAGGTTGCTACTATCCAAGCTAAAGCCGTTACACTAGACCAAATAAAAGAAGTCATCAAACTAGGTACTATGACTCTAACCACAGAAAAGAAAATGACCGATACAATAGTTGCAGACTTGTTTAACATGGAGGGTAATGATTCAATTTTAACCCTTGAAGTAAATAGGATCATAAAAGAGGGTAGAGATTCAGAAGTTGCAAGCGTAAAAAAATGGGTTAAAACTAGACTACAAACCTTAATTAAAGAGGGTTCTGTACAGGACAGAGTACTGGGGGACAAAGTCAAAGATCAACAAATCACGATTAAAAGAGTTACCAAACCAATGGTAGCCGATAAGGACGGTATCTACTTAGATTCTTTTAATGAGTCAGATTTGGGAAAGTACAAAGCGGTAAAAATTAGAAAGGTAAAAAACGAGGATACTTTGGAAGAATCTTTAATGAAATGGATGAGATCCCAAAAGTTACACGATAAAGACTCAGATAACTACGAGACTGAAACGGTCAGAGCTTTATTGGATAACATCGATAAAGGTATCGTATAAACCTACTGATGAGAGGGGGTGTTCAATTGCACCCCCCGAAACTAAAAAGGTTAGGTCTTAAACTTTTTTAGTCTAGGGATTAATTAAAATAAAAAAAAAGAGGTTTTAAAATGGAAATAACAAAAAAGTTTTTAATAGCATCTAACACTAATGAGATATTAGGAGCTATTGACCTGCCAAGCGTATTTGATACTATGAATATTGATTCTGAAGAATTAGAGGAGATGAGAATTAAATTCATAGAAGAGTTTTTTAATGATCTTTTTAATGATAGTACTCATGGTCATTTGGTTAAATTCGATTTCCTGTTTCCTTTTTTAAAAGGTACTGCTTCAAGTATTGGTATTTGGGACAGAGATATAACAGTAAATTTTAACACTTGCGAAGCCTTTGCAACCGTTGAGATTTTTGGAGATGACGGAATGATGACTTTACACATTGTAGAAATTGAAAGTTTAAGAAATTTAACACAAATCAGTAATTCAATATAAATAATAATAAAAAAAGGGGTTCTAATATGTTTCAGACAGTAGATGAATATAGTTTTACAGAGGGTTTTAAAAGGGCAGGAAGAGGGGATCAGTTCTCATATAATGGTTTAAAGGCTTTGTATGAATACCTCGAAGAATGCGAGGAAGACACAGAAACACCAATACAATTTGATGTAATTGCTTTTTGTTGTGAGTTTTCCGAAGTGGAAAGCATAGAGGAATTTAATTATCAATGTGGAGAGGAATGTAAAACCCTAGAGGATATAAGAGAATTTACAATAGTTATCGAAATTGAAAATGAGGAGGGTTTTATCATTGCTGATTATTAAAAGAGTCTTACTGATGATTGCTTAATGCGTGAAAAGGGGCGTAAAACCCCCTTATAAGACAAATAAAAAATACAAAAAGGAAATAAAAAAATGAAAAGAGATTTAGGTATATCAAAAATAAAAATAGTTTATATTGTTAGTGGAAGCAATGGCGAAATTTTAGGGGTGTTTGGAAATAAGAAAAAAGCCCACAAAGAGGCTTTTCACCATGTAAATAAGTACGCAAAAGAAAACAACTTTAAAATCAATAGTTACAAAAAAGTTTGCGAAGAATTAAAAGGGGTATATAATGGCAGTATAAAAATAATTCACGGCTACTCGATCCCTATTAATGCTACAATTCACGCTATCCCTTTCAATCTTGCTAGTATTTGGACTAATTAAAGATATTTATAAAATTAACAAACAAAAAAAAAGAGGTTTCAAAATGACTAAAAAACATTTTATAGAATTAA
>TARA_B110000285_G_scaffold234946_1_pt1 | contig 13913 bp, 14 predicted proteins | sample TARA_B110000285 | Tara Oceans TARA_B110000285 (sample SAMEA4397756) | marine metagenome | biome: Polar Biome; feature: [SRF] surface water layer (ENVO:00010504); material: water (ENVO:00002006), including particulate matter (ENVO:01000060) such as... | depth 5 m
TAACCGTCCTGCTTCTTTATACTCATCAATGCTTTCAAGAATAACATTCATGTCAATATAACCAACACGTGTTCCTCTTTGAGCGTAAAGTTGAAAACTCATTAAAATGATAAGGTAGACAGTTAAAAAGGTATGTAGTTTTTTTTTCATTATACTAATAACGTAAAGGCATCTGATTTATTTTGAGGTAAATGATAAATAAACCTTAAAAACGCTGTCCAATAACAAAATGTGTTTCCCATCCATTTGGCGTAAACGTATTGGGGTTGGAATTATCAAAACCATATCCAAAGTCAATTCCAAGTAATCCAAAGGCAGGCATAAAGATTCTTACTCCAGCACCTGCTGACCGTTTTGAGTTGAAAGGGTCAAAAGTTCGAAAACTATCATATCCATTACCTGCCTCTAAAAAGGTTAAGGCATAAATGGATGCACTCGGTTTTAAGGTAATTGGATATCTTAATTCAAGAGAAAATTTATTATAAATAACTGATCCATCTCTACTTGATAATGACTGGTTTGGGTATCCTCTCAATGCTATATTTTCTCTTCCATCCAAAGCATAATTCACCATTCCATCCCCTCCTAAGTAGAATCGCTCAAAAGGTATGTTTCCTCTACTTTGATTATAGGGACCAATAAAACCAAAATCTGCTTGTGTTTTTAAAATTAAATCAGCAAATATTTTTGTATACCAAGTCCCATTAAATTTTACTTTATAAAACTCAAGCCATTTAAACTTTTCCTGATCAATAATGGCGATTAGTGGATTTCCATTACTATCCTGAAATTCAGCAAGATTCTCAAGATTAGAAAAATCTCTTCCACTAAATAGAGAGTATGGAGGGGTAAACTTTGCGCTAATATTAAATGAAGAACCTCCTGTTGGGAATATTGGATTAATCCGAGTATTGTCCCTTGATAAACTAATTGTGTAGGCTAAATTGTTAGCCTCTCCATCTCCAAAGGTGAATAGCCCGGTAAAGTAATTGTTTAAATTGTAGTATTGGTATGATATTGATTGTGATAATTGAAAAAAGTCATCAGGTATTTTAAGTCGTTTTGCTAATCCTAAGGTAACTCCACTTATAACAAAAGACTGATCTTTGTCTGCTAGTCCCGTGAAGTAATCATATCGATATTGAGTTGTATGCTGTAGTGAAGAGGAAAACTGTACAGGTTGTTTGTTACCCAGCCAAGGCTCTGTAAAACTAAAACTATAAGTACTGTAGAATTGACTTGCCTGAAGTCGAAGGGCTAATTTTTGACCATCTCCCATAGGTAAAGGCTTGTATGTTTTTTTGTCAAAAATATTTCGCATGGAGAAGTTATTGAAAGAAAGCCCTAAGGTTCCTATAAAGCCACCTTGACCATAGCCCCCTTGAAGTTCTATCTGACTTGCTCCAGATTCAACAAGGTCAAAACGCACATCAATAGTTCCAGAGTTTGGATCTACATTCTCTAATTCAGGACTAATTTGTTCTGCATCAAAAAAGCCTAATTGCCCTAATTCTCTAACAGTACGAACCAGTTTATCTTTACTGTAAAGTTCTCCTGGCTTGGTTCGTAATTCCCTATAAATTACATGATCATTAGTCTTGGTATTTCCTTCTACAACAATTTTATTAAAATTAGCTAGTTTGCCTTCAGTAATTCGTATTTCAAAATTAATGGTGTCATTAACTGCACTAACTTCTACTGCATTAATGTTTGAAAATAAATATCCAGTATTTTGGTATAAGTTTGTAATGTCATTGGCATCTGGCTTAGAGTTGTCTGCAATTCGTTTTTTAAGTAATACGCCATTGTACACCTCTCCTTTTTTTAGGCCAAGTATTTGTTGAAGCACTGCATTAGAATACACAGTATTCCCAATGAAATCAATATTACCGAAATAGTATTTATTTCCCTCTTCTACTTTAAGGTTCAAGCCAATTGTGTTTGATCCATCATCATTATTGATTAATGTGTCAGAAAGTACCCTAGCATCTCTGTAGCCTTCTTCTTTATAAAAATCAATTAAATTGGTAAGGTCTTCTTTAAAGTTTTTCTCAATAAACTTAGACCTTTTCCAAAAGCGAATAGAAGTTTTATGTTTGGTGTTCTTTAATTTTAATTGTAATTTTTTTGTTGAGAAAATTTCGTTCCCTTCAAATTTAATGTCTTTAATTTTTACACGAGGCCCTTTATCAATATTAACAACCATTTTGTAGGTATTGCTATCTATTGAATCCTTGATTGTATTCAGGGTAACTGTTGTGTTTAAAAAACCATCTTTTCGGTACTTTTTTTCAAGATAATTCTGAGTGTTGGTCAGAAAACTTTCAGAAAGTTTTTTTCCAGATGTTAGCTCAGTATCTGAAATTATTGTTTCAGTTTGTCCTTTTTTAATACCATTTATTTTAACATCCGAAAGTGTAGGTAGTTCTTCAATTTCAATTTCAATTGCTATTTTTTGACCCTCTACCTTTGTTACATAAAAATTAATATCGCTAAATAACTCTAATCCCCAAAGTTTATTAAGTACACTGCTAATTTCATCTCCTGGAAGGATTATTTGTTGTCCTTTACGTAATCCACTATAGGAAATTACTGTTTGGGCGTTGTAGGTTTTGAGGCCAGAAACCCCAATAGAATCCAGCGAATAACTTTTCCCCTTAATGAAATCTTTAGTTTGCGCTTGTGTAAATCCTCCTATTAAAAGTAACAGTACTATAAATATAGATTTGTACTTCATGCTAATTCGTGAGTTTTTCGCTCGTTTTTCCAAATCTTCGTTCTCTTTTACCGTAGTTTATTAATGCTTTTTGCAAATTTTCTTTTGAAAAATCCGGCCATAATGTTTTTGTAAAATACAATTCAGCATAGGCAATATGCCATAATAAAAAATTACTTATTCGTTCTTCTCCGCTTGTTCGAATAAGTAAATCAACCGGGGGTAAATAATGGGAGTAAAGATGCTCATTAATAGTCAACTGGTCAACTTTTTCAGGGGAAATTATACTATTTTTAACTTTATCTACAATTAATTTTACCGCCGCTGTTATTTCTTCCTTAGCACCATAATTCAGTGCTAGTGTGAGTACCATTCCAGTATTATTTTCCGTTTTCCCAATAACGAGGAAAAGTTCCTCTTTTACAACAGATGGGAGCTTGCTTATATCACCAATTGTTTTTAATTGAACATTGTTCTTAATTAGCCGATTAAACTCTTTCTTTAGAGAACTCACCAACAACTTCATCAAGAGACTCACTTCTTTTTTGGGACGTCCCCAATTATCAGTTGAAAATGCAAAAAGCGTAAGGAATTTAATATTTTGTTCGACTGCTTCTTCAATAACTTCTCTTACTGCTTTTGCACCTTTTTTATGACCCATGATACGTTGCTCCCCTCTTTGGTTGGCCCAACGTCCATTTCCATCCATTATGATAGCGACATGTTTTGGTTTTTGCTTCATTTATTCTTTACAATAACAGGGAAGATCGCCAAAGGTAAATGAAATTGTCAAACCTGTAAAAATATACCAATCATTATTCGAAATATTTCCAAATTTATAGCCTGGATCGTTAGCAAATTCATTTTCCGGATTACTTCCATCTAAATTATCTGTAAGTGTATATCGAGCTCCCAATTCAATTCCGATTACAAATAAGGGGTTTGGGTTTAATTTGAATCCTAAAATTATTGGAAGTGCAATTTTTTGATCTTTCCCATAATCATTAAAGGTTGGAGGGTCAATTGGTCCATTTGGAGTAAGGTAAAACTGTCTATAGTTAAAGTAACTAATACCATAAAAAACATAGGGTGTAAAGCTAATCGTTTCATCATGAAGGTTAAATTCAAAAAAGTTAATTTCAATTCCTACCATGGCTTCTTGAATACTATTTTCAAGCTTTAAAGACCTGCTAAAACGATTTAAATCACTATTTCTAAACTCATTTTCTTTAAGGTTTGAAATTGAAAACCCTGCTCTAATAGAGTAACGATCTGTTACATTCCATTTATAAACAATTCCTAGTGCAGGAGAGTTGGGGTGAACATATTTATCAGTTCCAATATCTCCCACATAATTACTACCACCAATAAAAGCACCTAATTCATGAAATTGGGCACTTGTATAGCCTGTAAAAAAGCACATTAATATGATCGAAAAGTGTCTACACATTGGTATTAAGTCTTGGGATTTTACACAAAAATTGATCGTGTTATATAAACCCTAAAAGCCTTTTTTTATTGTGTATTCCGAGTGTCTTGACCCCAAAAAAGTTTTTCACGTAAAGTGTTGTAGAAAAAGGCTCCGTCTAGTTGAACTGTTTCAATGGTAAAATGAGCCTTCTTAATATAAAAATCATTGCCATTTTCAAGAGTTAGAATCCTTGAGTCTAATGATAGTAAATGCGTTTTATCTCTTCCAGAGACCGATATTTTTATTTCAGTATAGTCAGGTATAATTAGGGGACGAATATTAATGTTATGAGGGGCTATAGGATTTAATATCCAACAAGCAGTTTCTGGAGATACAATGGGCCCTCCGCTACTTAATGAATAGCCTGTAGACCCTGTTGGGGTTGCTATAATGAGTCCATCTGCCCAATAAGTTGTAAGGTGTTTTCCATCTAATTCGGCATCAATGCTAAGCATAGAAGTGGTATTTTTTCTATTAACACTAACCTCATTTAAAGCGAAGCCAATTTCTTCCAATGCTGTTACCGGATCTTTGGCAGTAATCTGGAGAAGAGAACGCTTAATGAAAGTATATTTTTTTTTGAAAAACAAAGTTAAACCCTCAACTAGAGCGTCTTTGTGTATGGAAGTTAAAAACCCTAAACGACCTGTATTAATTCCTAAAATTGGAATTTTAGAATCACGAACTACCGTTACAGATCGTAATAATGTTCCGTCACCACCAATGGAGAATAAAAAGTCAATACCGTCTCTTAAAACCATATCATCACTAAAATAGTTGTAGCGATCCTGGTCTACTCCAAAATGCTTCTTTAACCGGTCAGTGATAATAAATTGATGTTTTTCATCTTCAAGATAGGAAACTACCGATTTGACGTAGGTCAAGGTTTCAGGCGAAAAAAATGCGCTATAAATAGCTATATTCATGATAATCAAACTTGGGTTAAAGGTACAAAACTATAAATAATGGGGGAGTTAACAATTTTAAAATTTGAGGGAGTTGATAAAAACAAGCTTTTTTTTCAAGTACTCGAATAAGTTCCTATTTTTACCAAAAAGAAGGAATGACCTTACTTAGTGTTAACATTAATAAAATTGCTACCCTCCGAAATGCTCGAGGCAGCAATACACCAAATCTTTTAAAGGTCACCAAAGACCTTCTACGTTTTGGAGCGCAAGGTATTACAATTCATCCACGTCCAGACCAACGTCACATTCGCTATGAAGATGCATTTTCCCTACTAGAAGTTGTGAATACAGAATTTAATATTGAAGGAAACCCAATTCCAGACTTTATGGAAATGGTGTTAAAAATTAAACCTACTCAAGTTACCTTAGTGCCTGATGCTAATGATGCAATTACCTCTAATGCAGGATGGGATACTTTAAAGCATAAAGTCTTTTTAAAATCAATTATTAGTCAATGTAAAGCTCAAGGTATTCGAACGTCTATTTTTGTAGATCCAGTAATTGAAATGGTTGAAGGCGCAAAAGAAACAGGAACTGATCGCATTGAACTATATACTGAAACCTATGCCTCTATATATTCTTCCGACCCACAAAAAGCAATAGCCCCTTATATTTATGCAGCTGAAATGGCAAATAAACTTGGAATTGGTATTAATGCTGGTCATGATTTAAGTTTAGAAAACATAACTTTTTTTGCAAAGAATATCCCCCAACTTTTAGAGGTTTCTATAGGTCACGCCTTAATTTGTGAAAGTCTGTATCTAGGTTTTGAAAATGTCATTCCTATGTACCTTCAACGTCTTTCCTAATGAACTTAGTATACAGTAATATTATTGGTCAACAAGGTAAAAATTTATTGATACTCCATGGGTTTTTAGGGATGGGGGATAACTGGAAAACCCATGCTAAAAAATGGGCATCTATGGGCTATAGGGTCCATTTAATTGATCAAAGAAATCATGGAAGAAGTTTTTGGAGTAAAGCATTTACCTACAAAATTTTAGCTAAAGATATTATCACTTACTGCAGCCACCATCAATTGACGGGAGTCTATGTTTTAGGGCATTCTATGGGGGGCAAAACTACTATGCATTTAGCGATACTAGCGCCACAATTAATGAAAGCCTTTATTGTGGCAGACATTGCCCCAAAAAAATACCCCCCCCATCATCAACAAATATTAAATGGTTTAGCGCAGTTGGATTTTAATATAATTAAAAACCGCTCTGAGGCAAATCAATTTTTAGTGGCTTTTGTAAAAGAAGAAGGCACTCGAATGTTCTTACTTAAAAACTTATACTGGACTTCAACAGGAAAATTAGGACTCAGACTTAATATTGACGTATTAAAAAAAGTAAGTAAAGCAATAGGTGAGGGGTTAGATACTAATTTAATTTCCTCGCTCCCTTGTCTTTTTGTAAAAGGGGAAACTTCAAACTATATTCTTGAAACAGATCATCCTATAATTCAGCATCATTTCCCTAAAGCAGAACACCTTACAGTTCCAATTGCAGGGCACTGGCTTCACGCTGAAAATCCAACCTTCTTTTTTGATGTAGTGACTAATTGGATTCAATCACAGTAATAATTTTTAACATTCCCAGCTAAATATGTGATATTTATTAGAAGATTCGGAAGTATCAGCAACATGCCCTATTTTTGTAATGAAAATTAATGATATGAATGTTACCATTCGACCCGCAATAATTTCAGATAGTAACGCTATTATGAAATTGATTAAAGAATTAGCACTTTTTGAAAAGGAACCAGATAGTGCTATTTTGAAAGAAGCTGATATTAGAGCCTATGGTTTTGGTAAAGTACCTTTGTTTGAATGTTTGGTCGCAGAAGTGGAAATTCAAGTTATAGGTATGGCGTTGTTTTATCCTCGATTTTCTACTTGGAAGGGGCCCACTTTTCATTTAGAAGATTTAATTGTTTCTGAGAATTATAAAGGGAAAGGATACGGTACACAGTTATATTCAGCTTTTATAAGCCATGCACACAAAAAAGGAGTTCAACGCATTGAATGGAATGTTTTGGATTGGAATACTCCGGCGGTAAATTTTTATGAAAAAAGCGGCGCTAATGTGCTTCAGGATTGGTGCAATGTTCAAATGGATGCAGAGGCTATGGAAAATTATTTAAAAAAACATTAACTACCTGATGAAAGTATTTAAGTTTGGAGGAGCATCGGTTAAAGATGCCGATGGAGTTAAAAACATTTTGAATGTTCTCAATGCAGTAGGATTCGAAAATACCTTAGTGGTAGTTTCTGCCATGGGAAAAAGCACAAATGCATTGGAAGCAATCATCGAGCAGTATTTTAGAGATAGAACAAAAATACAACCCAGCATTCTTGAATTGAAAGCCTATCACATAAAAATTATTGAAGATCTTTTTAATTTGGACAATTTTGAGGTGCTCTCGATAGTTCATCAATTATTTGAGGATCTCAACGTGTTTATCAAGCAGAATAAATCTCCAGACTATAGTTTTGTTTATGATCAAGTTGTTAGTTTTGGTGAGCTTTTGTCAACAACAATTATTCATCATTATTTAGTTTCTAAAAGTTTAGATAGTACTTGGTTAGATGCTAGAAATTGTATTAAGACAGATGATTACTATCGTGCTGCTAATATTAATTGGGAGTTAACATTGTCCAATGTTCAAGCCCAGGTTGGGAAAGCTTCTTTGATAGTTACTCAAGGATTTATAGGAAGTACTTCTAATAATTTCACAACAACTCTTGGACGAGAAGGATCGGATTATTCAGCTGCTATTTTTGGATATGCCTTAAATGCGGAATCAGTAACAATTTGGAAGGATGTGCCAGGAGTTCTTAATGGTGATCCACGTGAGTTTAGTGATACACAATTATTGCATCAAATTTCCTACAGAGAAGCAATAGAATTAGCTTTTTATGGAGCTTCTGTAATCCACCCAAAAACCATACAACCACTTCAGCGTAAAGAAATTCCATTATTTGTGAAGTCTTTTGAAAGCCCTTTGGATAAAGGGACATCTGTTTCTAAGGGAAAAGCATTAGAGCCACATTTACCATGTTATATTGTTAAAAAAGATCAGGTTTTAATTCAACTTTCCTCTATTGACTTTTCATTTATAGTAGAAGAAAATATAAGCTATATTTTTACTTTACTTCATGAATACCAAATGCCTGTTGAATTAATTCAAAACTCTGCAATTAGTTTTTCTGTATGTGTAACTAATAAATACAAGAGACTGGAAGAATTAGTCCTTATCTTAAGTTCTAGATTTAATGTGGAGGTAACAGAAGGTGTTGATTTATTTACGATTCGTCATTTTGATTTCAAGGCCTCTCAATTTATTAAGAAAATGGAGAAAGACGTTCTCTTGGAGCAGCGAACCAGTGAAACAGCACAGTTTGTTGTTATGGGTTAAGCAAGACTTAATTTAGATTTTACAAATTTTTCACAATACTCCTTAATTTCCTTACGCGTTTCTCTAAAAGCATCTTTAATTTTTTCTTCATCTGTACTTTTTAGTTTCGATGGGTCAGAAAAATTACAGTGAATACGTTCTGCATTTACAGAAGGAATAATAGGACAATTTTCAGCAGCATGATCACAAACAGTAATGATAAAATCAAAGTCAACTACATTATATTCTTCTACTAAATTTGAGGTGTATCCGCTAATATCAATTCCTTCTTCTGCCATGGTGGCAACAGCTTTCGAATTTACTCCATGGACTTCAATTCCTGCAGAATAAATGGCAGCAGTACCTCCAGTAAAATAGCTTAACCAGCCATGGGCGATTTGGCTTCGGCAAGAATTTCCAGTACAGAGTACCAAAACATTTTTAAGAGTATTCATAGTGCATTAATTTTATCTAAAATAGTTTGTGCTAACTTACGATGGCTTTCAAAAGTCCACCCTGCTATATGTGGGCTTAACAGAACATTTTCTGCAGAAATTAGATACTCTAGCGCTTTTGGACGAGCAGTAGTTTTTAAAATTGAGCGAAAAGATGCAGATTCATACTCCAAAACATCAAGACCTGCACCTAAAATTTTTCCTGAACGAAGGCCTGCTACTAAATCTTCTGTAACTACCGCTTTCCCTCTTGATGTATTGAGAAACCAGAAAGTATTTTCAAAGCCTTCTATAAAGGAAGTATTAATCATTCGATGAGTACTTTGAGTTTCTGGAATATGTAAACTTAAAACATCAGATTGCCCTTGTAAGGTTTTAATATCTACTTGTGAAGCGTTTGCATCTCCTAAGTCGGGAAGGATATCATTAAAAATAACATTGACATTAAAGCCTTTTAGTTTTTTGGCAAAATTTTTACCCGTATTTCCATACCCAATTATACCAACTGTTTTTCCTTCTAATTCCCATCCGCGGTGTTCTTCTCTATGCCAATTTCCTTGTTGAATGCTTTGGTGGCCAACTCTAAGTTTATTCATTAAACTCAGCAAAAGACCTATGGTATGTTCTCCCACGGCATTACGATTTCCTTCAGGAGCTGCAATGAGGTGGATGTTTTTACTGTAGGCGTATTCCACATCAATATTTTCTAAACCAGCACCTACACGGGCAATAAATTGTAGATTTTTTCCGGCATCCATACATTTTTGGTTGACAGGAAACCGACTTCTTATAACCATTCCAGTGTAGTGATGTAAGTTTTTTAAAATATCTTTTAAGGGAGTTATGTAGGCAAGGGTATTTTTATAGCCTAATTTTTCTAAGCCTTCGAGTAATAAAGGGTGATTTTCATCTACATGGAGAATTAAAGACTTTTTCATTTAAAAGGCTAGTACAAATTTTGCAATATAGAAAAACATGAAAATACCAAAAATATCATTAGCTGTAGTAATGAAAGGTCCTGTCGCAATTGCGGGGTCAATGTCTCTTTTTTCAAGAATAATTGGAATAAATGTTCCTACTAGTGCAGCCACAACAACTACTAACATCATAGACCCCGCGATGGTAAGACTCACCAATAATTCTTGATTAATAATAACTCCAAAAATAATAATGACCAATGCTAAAGCGAATCCATTAATAAGACTCAAACTAATTTCTTTTATTAACCGCTTAAAAAGCGATCCTTTCACCACATCATTTGCCAAACCTTGAACAATAATTGCAGAAGATTGTACACCTACATTTCCTGCCATTGCCGCAATAAGGGGAGTGTAAAAAAACAAATTTCGTAAACGGGGCTGTTCCATCACAGCTTCAAAACCTTGTAAAATAAAAACACTTCCAAGTCCTCCTATAAGCCCTAAGAATAGCCAAGGTAGGCGTGCCTTCACCAATTCAAAAACTGTATCATCTGCCTCAACATCATTGGAAATACCTGCAGCGAGTTGGTAATCTTTATCGGCTTCTTCTTTAATAACATCAACAATATCATCAATTGTAATTCGCCCCAAAAGTTCTTTTTTATTGTTTACTACGGGAATGGCTTCTAAGTCATATTTAGACATGATTTTAGCCACCTCCTCGTTTTCTTGGTCAACAGTTACAAAATCAACCTTAGGAATGTAAATATCTTTAACTTTATCTTTTGAGTTGGCCGTTATTAAATCTTTTAAAGAAAGACGGCCTTTAAGAATATTATTTTTATCTACTACATAAATTGAATGAACACGGCTCACATTTCCTGCTTGTCCCCGCATTTCATTTAGACATTTTAATACACTCAAATTTTCATCAACCTTAACGAGTTCTTTTGCCATTAAACCACCCGCAGTATTTTCATTATATCGGAGAAGATCACGAATGTCTTTTACATGTTCGTCATCGTCAATTTGAGACATTACTTTTTCTTGTCTTGCCTCCGGCAATTCAAGAATTAAATCTGCTGCATCATCGGTATCAAGCTCAGCAACTTCTTTTGCAATTTCTTTTATCGAAAGATTTCCTAAAATTTGCTCTCGTGTGTCAGGGTCTAATTCTGTTAGGGCATCTGCAGTAGTTTCACTTTTCAGAAGCTTTATAATATAGGTAGCTTCTTCTATGGAAAGTGTTTCTAAGATTTCAGCAATATCTGCGTAATGAATGGGTTTTAATTTCTTTCGTAACAAGGCCTTATTCCCTTGCTCTATATGAGATTTAATAGTGTCTAAAAAAGGCGTGTCAATTTGAAATGTTGTCATGGCCAATCTTTTTTGAAAGTTGGATAAAGTCTGCTCCAGAGAGCTTCTCTGGGCGCAGGTCAAAGATAGCATCTTCTCTTAATATATCAGAAAGATTCAATGTTTTTAAACTGTTACGTAGTGTTTTGCGGCGTTGTTGGAAGCTTAATTTAACAATTTTAAAGAGTAAGGCTTCGTCGCAATCTAAGATAAAATTTTCTTTACGTACCATTTGCATCACCGCAGAATCTACTTTTGGAGGTGGATTAAAGACCTCTGGGAGAACGGTAAATAAATAAGTAGTGGTATAAAATAGTTGCGCCAGAACAGAAAGGATTCCATATTTTTTAGAACCAGGAGGCTCACAAATTCTTTCAGCCACTTCTTTTTGAAACATACCAGCAAAAAAGGGAATTTGTTCTCTGTTTTCTAATGTTTTGAAAACAATTTGAGTTGAGATATTATAGGGGAAATTACCTATAATTACGAAGGGATCTTTACCTAATATTTGTTGAATATCTAGCTTTAAGAAATCACCTTCTGTTATAGAGGCTTCTATTTCTGTGTAGGTGTTTTTAAGGAAAGTGACAGACTCTCCATCTATTTCAATAAGGTGAAGTTTTTTCTTTTTAGACACTAGAAATTGTGTAAGTACTCCCATTCCTGGCCCTATCTCTAAAATTGTTTGATAGTTGTTAAAGGTTAGTAGGTCTGCTATTTTTTGTGCAATTGTAAGGTCTTTTAAAAAGTGTTGACCTAATTTTTTTTTGGCGCTTACAGGTTTCATGATTGTTTGCTTACTAATTCCAGGTAGGTTTCAAAAAACAGCACTTTTTCTCCAAATTTTTGACAAATTTCATCTTTATAAAAAGATGATTCTTTGTCTAGATATTTTTGAAGTACCTCTTTAGAAGTTGCTTTATATTGAACTGCAAATGTTGGATCTGAAGGTTGGTCCATCCTAACTTTTAAAATGGAGATATCTTCAAAGTAGTTAGTGGCTATAACTTTAGGAAGGTGATATTTTTCCATCCATTCCATCCAAAGCTCCAAGATTTCAGGAGCAACTTGTGAAGTAACATTGTAAATAATCATTAATCGATTCGATCAAAACCAGTATAAGGAACCAGTGCTTTTGGAATGATAATGCCTTCTGGTGTTTGACAATTTTCTAATAAGCCTGCAACCACCCTTGGAAGGGCTAAAGAGCTTCCGTTTAAGGTGTGAACATTTTGTTTTTTACCGGTACTGTCTTTATACCTTAATTTTAAACGTTCAGACTGAAAGCTATTAAAGGTTGATACTGAACTAATTTCTAGCCAGCGCTCTTGCGCTGTAGAGTAAATTTCAAAATCATAAGTAAGGGCAGAAGTAAATCCTAAATCACCTCCACATAATCGTAAAATACGGTAGGGTAATTTAAGTGCTTTTAAAATGGATTTAATGTGCGATACCATTCCGTCAAGTGCTTGCATTGCATTTTGTGGTTCTTCAATACGCACAATTTCCACTTTATCAAACTGGTGAAGACGGTTAAGGCCTCTAACATGAGCTCCATAACTACCCGCTTCTCTTCTAAAGCACGGAGTATAAGCCGTCATGCAAATAGGCAGCTGTGAGGCTTCTAATAAAGTGTTTCGATAGAGGTTTGTCAAAGGGACTTCTGCCGTTGGAACTAGATAAAGATCATCATTTTGAACATGGTACATTTGGCCTTCTTTATCGGGGAGCTGTCCAGTACCAAAACCAGAGGCTTCATTGACTAAGTGAGGCACTTGAATCTCTTTGTAGCCTGCTGCAGTATTTTGATCTAAAAAATAATTGATGAGTCCGCGTTGTAATCGTGCCCCTTTTCCTTTATAGACAGGAAATCCAGCCCCTGTAATTTTACTACCCAATTCAAAATCAATAAGATCATATTTGCTAGCTAGCTCCCAATGGGGAAGTGCCTCAGCCCCAAGGCTAGGTATTTCCCCGTCTTTAAAAATTTCTTGATTGTCATCTTCACTATTTCCAGCAGGAACAGTTTCGTGGGGGATGTTTGGGATTTGAGTTCGCAACTCAAAAAGAGCAGAAGCAGTTTCTTGTAAATGCGCTTGAAGTAGTTTAGTTTCTGTTTTTAGGCTTGCAGTCTCTTCTTTCAAAACATTGGCTTGAACCATTTTTCCATTTTTGAATAGACTTCCTATTTCTTTGGCCAATTGATTTGCTCTTGCTAGTTGCTGGTCTAAAGTAGCTTGTTGACTTCTTCGATTTTCATCTAATTCAAGGATATTATCAATTAGCTCAGGCTGTTTAAAGTTCCTTTTCTCTAAGCCTTTTAGTAAAGCTTCTTTATTTTCTCTTATGAAGTGCAATGCAAGCATGGAGGTAATTTTGTGTAAAAATAAAGTAATTTTAATTCCACCCTTTTATTGTAAGGCTTCTTTTACAAATTTCTTTATCTTTTTTTAACTGTGTTTTTAATGCGTCTAAGGATTCAAACTTTTGTTCATCCCTAATTTTCTCAATTAAATGAACCGTCAGAGATTCATCATATATATTTTTGTCAAAGTTAAAAATATGAACTTCAATAGTTTGTGTATTTCCATTCACGGTAGGCCTGTTACCAATATTCATCATTCC
>TARA_B110000285_G_scaffold117985_1_pt1 | contig 13878 bp, 21 predicted proteins | sample TARA_B110000285 | Tara Oceans TARA_B110000285 (sample SAMEA4397756) | marine metagenome | biome: Polar Biome; feature: [SRF] surface water layer (ENVO:00010504); material: water (ENVO:00002006), including particulate matter (ENVO:01000060) such as... | depth 5 m
TCCATGTAGTACTCGGTGAAGACTGCTCATGAACATAGTTTTTATCTCCTCCTCTAGCTACAGAAACGCTAGTAACACTAGATGTAGACTTTACGTTAACTGAAGCGGTTGTAGGGGAGGTGATGTTTATACTATCACCATTTTTTATTTGTATGTTATTACTCACTAATGTCTTCGTTTATAGTGAACAAACCGTAAATCCATGTTTTTACTGATCCTCCAGTTGTAGACTGTAAATCATATACGTATAAGCCACCGCTTACTCCAGCCATTGTAGATGCTGTAGCGGTTACTGTTAGTAATCCGGCTGCTGTTCCACTATAAGTAAAGCTATCATCCGCTATAATATCTCCAGATGAGGTGTCTGTTTCTTTGACATCCATTTTCCAGGTATATCCTGTAAGGTTAATAGCTACTCCTGCACTATCCGTAAAAGTAAACTCAAGAGAGAATGTATCTCCCTTTCTACAGGTTATATCAACTCTTGTTGAGGTGTCTAGATTTATCTGTGTTGCCATGTTACAAAGGTAGTATTTTACTGGTTATCAAGAAGTTGGCTTATACCTGTTTTGTTATCAGAAAGTTCACCACGATTCCCTTGACGTTGTGATAAAAGTTTAGATTGTTCTACAGCTTGTTTTTGAACACGTTCGTCTTTTCTGTCTTCCTTCATCATTTCGTCTTGAGCTTCAGCACGGCTTTCAACTTGTTGCTCAGCTATACCGTAATCACCTTTTAAGCGTTCAATATCCATTTTCATTTCATGCTCCATTTGAGCAAGCTGTGCTTTTAATTGAAACTCAAATTGTTTATTTTGCATTTCAATTTGTGAAATAGCTTGCTGCTTTTGCACTTCAGCCTGCATTGTAGCTTGAGATTGCTGAGCTTGAGCTTGTGACTGAGCCATTATGTTTTGTTGCGCTAATGCTTGTTGTTTAGCCATACGCTTTTTACGTCTAATAACTAAAAGCCTTTCTGCCTGGTCAACATCTTTCATCTGTCTTACAGCTATAGCATCTTCAAGATCTAATTCTTTTTGAGAAAGTGCGATTTGTATGTTTTGCTCAAGATATTTTCTATCCATATCGTTGAGATCCGTAAGAACACGTACTCCAAAATTATACATTGGAAGATCCCTGAAACTTGAAAGAACTTGCATATTGGATTTACCAATAGCTTTTTCATATACTTTAAATATTACTGATTCAATAGGTAGTATCTGTACAGATCTTAAAATATCTTCACAAACCTTACGATATAATATCATACTTGAATTAGTGATATCATAAATAGCATTATTACCCGCGTTTACAGCCATTTGGTTTACTCCAACAAGAGCTTCTCCTTTTGGAGTAGATCCATCCATAACCTCATTGATTCCAGTAGCGTCTCTAATCATACGTAAGTAATGATTATACAAAGCTATAAGCTCATTAATGTTACGTATAGTATTGTTGATTTCTCTTATTGGAGGATTTTGAAAGCCACCTTCTGGATTCTTACTACGGTAATAAAACACACCTGTTTGTTCGTAGATATCTTGAATGTCTAAAGGCTGTAAATCACCACCTCTACCAAGATCAACATTTTCAAGACCCTCAATGTCTACCATTATGCCATCAGGCTTACTTTTGGCGACTGCTTGTTGTAGTTTTAAATGGGTGAGCTGTAATTGATCTGCAAACCCAACAACCCCAGAGACTAAAGATTTAGGAATCATGTTACGCATATTAACAGCTACAATGCTGTATGATAATCGCGCTCTAGAAATATCGTGTATGTTTTTTGGTACGTTTGCTTTACGTTCGTAATTATATATCTGATCTGTACCAATTATATAAACACCACCATAAAGAGTAGTGTTATTCATGTATACAGGGTCGCGATCATAGACTGAGTTTTTTGGAGCTTCATAGCTCTCACCTTTAAAGTAGAAACCTTTATTTCCAAAACGAGACATTTTATTCTCGTAAATCATAGAATCTACAGAAAGGAATTCAAAATCTAGTACTTCAACAGTATACTCGTCATACCCGTATTTATAACTATTAATCTGTTTGTCATAATACTTTTCAGTAAAACGATCAGCACTATTACTGTGCTTATTCATGACATCACTTGCCATGGAGGAATATTCTTTTTCAGTAAACTGATCACCAGCAATACGCTTAAGCTCTGATATACTTAGGCGTTTAATATGGCCAGCGTATACAACATCTGAAAAAGTAGGATCATCAGTGTGGCTATGGATAAACATTCCCGGATCTACATATTCTTCATTTATTCCGTAGTTGGGATCATTAGATCTTTTAGCTACTGCCATCCCACATGATGCTAAATCTTCAACACAACGTCTGTAAATACGATCATCAAAATCGTTCCAGCTTAATGTTAATTGAGTTGCAATTTGACCTGCAATTTCAGCATCAGTTTTTATATTTGTTTCTAGAAATATTTCAGCCTCTTCAGGCGTTTCAGGAAGTTGATCTGGATCCATCTCTACTTGTAAGCCAGAGTTTTTGGCTTCTTGAATCATTTGTTTTTTCTCAATGCGTAAAGCTACTTTTTTCTTTTTAAGGTCTTTTTCACTTTGAGATAAAGGATCTATTGCTTCTATCTGAGGATAACGATAAGATGATATAATCTTATTTACAACAATTTTTACAAACTTAGGTACAATAGGCACAGGTGTCCAATCAATAGATAGCAATGAGCCATCATCATTATTTGGATCTAAACTATTAAGTATTTGTTTGTATATACGGGTATCTTGAGTTCCGTTTGCATACATGCGTGACTGCTCAAACTCCTTGTATCTTTTTTGATATAAGCTACCTTCTGTATCTAGTCCACCCCACTGATTCATTATAGCTTTAGCATACTCTAAACCGTATGCTTTGACAGACTTTTCTCCGCTGTCAGCCAATGGGTTAGGGAACCCTCCTTTTTTAGTTGTATTCATCTGTTCGCTGAATCTTTATCAATCACAAAGATAGATAATATATTAACGTTGAATTGGCGTGGCTTTACGGAAAAATTTTCGGTTATCAACTATTTTCTTTTTTTCTTTGTTAATGGATTTTTGAGCTGCAAGAAGTGCAAGACCGGAACTTATAGTAAGATCATATTTTGTACGATCATCAATTTTAAAGTTAATCCATTCTTCAAGAGTCTTGTCAAAATACATTTTACGTGCATGACCCTCTTCATTTGTTCCTACATGTTCATGTATATATGCTTCTATAGATTGAGCATGAGCTTGTATTACATCTTGTGAGTTAGAAGGAATTCCTTTTGTTTTTGTTGCACTACGGGATGTGTTTAGATGATCTGGTCTATTCATTAGATAACTATCATATCCTCTGTTCTCAAAATATCTAGCAATACCGTATTTGTTATTTTCTATAAGTATTAAATAACCATAAAAAACAGCAGCCATTAAAACATCTTCATAAAAAATCCTAGCTAAAGGAGGTCTTGACGCATATTCTAGAACAAAGATATTTGATGGATGATCCATGTTTACTTTGTTGTATAAATGCAATGCTCCCTTTGATCCACGGCCATCAACAGTAGAGTCAAGATCATAGCTATCAACCCCACCAACACCTAACCATGCGTTACCTGGATGTTTTTTCCCGTTTTTCTGTTCTTGTTTATTTTGAATATCAATAGGCGGCATCCAGGAAATTCTAAATCTACCATTTGCGTCTGGTCTAAATATAACCTCACTGTCTTGAACTCCATCTTTCCAAACAAAGTTACCTTGAACAACAGGGCTTGGGTAGATCTCCATATTATGTTCTAACTGCTCATATATCTTAGCAATATTAAACGTAGAGGCTTTTGTAGAGTCTCTAAAGGCTTCCTCCATGGTGAATGGAAACTGACGTATAACCTCGTTTAAATCGTAGCTGTCGTTTGATAAAGCTTTGCGTTCATTTTTTAAAAACGTTTTTGCTCCAATTTCTATCATCTCTTGGTCTACGCCTAATACTGGTTCTTTAGGATCGTCTATTACTGGATTACCATATAAATCAAAAAAACCTTCTAGCGCTTCATAAGCTGGAACAAATATTTTATAAAGCCCGCTTTTTGTTCTACCATTATCATTCCTATCTGATGGGTCTGAATTGTATACCATTTTCTTGAAATTAGCACCGCCTTTATCAAGTGGGTTAACGGTAGACCCTACCATTGATTTACCTATAATTTTACGACCAACCAATAAACAAGTACGATGTATACGCCATATTTCTGTTATGTCCTCTGGTCTTTCTATTTTACCAGCTTCATCAAGAAACAGCAAATGTAATTTCTCACCATCATAAGCATTAGATGTAGTGTTTTTCCAGTTTACAATTGTGTTAAGGGCTTCACCAGTATTTGTTGTTTTATTATTTTTAGTAATACGTTTAGATGGCTCACGGAAAGCAAGCTCAGAACGTGGATTTGTTGTACCATCTTGTATAGGCTTAAAGAAAAACGGATAGTTCCTGTATATAGGCATTATCTTTTTCATAAAAACGTTTTCTTGAGCGTCTTTACCAGTTTTAGAAACTATACCTAACAGCTTATCTTTAACTTGAGTGCCTTCGTCTGCGAGGATGCCGGAACACATTTGCGTATACCCGGAACGTCTACACTTTACGTAAACCTGACCCATTGATCTAGGGTCATTTTCACAAGCTACAAAATGTCTAGATAATCTATTTTGAAATTCTAAATAACTAGGGTATCCAATATCTATTTTAGACCATTGTAAAAACATATAATGATGACCAGTTATATATGTTGGCACACCGTTATTCATAAACCAAACACCTTCACGTCTACGCTGAAATTCATTACCTATGAAATCAGTATATCGTTCTTTAAACTGCTTAGGCATATCATGCCATTCATCCATAGAACGTATTTTACTCAACTCGGCAGGAGGATCTATTCTGCGCCAATGTTGTTGCTCTTTTGGCAATTTATTAAAAAGTATAAATGATTTATCTGGAACCGCTGGTAGTTGGATTTTTAAATCGTCAATATCTATTACTTCACCAGCAGTACCTTTAGGACATATGTTTATTACATACTCTTCTATATCTTTTATTTTTACTAGACCCGCCATTAATGCTTTGCAAATTTCTCGCTAAAACCAGAAGAAAAATCTACATCTTCTTTTATTTTACCAGTTTTCTTTAACTCTTTCAACATTTGCTCTAGCTTCTGATATTCTGTAATAAGCTCTTTAGCATCTATAGCAGACTGCTTAATGCTTTGCAGTTCAGATCTACGCTGACTTCCTGTAAGGTCTTTATCTACAGGTTTTTTTATCTCTTCTGTTATGTTTTCTATTGCTATAGACATTGCGTGTAACAATTCTTCAGCAGCTCTAATACTGTCAAAACTTTTCCTACGTCCCATCAGAATCCTGTTGCGTATATATTCTCTATATGTGTGCGATATACTTTCTGACCATCAATCTCCATTTCATAATCAGAATTTTTCATGATCATTACTTTGTCTCCTTTCTTTAAACCTAAATCTCTAACAGCTTGAGAATCGTATAAAACGTATCCAAACTGATTGTACTCTGGTTTTTTAATGTCTAGTATTATACCACTATCTGTTTTTTCTTCTAATTCTTGTTCTGCTGGCTTTAGAAAGATCCATTCACTAAGTAAGTGAACTTCTCCTGTATCCTTGCATTTATAAGCATAAACTTGCGTAGCCCTACTGTTATGTGGATTATAAAACACAGAGTAAAGATTATCATCTATTTTCTGACCTTTCCCCTCGTTTGAGACAACTACGTGGTGATGGAAATATATAGTGTCACCAACTTTTACCGGTGTGTCATATTTCAATGGAGTGCAATATACTTCAGCTTCCATTTTACGGTTACTGAATTCATCCCATTTAGAATCAATGTGAATAGTGGTGCTGCCTAGCTTCACTTCGTCATTAAATGCTTTAGGCATGTAGACGAAGAAATCATAGAGTGATTTCATTTATATGTAATTTAATTTATTTAAAGTCGCAATCGTACTCAATGATAACTGGCATATCTGTTACAGATTTCCAAAGCATTATCCCATCATTAGGATGAGAGATGTAAATAAGATACCTAACTTTATTGTATAGGTGGGAATATTTATCATCAACTATAATAGTGTCTATTGTAGACTCACCGGCTCTTTGACCTACATAGTAAGCCATAGCTTTTAATGGATTTACTCCTATTACAATTTTACGTATCATTTAATTTAATTTTCTGATCCATTACTGCCCATTCTTTTTAGCCAATAATCTATTTTGCTTGGATCGTTTTCTTCTTTTTCTTCTTCTTCTTGTACTCTGTATGCTTCTACGCAGTAAGATAGCATTTCATCTAACTCGTCTTCATCTTGACAGTTGATAGAAGAAAGCAAGTGCATGTTAGCCAGTTCCTGACCATCTTCACTGATGTATGTATCTTCAAGATTTATGAAACCAACAGCAAGAGAACTTATAAAAGAATCTTCTACGTTGTATTTTTTTACTGTTTCGTTTATAGCTACGAACAGTTTTTGGATCTCAGACAGACAATCTTTTTGCTCTTGAGTCATTTAATTTAATTAATTTCACACAAATATACTAATTTAATATACAGGCGTATGCCAAAGGGAAGAGTAGCTAAGACCAAGCTTTTTAGAGACTTTAGTTTTATAAAGGAAAAATTTATAAAAAACAACTACCTGAAAAACTGGTCTTTAGTAATGAGAGATATGACAGACAGGTATCAACTTCTAGATAAAGAGATGCGGTTCATGATCTTCATCTACGACCTTGAGTTCTTCACTATTGATTGGATTTCTTCTGAATACGAGTATGAAAAAAGAAACGTAGGAAGAAGGCTTGTATATCCCCTTGTTACTAAAGGATACATTTATAAGCATTTTGATAGACTTACACCATCGGATACAAGAGAAGATCATATTTTCAGAGATGAAACTAAATTTAATTATAGGGTAAGGTATGCATTATCTCAAAAAGGTAGGCTTGTGGTAGCTAGATTTTATCGTAAAATGGAAGGTGATGAACTTATTGATGTGCAGAAAGAATCTTAAATGGCATTTCTGTTGCTGCATTTTTGTGAGGTACAAATTTGCCACTGTGCTCCATTAAGAAATATCTACCTCCCTTAGACATCCAGTGATATCCTGAAGGAGCTTTTACCATTTTCTTTTTATCGGTTTTTTTTGCTTTCATATTGTTATCTATTAGCACGCATTTGTTCCATTTGACTTCTAAGGATGTTGTAGAATGTAGCATCTTCTTGCCCTACTTTCTTTCTTATCTCACCGTGAGAAGTATCATATATATATTCCTGTGATTGTTGATTTAACTTACGAGAATATATTGTTGGAAGAGGATTTCTTAAAGGTATCCTAGGCATTGAGTTTAAATCCATCTTAATAAACGGAAGCTTAGATGGTAGATCTACCATTGCCTCTTCTGGTCGCCTGGTGTATACCGGTTTTTTGTTTAAAGTTTTTATACTTTCTAATTCTTTTTTCTCACTAAATTCATTAGGTTCACCTGTATACACGGGTTCAACATTCGGCTGCTGAAAAATTTGTACGTCAAAATCTCTCCCGAAGGTATTGGCGGGTGATACGTAAGCGTTATCATATCTATGTTTAAAAATATCTTGTTCTAATCTGTACCAGTCCTTGTTGTCTCCCTCCTTGTAGGTACTTTTCGTTATGCTACCATCATCTTTAAAGGAGTAGTTTTCATCTGAAAGAATCCTATCCGTTGGGGTATAGCTAATTTTGCGGATAGGTATTTGGGGATTCTTGAGTTGATAGTTTTGATAGCTTAACGGTTTACTAGTACTATTTGTACTTAATTGGTTGTCTCCAAAGTAAGTATCATAGAGGCTGGGGTAAACGAAATTCTCTTCTATGTAATCAATATTTACATCATAAGGCTTTTCTGACGGACGACTAGACAGTGGGTACGTCTTGTCCGATGCTGTTGGATTGTATGATACAGCTTCCGACGTACCGTAATCTTCATCTCCAGGGTAACTGAATTTATGTAAGTTTGGAAGTGTTTTATCAATATATGCTTCCATTGCTTCTGAGGTGTTTGCTGCGTACAGGCTGTCATTATACGCGCCCAGGCGATTCAGGAATTCCGTGCGGTCAGTAAATTCTTTTTTGCGTTTCTTTTTCTTAGGTTTTACTGGACCTCCTGTATTGTATTTTTTATAGCTTCCTTTCATCGTGGCATAATACTTCTACCTAGCATCATTGCTCGCACTTGATCATCACTCATTGTGTTTGCTTTTTTAGCTTGATCTGCTAAAGCTGTAAGCTCTCTGAAATGCGATCTGTCAGCTCCTAATACTTTATGACTGTCTGCCCACATATTTTCGGTGTTACTTTCTCCTTGCATAAATGCTCCAAAAGGTATTTCCCCTGCTTGACTGTAGTCTGCTAAGAATAAAGATTTCTGTTGAGGTGTAGATAGTTTAGAAAAATCGTATGATCCATTAGATTCATCAATAAATTTCTGTAACCATTCAGGCATATCTCCTGTTTCTTCTTCAGCATAAAATGCTTTAGCTCTAGATACAGCGTCTTTAGCGCGATTGCTACTGTCAGCTGTAAATGGTCCTTCATATTGGAATATGCCACGACCTGGTCCTCCGCCTTTTTGTTTTATACTTGGGTCAAATGTCCCTCCTGATTCAACAGCAGCAATGTCATACATAAGATCCTCCATACGCTCACGGCTACCTCCTCTAGTTTCTAGTAGATATTTAGCCATTTTTTCATAAGAAGCTGTGCCAGTAGTATCTGATATAGGAAACCCATATGGATCATATTTCTGATCACTAGTCTTGCCACCGTTTTTGTATTTGTATTTCATTACTTCTTTTTATATTTAACTGCTTTAACCTTGCCACCATGCTCTAAGAATATAGGGTTTCTATTTTCTCCTCTATTAGCTTTGCTTGGTATGACGTATTCAGACATATCTCTTCTAGGTGTTAATCCAATTGTATTATTCTCAACAGTTGGGGTTACACCATATTCGTCAAAGTATCGCTGTAGGTTCTTTTGTAATTCCTTGTTGGATTTATTTACTGTGTACTGCTCCCTACCTGAATTATATCTTTCCTCAGCTGACTCTAACTCTTTTTTGTTTGCTTTCTTCTGCTGTCTGTACCTTTTGTTTAAAGGGTTAAGCATAAGCCCGGGTGTAGGAACTACAGCACCATCTGTTCCGTCTCCACCAAATGCTAGTAACGCTGATGGTGTGCCTAGAAGTAGAGCTTGACCAGACTCTTTAGCGTGTTGTTTTTCTAATGATCTATATTCATCTAAGAAAGGATTTAAGTCTGGATTTCCAAAGTCGCTACTATTTACCATTGTACCGTTACCGACATTGTTTACCATCCAGTCCCAAATATCTGCTTGTCTTTTTTCAAGTTTGTATATATCGCTATATTCTTTAATCCCATAGGCAAGCATTGCAGCTTCATCTATATTCTTACCTCCTGTAGATGCTCCTCCGGCAAGTAGTATGTTAGCTGGTGGGAAAACATTACCTATACCTTGCTTGATCTTATCTAGAGTTGTGTTGTCTTTCTTCTCTATCCTATGACCCGGTTTATAATTACCGAATCTATTCATTGTACCATCAAAAGAATCCAAGCTTTGAGAATCCATACCCATACCTTCTACCTTTCCTTCATTAGTAATCTCCTGTGTTGAACCAGCCCAGTATGGAGACTTATAATTCTTTCCGTCAGGAGAAGTTTCTTTACCTTTCCAGTTCTGGTAGGCTAGATTCCCTAACATATATGTGTTCTGGTAATCCTCTAGAGGTAGAGCTTCCTCATATGCTCCTTCAGACTCTCTATTAGTCATAAAGTCTAAGAATGTAGGAAGGCCTTCAGGCGTTGTTACCTGGTTGTAGTCTTGAGTAAAGCCATACTTTTCAGAAAGCTTGTCCCTATGATTGGTCATAAGGTCTTCAAACTTGTCTTGCCATCCGTCTTTATAACGGACTGGACCGCCAAGCATCCTGGTCATACGTGCACCTTTCTTTTTATTTTTCTTCTTCCTAGGTTCCATAGTCTTGCAAAGATAATGAATAATATAAAACGGCTATAACGTAGAGCTGGACTTGACAATGTCAAATATTTTATGTAACTTAGCAGAGTAATAAGTGTGATCAACATACAGATGCACTCATGACAATAGTGTTTTGATAGCTGTTGCTTCCCAAGCAAACAGCAATCTTCTCAAAATGCGTTACAAGTATAGCTCTAGCCTAAACTATACCCTTTTTCAAAGGCTCTCCCCAGTCCTGTTCTAACAGCATATATATTACCCTCTGCTGTTATGTACCTTTTGGACAATACACACCCGCAAAATCTATCTTAGACACCTTAACGTCCTTTATACAGCTTTATTACACGATATTTCACCCCTATTGACTCGTAAAATGACTTGAGTTATATCTATATGGGGGATTATATTATGTATACAATGTTAGTCTTCCAACTCCGAAGCGGATCCCAAGACCACCCCCATCACCAGATCGGCAGACCTTTTGTACTTTTTTGGCTTTTGTCATGTAGTACCATCTGGTAAAGTTTACTTGGTCCATGTAGAGTGCGTACAATCTCACCATGTTGTTTACCTCTATACCAAAAGACTTACCTAGTTGTTTTTATGAGCTTGCTTTGTCTATATGGGGCATGCAATGGCTATAAGTGTTAAGACATTATTACTATTGATCTGGTGATAACTTAGTTTTTATGGTCCCTTTGTTGATCGTTATTCACATTTGTTTACTATATTGCAGTTCACAAACGGCACAAGCTGTGCATGTTCTTTGACTTATTGGCATACAATTTATACAGATTTGACAAGCTGAGTAACGACCAGCCAGCAGCGCGCAAGCGTTCAGGGGCAAATGAGCCCGAAACCTAAAGCACTACGTAAGTGCTACAAATTAGCGCCCTTTGTTGGGCGCTGGTTATCTGTTAATATTTAAAACCTTTTATAATGTTATTACCTGATGAGTATTGCAATCATTTACACGCGTTACATGTAAGTAATACAGCGCGCTTTTACTTTGCTATTTTGGACCTCCTAGAATCTGGTAAAAGTCCCGAATCAATCGCGCACATTGTCCCAAAGCTTTTTGAAGCTCCAGAGGATCTGGAAAAGTTTGGCGGTTGGTATTTCCCGCATTTAGTGGAAGCTGTCAGAGATTTAAACGGCTGAAAGTAAAGCGCCCATGTTGGGCGCTGGTTATCTGTTAATATTTAAAACGTTATATAATGAATCCAATCAAGTTATTAAGCTTTGACCATCTAAAAGATGTGATAAAGCATGTATACAGCTCCGCGGGTTTTGTAATAACTCCTTGCGGTTCTGTTTTTCTACCTGAAGAGATCCTGGACCTAGACGATGAATTTATCGAGGACATGAACCGCGGTTCTCTATCATATTGCATTAATTGGGAAAATGAAGTATTAACTGAAAGCGGGCAACATGTCCCAGCTGTTTATAATGATGATTTTGACTAAAAGTAAAGCGCTCAATATTGGGCGCTGGTTATCTGTTAATTTATAAAACTATATGATCATGACGACAAGTCTAATAACACAGAACAGCAAGTTAAAAAAGACAAGCAAAGAACTTGGAGTGCGCGTCTTTAATTTCGGAATACCTGCATATAAGAGCGCGAGCGGAAAAGTCACATGTCCATTTGCTAAAGATTGCGTGCAGTATTGCTACGCTCAAAAAGGGGCCTATATTTGGTCCAATGTTAGCCCAGCTTTTGAAAAACGCTATCAGATAACAAAATTACCGATCATATTTAAGCGCATGATGAATAGCGCACTTAAAAGGTCAAAAGTGGATTTTCTCAGAATTCATGACAGCGGTGATTTCTATTCTTTAAAATACGTACAAACATGGTTGGAGATCATAAAAGAGAATCCAAATGTCAGGTTTTACGCTTACACAAAATCCGTTATTTTCTTCAAAGGTTATAAACTGCCAAAAAACTTTGACGTGATATTCAGTGAGGGAGGCAAGCAAGACGATCTATGGCAGGAGGAAACCCACAGACATAGCAGGATCTTTAAAAGCGATGAAGACTTGGAGCGCGCAGGCTATGTCAATGCAAGCAGTAACGACCTCCAAGCTACAAAGTGGTACAATAAGAACCACAAAATCGGCCTAGTCTTTCACTAGTGATCTATTCAATATTAGAGCGCCCATGTTGGGCGCTGGTTATCTGTTAATTTATAAAAGTATTATTATGACTAGCTACCAAGAGGACAGCAAGAAGCCATTAACGATCTCAAGCGCAAAAGGAACAAATTTAACATCGCGCGGATATTACAATTTATGTCTAAGCATTAGAGACGTTTCCTTATTTATACACGGAATACAGCCCAACAGACATTGGAGGCTTAAACATGTGAAATCATATTTTGGTTTATCTGGAGGAAAAGAAAAAATACTCCAGCAGTTAAAAGGCATACAAGCACTTCACATGATTACAAAACCATAAGTAAAGCGCCCAATCTGGGCGCTGGTTATCTGTTAATATTTAAAAGCATTATTATGATTGTTGCATATTTTGAGACCAACTCAACCGCTGAAATAGCGGGTAAATATTCAAGCGAGGAGGAATATTTAAAGGATTTACCAAGGCTAGAGAATCTAGCGGAGACATTAGGATTTACAAGGATCACGGAATCAATAGAGTAGAAGTAAAGCGCCAATTTTGGGCGCTGGTTATCTGTTAATTAATAAAAGTAAAATATCATGTTAAACGATTATGAATACTCACAAGAGTATCGGGAAAGATTCGGATTTAATCAAGGTGAAAGATATTGGATATCTGAGGCCTTTAATTTTTACAAGGATCATGTACAAGAAGAACTAAAGGGAGAGATTGAACAAGGATTAAATCCGTTTATACATCCTGATTATTTTAATCAATTGTTCAAGGACCTAGATGGTAAATTAGACATGTGGATGAAAGAGGAGCAGAAACCCAGCAAAGAAGAAGAAGAATGAAAATACTTTTTAGATGGGTCGATATAGACGAGATAAAAGGTGATTTTGACACCACATATAAGGAAATTATAGACCAGATAAAAGACTGGAATATAGACATGGAAACGGAATACCAAACCATACAGCAATTCAATGATGGTGAGGAATACTATTTAATAGAGTTAAACTTAACAAATTTGTGATATGAATAATATAGATAAAGCGCTGGCCTATTTCCGTAAGCACGGAATAGGCTCTACGATTGACGATGGCTCATTATACGTAGACGTGCATAGCAAGGAAGAAAGCTATACTAAATCAATGTATGAGGTCCAAATATCTCAATCAGAGATTGATTATAGAGCGGAAATGTATAACGAGGAGCAATACAAAGAGAATCATGAGTAATTCAATAAGCCTTTACAAGGATCTAGGTATAGCTAGACCAACGATAATCAAGATAATAGATAGATTCGTTGACGAAGTCGGTAACGAGGATGAAAGAATGGATGATGTCATGGATTCATTATCTCTTTTAAATCAGCGCGCAGATAAATATACTCCAGAGGAAGCAAGAAAATTGATCAGCTGGTACATAACCATACATGATGAATGTGTATCTGATAATTCAGATGATTTTTCAGGAGTTGAAGTTTATCAAGCAAAGCAAAAGATAAAGAGATTTGATAATGCAATGAGTGTTATTAACGAATACAATAAAACTATATAATATGAAAACAGACGAAAAAATGCACAATATAATTTTAGTACACGTTGCACGAACTTGGGAAAGAATAAG
>TARA_B110000285_G_scaffold232237_1_pt1 | contig 13837 bp, 14 predicted proteins | sample TARA_B110000285 | Tara Oceans TARA_B110000285 (sample SAMEA4397756) | marine metagenome | biome: Polar Biome; feature: [SRF] surface water layer (ENVO:00010504); material: water (ENVO:00002006), including particulate matter (ENVO:01000060) such as... | depth 5 m
GATGCTAAAACGAAGAAGTGGAAACTTTCTCGTAAGGTTCTTTTACCGAAACCAGAATCTACTGAAGCTTAATTAGAATTTAAGATTCTTATAAATAAAAAGGTGCGATTCATTGAATCGCACCTTTTTTTGTTTAAATGATGTCCAGATGTAATCACTCTGAGCCATGATACTGTTTTGTGATTTCTTTACAGAACGACTTATTACTGTTCATTGTTCCTATTCCATTACTCTTGATAAGATGTTTTGAGCTGATTATCTTTAATGAATAAAAAAGGCCCTGTCGTTTATGACAAGAGTCTTTTTTATTAAATATAAATTTCTTAATGGAGGGGTACCTAATTCTACTTAACGATTACTACAAAGGACACCAACTTTTCCCTTTCCAGTTTTACCTTTGGGAAATACATGTAAAGCAATGGATCCATTTTTTTCCAGACTCTCTATCTTCTTTAATGCTGCTCCTGCTGGAATTCCTATCTGACATTCACCATAGGTACACATACTGCAATCCCAATTAGCAGGTAGAGTGTTAGAAATTCGTTTTCATTTTAATTCCAGGGAGGATCATTCAGATTCTTGAAGTCAAAATTGAGAAATATCCAGTTTATCACTGAGCTTAATAACTTCTATTCGTTTGGTTCCATCTAGAGCGGTGAAACTTTCACCTATGTCCTGGACAAACTGAGACATGCAAACATCAACAAAATTACTCCAAATACCCTTGTCACAACTTCGTCATTTTTTTAACAACAAATCCCTTTCCTTCAATAGTTAACTGAACAACATAGGAACCATTTTTTTTGATTCCATCCCCAATATCTATCGAGTTTAATCCTGCTCCATATGTTTGATACGGATAATCAATAACCAGTCTTCCAGCCATGTCCATAACGCGTACTTTGACCTTTCTATTATCCGTCAACTCAAATTCTACTGATGTATTCTCATCAAACGGGTTCGGGACAATTTTGAATGAAAAATTATCCTCCAAATTTTCATTAAGCTCTACGTAACCAATAACACTTACAGGGACAACTTGTGTATTCTTAATGGTCATTGTATTTAAGTCGATATAATCGAAGGTTATTTGACCTTGAAATTCCATGCTAGCCTCTGTTAAAACCCCATATCTCTCACCAGGGTAAAGGTAGATAGTGTCACTCACTTCTTCAATATTTAAAGGCCTTCCGTCAGAAGCAACAATTCTTGCGTTTAGTGCAGGAGGAAAAATGACACGAGTTCCACAATATCCAATATTTGCAAGACGTACATAATTCACCAGATTCACGGCTGAATTGAGTTGCACAACAGAATCTACTAATTGCTGGTCAGACAAGCCATTAATCAGGAAAAATTGCGGGTCAAAATCTGGAATTTCTAACTCATGTATGGCAAAACTAGTATCATGATCATGCATAAGCACACTGTCAGTATGCCAATTGGTATCAATCTCTGATAAAAAATAGGATTCCTCTGTATCGAAATCGTGCCCACCTTCCCAGGTTGTATTACTCCCATCGGGCGGTCTAATAACAATTAGACCATACATTCCAGCTTGAACATGTATTGTCGAAGCTACATGACAATGGTATAAATAGGTGCCAGCATGAGGTGCTTTAAAATGATAATAACCATGATCCATATGGGCTATATCAAAAGACAGGTGAGGAACACCATCATTTTGTTGATTAACATCTAAGCCATGCAAGTGAATTGTATGCGGAGCACCCTGAGATACATTCCAAACATCAATATGTACGGAATCGCCTTCATTTGCATAAATTGTAGGGCCCGGGACAGTTGGCTGCGAACCTAAATTTTTGGCAAAACCAAAAACTCTAATCGTATCGTTATTTGCCAAGACTTTTTCTCCTGTATTTCTAGCGATTATAAAGACATCCAAGTCCTGTTGCGCAAAAGATGAACAGTTGATTAAGAGCGCAAAAATTAAAATTATTTTATTTCTCATAATCAATCAATTAAAATGGTTAAAAACATACCGTTGGGATAAATATTACCTCCACTTACTGCCACTAGATTATGGTCGTGCACAGGGTATTCACCAATTTGATTAGGTATCAACTCCAAGACAACGACCTCCATGCTATGCACTCCAAAAGTATCTTTTAACCTTCCAACATGATTGGGGAATTTACTGGAATACGTAATTTTTGAATGATATCCATGAAAATGAATAGAATGTAGCGATTGACCGGTATTTACCATATAAATATATATAGTATCACCAACATTTCCCGTTATTCTTGCATTAACATCAGTATTGATATCAGGATTGCTATTTCCATTTATTGTAAAATATTCCGGATAATATGTCGACCAATCAACGGCTAAACCAAGGTCCAGTTCTTCATTATAATTTTTCTGATGTTCTTTCATATTCCAGTAAAACCTACTGGCCGTTGAATTTGGGTTTTTAACAACAATCATTCCTCCCAATCCCATATATCTGAACCCTTCTGAAAAGGAATGATCATAATAAATATAGGCTCCTTCTGACAGAAAGTTAAATGATACTATTGCAGTATCATAAGCGGGAATAAGTGTATCAATATTAGCATATGTTTTAATATCGAAACCATGAGTCAAGCTATCAGTGTTAATTACTGTGAGTAGCATTGAATCATCAGTATCTAACATTAAGCGTGCGTTTTCTTTATTGAATACTGGAGTTGAATTAAATGCGAAATATGGAATGTTTACGCCGTCAACTGCGGTCATAGTTCCCCTGTTTATATACACAGTATCTTCTATAACTGCAGCGTTTACTTGAGCGGCCCAGATAACTCCTATAACAAATAACCCAACCCTTAACGGGTTAGTGTTCGTCATGATATTCCCTTATTTAATAATCAACTTGTGCTTAGAAAGCCCTATTGAAGAATTTATTGACACGAAATATATTCCGCTCTTCAATGATGATGTATTAATAGTTGAACTAGAATTTCCGTCAAATCCAATTGCCGTTTCTCCCAAAGAGTTATAAATCACACCTGTGAAAGGACCATCAACTTTGACATTGAGATTATCATTTGCTGGGTTCGGGAAAAATGAAGGTGTTGAGGCATCCAATTTGTTAACTGAAAGAAAATTACCATTCCATGAAATATCCCAAGAGACAACATCTCCACGATTATAATCTGAAGCGTCATAGACATAGATTTCTACTTTCCCACTGCCAAGAAATTCTCCAACAGTTAAATTCATTTTAAACCATCCAATTACTCCGGTTTCAGCCTCAGCCAAAGAGATTGGTGTCATTGACCCACTTGGAGGAACTCCAACAGCACATCCGCCATAGTCACATAGTGAGTAACTCCAGTTGGCAGGGAATGTATTAGAAACTAATTCCCAATCGTACTGAATCGCTTCAGATGAAGGAGTATTAATGTCAATTTGATAACTTTCATAATTTAGGTTATCAACATTGTCTACTAAGTTTTGTCCTACTGGATATGAGAAATTTTGTGCGCTAGCTGTTAATGTGATTATTACTGCTAATGCTGTTGTGTAAATGTTTTTCATTCTTTTTTTATTTCTTAATAATCTGATACGTATTAAATATACAATTTTATTCTACTATTATAGAATCTAAATTAACAGATTATTGCACTCCCAACTGATGCTCTTAATCATTAGTTGTAATTTTAAGGGGAAACTTGTATTAACATTTTAGTCTCGGTAATTACAATACCTGAATCAAAGCAACGTCAAATATCAAGACTGTATTCGCTGGAACACTTCCGCTACCATTTGTGCCATAAGCTAATGCCGATGGAATTAACAAAATACCATTACCACCTTCCCTAAAATAAGGGATACCTTCTGTCCAACCTTTGATTACCTGATGTAATCCGAACTCAATTCCCAATAAAGAACTTTCATCGAAAACGGTTCCGTCTGTGTAATACCCTCTGTAAGATACTCGAACACTGGATGAACTCGAACAACTGGCTCCTGTTCCAAGGTCTTCTATAATATAATGAAGACCTGTTCCTGTAGCATTTGCGGTTAATGAATTATCTGTTAAGTATTGCTGAATGATTGCTTCATCCGATGCTGCTTGTTCATCCGGATCAACTTTTTTACAACTAGTAAAGACAACACAAAGAGATAATAAGGCAATGGATAGTTTCATAAGGTTCAATTTTACACAAGTTTAAGGATTATTTACTTCTTTTTAAAACGATTATATGTCAAAAAATATCAAAACAAATTTTCTTCTGAATTAATCTTAGTAACTTGCACCGGAATTAAAAGAATAGGTAAAAAGGTATGGATTATCTTATTTTATTATTAGGCTTAGGAGTGCTAATTATTGGAGGTGAATTCTTAGTCAGAGGAGCTGTTGGCTTTTCAAAGAAACTGAAAATATCTTCATTGGTTATAGGTATGACGGTAGTGGCATTTGGCACCTCTGCACCTGAGTTACTTGTTAGTTTAAAAAGTGCTTTACTTGGTAATCCCGGTATTGCTGTAGGGAATGTTGTCGGCTCTAATATTGCAAATATTGCCTTGGTTCTTGGTGTTACGGTAATGATTTTTCCAATTACCGTTGATAGAAATACAAAAAGAGTAGATTACCCAATGTTGTTGTTTGCCACATTGTTAGGTAGTGTTTTTGCCCTAGATGGGTTGTTTTCATTAGTAGAAGGAATATTTATGCTGAGTATTCTAATATTGTTTATCTATAGAATGATTCGCAAATCGAGATTAGAGAATAAAGAGTTGGAAGTAATTACTACTATTGATAATAAAGAAGAGCAAGAAGTTCCAATTTGGAAATCGAGTTTGTTTTTATTATTAGGTTTTATTGGTTTATACCTAGGCGCAGAATGGTTTGTCGAAGGTGCGGTATCAATCGCCAATGAGTTGTTGGCTACAAATCCAAATAAAGATGTGATCATCGGTGTGACAGTTGTCGCTTTTGGAACATCAGCACCAGAATTGGTGGCATCAACAATGGCGGCATTAAAGAAAGAAGCAGATATTTCTATTGGAAACTTAATAGGATCTAACCTGTTTAATATTTTTGCTGTAATTAGTCTTACGGTTATGGTTAAGCCGATTGAAGTTTCTAGATCAATCATTGAATTTGATATGATATGGATGATTGGAATAACGTTACTCCTTTTACTTGTCATCTACATAGGGAAGAAAATTGGACGTATAAAAGGAGTCATTCTTTTTAGTTCTTATATAGCCTATATAACCGTAATTATTTTAAAAGTTCAAGGCCTCATTTAAGAATGATAATTTCAATTTAAAGACAACAGTAATAATTATTAATATTTACCGCATTTTCGCGCAAACAATTCGATTGAATGAAATACCATAATAACATACTTGAAACGATTGGAAATACTCCTTTAGTTAAAATCAATAGAATTTGTAAAGATGTTGATGCACTTGTATTAGCAAAAATTGAAACAACTAATCCTGGTAATTCTGTTAAAGATAGAATGGCACTTCAAATGATTGATGATGCTGAAGCAGACGGAAGATTAAAACCTGGAGGAACCATTATTGAAGGAACATCAGGGAATACAGGAATGGGATTAGCATTAGTTGCTTTATTAAGAGGCTACAAATTGATTTGTGTCTTGAGTGATAAGCAGAGTAAAGAAAAAATGGATATTCTAAGAGCTGTTGGAGCGGAAGTACACGTTTGTCCAACAAATGTAGCTCCAGATGACCCAAGATCTTATTACTCTGTCTCTAAAAGATTAGCGAGTGAGACTCCAAACTCTTGGTATGTTAATCAATATGATAATCCTTCAAATGCAAAAGCACATTACCTTTCTACAGGACCTGAAATTTGGGAACAAACAGAAGGGAAAATCACACATTTTGTGTCAGGTGTTGGAACTGGAGGTACAATTTCTGGAGCTGGTAAATTTTTAAAAGAGAAGAATCCAAACATTAAATTATGGGGAATTGATACCTATGGTTCTGTATTTAAGAAATATCATGAGACTGGAGAATTTGATGAGAATGAAATTTATCCTTATATCACTGAAGGTATTGGAGAAGATATTCTTCCTAAGAATGTTGATTTTTCAATAATTGATAAGTTTGAGAAGGTAACGGATAAAGATGCTGCAGTCTATCAAAGAATGTTAGCAAAAGAAGAAGGTATTTTTGTTGGAAACTCAGCTGGTTCAGCTATCAAAGGTATCCTTCAATTGAAAGAAGAATTAACGAAGGATGATATTGTTGTTGTGTTGTTTCATGATCACGGGTCACGATATGTTGGAAAGATGTTCAACGATGATTGGATGAGAGAACGTGGATTCTTAGATGAAAACATTCTTACGGCAGGAGATTTAGTTGCTCAGCATGGAGATCAATCATTGGTTGCTGTTTATGGCGAAGAATTAGTTTCTCATGCTATTGAAAAAATGCGTCAATTCTCTATATCTCAGATTCCTGTAATAAAAGATGGTGTTTTTGCGGGATCTCTAGATGATCAAAAAGTATATCAATCATTGGTAGAGAATCCTAATTTGAAAGATACTCCAATATCAAGTATAATGATGGAGCCTTTCCCAGTAGTTAAAGAAGATGCTACAATAGAACAGGTGTCAAAATTAATTTCTAAGGACGTTACTGCTGTGTTGGTTGAACTAAATAATGGCGAGCATCACATCATTACTCGTCAAGATTTGATTTCAGCAATAAGATAAATTAAACGATGCTAGAATATATCGATCAAATGAATAATACAATCCGACTGGCAGAGACGCCATGTCGGATTGTTTCTTTAGTGCCATCTCAAACACAATTACTACACTCTCTCGGACTGAACGAAGAAGTCGTAGGTATCACAAAATTTTGTATTCACCCAGATGATTGGTTTCGTTCTAAAAATAGAATAGGAGGGACGAAAAACGTGAATATTGATAAGGTTAGATCACTTAATCCAGATTTGATCTTTGCTAATAAAGAAGAGAACACAAAAGAGGATATTGAGGCTTTAAGAATGATTGCGCCAGTTTGGTTAAGTGATATTTTTAATCTAGAAGATTCTATTGCTATGATTAAGTCTTTTGGAGAAATTGTGAATAAACTTGACGAAGCCTCATTAATCATTCAAAAAATAGAAAGTGCGTTCAGAGAATTGGCTAGTTTTGATTTTAAAAAAAGATCGGTGCTATACTTTATTTGGAATGAACCCGGTTATACTGCGGGTAAAGGTACGTTCATTGATGACATGTTAAAAAGGTGTGATCTAGAAAATGTAATTAAAGAAAATCGATATCCTGAAGTGCCACTTAATATAAACCCTGAGGTGGTATTCTTAAGTTCAGAACCATTTCCATTCAAAGAAAAACATATTGAATTATATCAAAAGCGATATCCCAAAGCAATAATTAAAATTGTAGATGGTGAGATGTTCTCTTGGTATGGCTCTAAATTAATAGAATCTCCAAAGTATTTTAAAACGTTACTTTCAGAGATTTAACTCTTTATTTTCAGGATAAACTTAACCATCTCCATATAGGAAGAATGATCTTCTTTAATTCCTAGAGTACCGTTACAGATAAAATGGTCATTGTCAATTCGCTTCAATGTTATTTGAGTGCTTTCAATGTTATTAAATAATTCTTCAGAAGCAGAGAATTCTGGAATCATTCCTAATAATCCACGAGCGAACCCATCTCCTTTTATGTCTGCGATATGTTTAGGAGATCCTGAGATAAGAATGTGATTATTTTGTTTAATAATCATTTCCTTTCGAAATGGAGTTACTCCGATATATAATTGATTAAAGGATATAAAATGATAATAATGCTTTCTTCCTGCATGAACAAAAGAATTGGAGTCTAAGCTTTCGATATGATTTAATGAAGATAGAGGAGTTAATACTTGCTGAACTGAGGTGCTTTCTTCGAAACAAATTAGTATGTCAGAATCAAATGCTAAACTTGATAATGATTGTCCTGTTAAATCAGAAGAGCGATGATTAATTGATACGCCAGCAATTTTAGGGAAATCAAAACCAAAATTATTATCTATTATTAAGTTAAGTTCATTGGGTATAATTTTCATTGAAACATGGAATCCATATGGGATTAATCCAATAGGAGTGGAGTGGGGCTGATTGAAAATACTATCTTCTTTATTAAAAGAGAGTTTCCCGTTAAATGAGATTGATGAGTTGTCAATGTTTGAACTTATTTCCCCATCAAGTTGTTGTGTAAGAATCTTGAAGTTTAAATCGCTTAGAGGCAACTCCATTTTATGTAAATCAGGGTTATTGCCAAACGTAAGCTTTTGGACTATATGACCTATATCTGTATCCTTAATTCTCCTGTTTTCAGTTATGATTATTGCAAAATTGTCAACTATTCTTACACCATATTTATTAGATAACTCATTGATTACATTTTCTGTAAAGTTTTTGATATTGCTCACATTAACAATGGCTCCGAAATATTTATTACTGTCTAGGACCAATTCAAAAAGGATAATGTCTGATTGGAAATTAATACCTTTTGAAGATACTTCAGAATCAGTTAGGTTCTGCTTATTTAGTAATTCAGAAATCGTATTTAAACGTTCTGAGGTCATCAAACTAGAAAAACCTTTCTCAAAAATCGACTTTCCATCAATTTTGATGAACCACTCTGTTTCGTTAGGAAGATATGTTGTTATGTTGGAATCATCTTCAATTAATACCGTTTTACTGACAAAAAATATTACCCAAATAATGCAAAGTATTAGAACCGTTGTGACTAAATGTATAAGATTATTTTTCGAAAGCATTTCTCAAATTTAAGCTAAATTTAAGAAGAATGACTTAATTCATTAACTTTACAACATGAGAAAATTGTCAATTAGTATTTTGCGATTGTTCGGTTGGAAAGTCGATAAACATAGTCCAGATGGTGTAAAGAAGTGTGTTGTCGTAATGGGGCCTCACACTTCCAATTGGGATTTTATTATAGGTCGACTTGCTTTTATGGCGTATGGTGTAAAAGGAAAGTACCTCATTAAAAGTGAGTTGTTTTTCTTTCCATTTGGATGGTTTTTAAGAAAAACTGGAGGGATAGCAGTTGATAGATCTGGAAAAAACAACCTGACTGAAACAGCAGTAAGACATTTCAATGAAAATGAATCAATGTATATGATATTTACTCCGGAGGGAACACGAAGTTATAACGCAGATTGGAAGAAAGGGTTCTATTACATAGCACAAAAGGCAGAAGTTCCAATCTATATTGGTTACATGGATTACGAAAAGAAAATCGGTGGTTTTCATGGCTTATTTAAACCAACAGGAGACATTGAAAAAGACATCAAGGACATCAAGAACATTTTGAAACAATATAAAGGTCGATTCCCGGAGAATGGAATAGATGGAAAGTAAAAATAAGGTTAAAATTATTTTGAAATAATACGACCGCTTTTCTTGTCATAACCATAAGGACAATTCTTACAACCACTTTTACAGCAGTGACCTCGTTTTAGATGATATTTCTCAGTGAAAATGACGAATCCTTCAGGACTTAAATAAAATTCATCTTCTTGAAGTTTGCTCTTTCTTGAAAAACCTGACATATCATCACTCATAATGCAAATTTAACCATATTTGTAGAAACACCTTCACGTTATGTTGAATACAGATAAATCCATCGTTCAAGAAATTAAAATTTCATCTCTTAAAGACAGAGGGATTTCATTATTTGTTAAACGAGATGATTTAATTCATGAGACTATATCAGGGAATAAGTGGAGAAAGTTAAGATATAACATTGAATCTTGTTTTGTTAAGAAGAAACAAGGAATAGTAACATTTGGAGGTGCCTATTCAAATCATCTGATTGCTACTGCCAGCGCTTGTCATAAGGTTGGGCTTAAGTCTATTGGAATTGTTCGTGGCAATGAGCTGAATTCAGAAAGTAATGAAACGCTCAAAGCCTGTTCTTTCCTTGGTATGGAACTCGTTTTTGTTTCTAGAGAAGATTATAATCTGAGAATTGAAAAAGCTTACCTTGAAGGACTTTCAATTAAGCATGCCAACTATCTCATTGTGCCAGAAGGAGGGGCTAACTACCTCGGTATGATAGGGTGTCAAGAAATTTTAAAAGAAATAGAATTTAAACCAGATCATATTTTCGTTGCACAAGGAACAACCACGACAAGTTGTGGATTAGCAATGGGACTGAATCAAGACCAAAAAATCCATGTCGTTCCAGCGCTAAAGGGATTTGATTCTCTAGGTGAAATGGAGAATTTGTACATTCAGTCTGGTATGGATAACGAATGGATAGAGCAATTACTTAGTAATGTTGAAGTGCATAGCGAATATCATTTTGGAGGTTATGGGAAGTATGATGCAGACCTATTAATTTTCATTAAAGAGTTTTACCAAAATTACGATCTGAAATTAGATCCAATTTATACAGGGAAAACAATGTTTGCATTAATGAAAGAAATAGAAGATTTATCATACAATAATAAATCGATTTTATTTGTTCATACAGGAGGTTTACAGGGAGTTAGTTCAATAGAAGAGAAAAGTGGGTTTGAGCTATTTGAGTAAGATTATTAAATCAATTCAACTGCTTCTTTCACATCATGAACACGAAGAATAGAAGCTCCTTTTTCCAATGCAATTTTATTCAAACGAATTGTTTCCGGCAATGATTCTTCAGGAGTAATTCCAAGTTTCTTGTAAATCATTGACTTTCTTGAAAGTCCTGCTAAAATAGGTTTGTTCAATAGTTGAAAGTGTTCCATATTCTCTAGTAAGAAATAGTTTTGATCTATTGATTTACTAAAACCAAATCCTAGATCAATGATTATATCATTCACACCTTTGTCCTGTAAGATTTTTATTTTTTGAGAAAAGTAACTAATCATTTCTGAAAATATATTCTCATAATCTGTGAGGCTTTGCATTGTTTGTGGAGTTCCTCGCATATGCATTAATACATAAGGGAGTTTATAGTGCGATATAATTCCTAGCATAGAAGGATCCAATTCAAATCCACTGATGTCATTAATAATTTGAGCACCACTTTCTATTCCTTCTTTTGCAACTTCGCCACGAAATGTATCCAAGGAAACAATTACCTCTGGAAAAGCCTTTCGAACTTCAGTGATTAATTGGGATGTTCGGCCTATTTCATCATGAATTGATACCTCCTTAGCGCCAGGTCTTGATGAATATCCTCCAATATCAACAATTGTTGTTCCCTCAGAAATCATTTTCTCAATTGAATTAAGGCTGTGAACTATTGATTTAGAACGACTTTCATCATAAAAAGAGTCTGGTGTAGCGTTGATTATCCCCATAACAATAGGTGTGGATAAATCAATCAATTTATCTCCAATTCGAACACTATAGTTCGACCTATTTTTTGTATTTTCAACGTTTGAAACCTGCATAGACAATTGATGAGTAAAACCAATACACAATACACAAATGTAATCAATGTTTGTCGAGATATATTCTCGAAGAAAACAAAAGATTACGGAACAGCTTGGAGAATCTTGAGGCCAAGTTCTTTAACAGATCAACTATTTATAAAAGCATCTAGAATTCGTACGATTCAAGAAACGGGTGAGAATAAAGTCGGAGAAAACATCGAAGACGAATTTGTTGCTATCGTCAACTATTGTATCATGGCAATTATTCAATTAGTGGAAAAGGAGTTGACGGAATTTGAATTGCCTTCTGGACAAGCAGAAGAGTTGTATGATAAATATGCAAAGGAAGCTTATGAGTTAATGCAAAGAAAGAATCATGATTATGGGGAGGCATGGCGAGATATGCGTATAAGTTCTTTAACTGATTTGATTCTTCAGAAAATATATCGTGTCAAACAAATTGAAGACAATAGCGGTAATACAATTATTTCGGAAGGGATAGATGCCAATTATTTTGACATGTTGAACTATTCTGTTTTTGCCTTAGTCCTGATGGAAGAAGGGGAGAATGTTAAATAGTTCTTATTTTTTTGTCACTAATATAGAATAGACTTAGATTTATTGATATGAAAGAAAAAACTACAATTGCTGGAAGATCATTGATATTCAATATCGTTTTTGTAATAATTAATTTAACTGGGTTAGCTTTTGTGACTTCTGGTTACCATGAGAGTGCTGGAGAAAATTCGACAATGTTCAAATTGCTTGGGTTTGGATTAATGCTAATGACAATTACAGGGTTGATATTCTTTAAGGGTAGAAAACTTATGTCGTCCGTATCTCGAGTATTGGTTGGTGGATTATTTATAGTTTCTGGTTTGGTAAAGGCAAATGACCCAATTGGGTTCGCTTATAAATTGGAAGAATATTTTGAAGATGGTGCGCTAGCTTTTAGAATTAAAGAATGGTTTGGGATGCCTGATTTTTCACTTGAATTTTTCATTCAGTATGCGTTAATCTTAAGTGTTGTTATTTGTATTGCTGAGATTGTTCTTGGTGTGCTGGTTATCATTGGTGGGAAAATAAAGATTGTCTCGTATAGTATGTTATTGATGATGGTATTCTTTACCTTCCTGACTTGGCATACTTCAAATTGTGATGCAAGTGTTAAGTTTCTGGATAGAGATACATACGAAATGTCGGATCCTATCGCTCAGATGAGAATTGATGAGTCGGATAATAATGATGAGTTAACTATAGTGTCTCAGACTGAATCTACTCTGGTGATTGATAAAATGAAGCAACCTCAGTGTGTGGATGATTGCGGATGTTTTGGTGATGCTTTAAAGGGGTCTGTTGGTCGTTCTTTAACTCCTCAAGAATCTATGTGGAAAGATCTTATATTACTTTATTTGGTCTTTTGGATTTTTATCGCGAAAGGGATTGTTTTACCTAATAATAGAAAGGAAAATGTCAAATTTGTTGGGGCCTCACTAATTGTGATTTTATTCTTCTCGTTTGTATTTGGATGGTATTTCCCTTTACTATTTGGAGTGGTAGCTATACTTGGTGCTCTCTGGGTTTTGAAATTTGGAGGTAAGTTCTTAGGAAATCATTATGGAAGTACGTTATTCGTTTCTTTGTTGTGCGGAGTGCTAGTTTGGTATGTGTTGAGTTACTTACCAATTAAAGATTATCGTCCATACGCCATAGGTTCTAACCTTGTTGAGAAAATGAACGATGGGATAGAAGGTGTTTATGAGAGTTTACTCGTATATAAAAACATTGAGACTGGAGAAACACATGAGTATTCTTCTACATCAAAAGAATATATTGATTCTAAAATTTGGGAGAATAAAAAATGGAAGTACGAGTCAATGATTCAAAACGCTATTATTCCAACAAAAATTCCATCTATCACAGATGATTTTAACATATATATAGCAACCTCTGATGTCACTTCGTACGAACTAGAACTTGGAGTTATTTCTGAATTGATGAAGAAAGCAACAATCGAAGGACTTAGAGTTATTAATTTATTGGACAGTAACATTTATGAAGTTCCTTTAGCTGAGTATAATGTAACGGATTATGATTTAGCCAGTTATTCAATCATAGATACATTTGAAATGCAAAATCCGGCATTTACAGAATTAAATATTCGAGATGTTGTAGTTGAGCAAGATAGATTTGTTATTGTCTCGTCTAAAAACCTATTAGAAGGTGATTGGAGAAGCATTGAGACTTATAAAGAAATTTTCGAGGAATGTAAAAGGGTTAACATTCCATTTGTAGTAATCTACCATGGAGCTAGCAGGGATGATATCAATAAATTTCGAGAAGAACATAAATTTTATGCTCCTTTCTTAATGAATGATGAAATTGGACTGAAGGCAATTACGCGATCAAACCCTTCATTATTGATAATTGAAAAAGG
>TARA_B110000285_G_scaffold25670_1_pt1 | contig 13769 bp, 12 predicted proteins | sample TARA_B110000285 | Tara Oceans TARA_B110000285 (sample SAMEA4397756) | marine metagenome | biome: Polar Biome; feature: [SRF] surface water layer (ENVO:00010504); material: water (ENVO:00002006), including particulate matter (ENVO:01000060) such as... | depth 5 m
TTGCCCTAATGCATACGCTTGTCCAGATTGGCGAACTACTTCACCTGCTTGCTTAGAGTAACCATAGTTTGCTTGTCCTGCATCAAAATCAAAGGAAGCTAGTTTATCATAAGCTAAAGTTTCTTCTGATTTAAATACATCCTCAAACGTACCACCTTGAGTGGCAAACATGTTCTTTGTTTTAGCAAGGTCTGTATTAATCTTCTGATTAACAAGTATCCGCTCACGCTCTGCTCTCTGCATCTCAGTATTCTTACCGAGAGCCAACTGAGATTCTTGAAAAGCAAGGTCATTTACGCGCCCTTGTGCATTGTTAGATGCAATAGTAGCGTTATACCTACCCTGTGCTTCTGCTGCGTCCGCAGCGTAGTCTTGAGCTTTTGCATTTCTTTGCGCACCAACATAAGACACTGCCCCAGAGGCTGCCGTTGATACCATGCTTATTACTGCCATCCATGTTACTGGGTCTGCCATTTAATTAAGATCTGTTTTAGTTGTTAGTGACGCAAGTGTCAAGGGATAAGGTTCGGTATGTCTAATTGTTGGTACATTGTCTACACCATAGTGCGATCCAGCAACCACTTGTTCCCGATCAAATCCTGTGAATCCATCACCTACCTCGTAAGTACTGGCTACTTTGTTTAGTGCAAATGTTTCCTTAACCCCAACAGAGTAACTGAATGAGTTAATCAAAAATGGTCTAATAGATATAATTCGTGCATTATCAGAACCATACGCTGGTTTGTCAGAACCATCCCATGTTGGGAACATCATTTTAAGCTCACCTACGTAGGAATACCCAACAATGATTTTTTTAGTTGTTGATGCGTTGTGGATATAGATATAACCATTATTAACTGTCCTTGTTCCTATAAAAACACCATCCTGTACAACTGAGACTACATCTCCATCAAGGAATTTAGGTGCTACAAGAATCCATTGAGTGTCATAAAAGTTATTATACACAGACGTCGCATCTGGTCTAAAATAAGTAAATTGAGGATCTGGTCGGACAAATTTAGTCTTAATATAATCTGGTATATCAACTTCAATAAAACTATCTAACATAGTGTATTCCAACAATTGAACTGGATCTGTTTCAGAAAGAGACTCTGTAAATATACGACCATTGCGCTCAATAATAATCCATAGTGTATCTAAGTTAGTTGCTGAGCTTTTATGTAGGATAGATATGTCTTTTACAGCCCCATTTGTCTCTTGTTGAGACCAAGCATAAAACTCTTCCTGCCTATGGTATGACAAGCAATATAACTTACCCGAAGTAGTTAGAACCCAGATTCTGGGTTGAGGTGTGTGCTGATAGGCTACTCGCACAATTGGATCAGTTAAGAAAACTGGATAAATTAACTTAGACACATCATTGGATGATGAGTTCTGGATATTTAAATCAAACTTGTACTCCATCAACCGAGTTCCTGATTGGTCTGGGTAAAACACAGAGCTGCCAACAATCTCAGCTTGATCCTCACAAGGTTCTTCCTCTGTAAGCTCAATTCGGATTGTTTTAGGGCTAATACTAGACTGGTATTGGTTTGGTACAACTCGGTAAATTCCACCACTTGTACCAATAACTAAGTCTCGTCCAGAACTGAGCCAACGGATAGACGCCGTAGTGTTAGATAGGTTGTACGTAATAGCGTCCGTATCTAATACTGTGCCATCATTCTGTGTTGGTTGGAAGCTTTGGTCATCATCAGATCGGCTAAAGTAAAGAACATTTCCAGCGTCATATGTACCGCCGAAAATTCGACGTTGCTCATACTTACTAGTTGTTCTGGGGTAGTTACCAACAAACCAAGCACCTAACTTAACTGACTCAAATCTTCCTTCGTTTTCAAAACCAAGTGTTCGTTTATCGCGGGGAACTGGGTTGTTTAATTCAGCAATAACTCGTGACTGATCAATAAAACGAACAATCTTTAAATATACATTCCCAGAAGGTAGTTCACCATTAATATTTCTACCCACATCTGCGGCGGCAAAAGCTGCTTTGTCAGTAGATACAGTTACATCATTTGCAATTGGCTCAATTGTAAGTTGGCTTGAAGTTGCTGGAATTATAAGGTTAGTGCCTTGTTCTACCTTGTTTGTGTTGTAACACTGGCAAACATCAAACTGCTTTGAAGTTGATAGATTGGCAACAACACTGGTGGCAATACCAGCTACAGCTACATTAGTACTACCACCACTTGTAGATAGGAAAGTGTTAAATGGAATTGTTCTATTTCCACCTGATGCTTGAATACCTACAACAACATTAATCGATCCAGCTTGATCTGGTCCTTTGGAGAAATATTGCGGCTGTGTAGAAAGAGTTTTATAAACAGAGCCAGCTTGATATTTGTTGTTATTAAAGGCAGTAGTTCCCCTAAAAAAATTGACTGGGTGATCTTCTGTTCCTACGTGTTCTGAAATCTGAACCCAACGAACATTTGTTCTGTTGTTACCCACAGCAACATCATTGGATCTACGGTCATCTGCTACACGAACCCAAGCACCAACTTGTCCACTATTGAAAATTGTGGTGTCAGAGCGTAGTTCAATCTCATTTACTTTTACACCTTCTTGCTCTAGGATAGCTACAGACTCAACGTCTTGTGCTTTTATTGATTGATAAATTACAGAAACAGTAATTGTGTCTGTAACAAAAGAAACTACTGCTTCATCTAGTTTAATAGAAATATTGTTGGTAACAGTAAGTACATCTGCTAGAGCTGTAAACTCTAACGACTGCCCAGCAATAATTTCTGAGTATGTTCCATCAGCAAGCCCAGTTGCTGTTAAAGATAAAACATCAAAGTCTTCTGTTGTTTCCCTGTTATCTAAAAGAAATAGTTGAGCACCAGCATCTTCAATGTCCAACACCGTATCTACGGGAGAAACAAAAACTTCTTGGCTTGTTGGATCTGCTAGAGTATAGTTTGTGCTAGTAGCCGCATCAACAATTTTTCCTAAGAACTTTTCGTCTCCAATGTTATACTCAACGTAGTAGTCTAGCCAAGCAGGTGATCCAGCGTTAACAATATCAACAAAGTCTGGTCCTGTGGTGGTTAGTTTAACATACCTCTCGCTTTGTGAAATTGAGTACTTTATTTCTGATTGATCTGTTTCTAGAAACGGCTCAACCTTAATGTCCATGTCCTCAAGAGTCCAATTGGTGTCCCCCTGAATCTCAATGTTTGCGTTGAGCGTTAAAAGATCACTACTTAAAAGAGTGTCAATTACTCCATTATTGTCAGCTTGGAGAGTTGTAGATACAAAAACAATATCTGCGCTTAGCTTCTTTGGGTAATAGCTACCATGTGTGATATACAGTGCATCTGTTTCTGAGCTAAAGCGAAGGTCACCTAACTCCGCATTTGAGTACGGTGTATCTAGTGTATCCAATAACTCTCCTTTGCTGTTGTAAACAGATGCTGTTTGATTCCCAAAAACAACTCTATACGCTTTATCTGTAGCTACAACTAAATCAATAGATACACTTTTATTGTCATCAGCTGTAAGTTCGTTAACGTACTTAAATCCTGTCCGAAAAACAGCAGGTCCCTGAAGACTAGGAAAGAAGTTCTTGAACGTTCTAGCTGAATTAGCTACACGCTTAATATCAAGACGACCAAGAATGTAGTCACTTATTAGCCCACCAGAAAAGTCAGTTTGAACATTGCTATACTTTGCCATAGTTTTGGTGTGCGCCTATAAATGAGGAGTTGCCATCATTAATATATGTTTGTGCTGGACCCTGACGACCCTCAAGAACTCTTGCTCTGCGTAAAGCTACAGTATATTGGTTAGCAAGTGTTTCATATCTACGGTTTGCGTAAGGGTTTTCTGATCCAGCAAGAGCAATAACTAAGTTTTGAGCCATATGCAAAACTAGAGTACGAGTTAAAAAAGCAGGAAGAGTTGAATCTGTTTCTGCTAAAGATGGTACGTATGTGTGTGTCACTTTTAACGATGCTTCAGATGAGTAAAGTTTGCCGTTAATTAAACGATAGTCTGTGACTAAGTAATCATCCAAAGACTCCGCTTTTAAAAGAACATTAAGATCTGAAGGAAGTGTGTACTCATATTTATAATCTTTAAATAACGTTGATGCAACTCCGAGTAGTGTTACTAGTTTTGTGTTGTAATTAAAGATGTTGTCTCCAAAAATCTCAGTAACTGCTTGAGAATAAGAACGACGAGCCATTTCATAGGTAGTTCCAGAGTCATTTACTTTATCTGTTCCATCCTCTCTTACTGAGTCGCTATTACCTACCATCCTTAAAGCATCATTTAGGAATTTTTGAGATGGTCCCTGTCTAGCTTCTAAAGTCCTAGCTTTTCGTAAAGTACGTACATACTCCGCATACAACATTTGATGTCTTTCTGCTGAGCCAGAAATCTCTAAAGCCATGTTCTGCGCCATATGCAAAGTCAAAAGACTTCTCAAAAAAGGCGGCAACTCAAAAGATGGAGTCTCAAAAAGCGGTATAAATGTGTAAGTTAGCTTTAAAGTTGAATCTGAATAATACAACTTTTCATTTGCAAAGCGATAATCTGTTGCTAAGAAATCAGTAGCTGTTTCTATGATTAGAAACGTATTGTAGTCAGTTGGAAGCTCGTACTCATACCCAAAATCAGAAAATTCCACTGACGCAGTTCCAGTTAGAATTACTCGTTTTGTGTTAAAATTAAAACTGTTGTTCCCAAAAATCTCAGTAATTGCTTGAGAATAAGAACGACTAGCAATCTCATATGTAGTACTTGAGTCGTATACTTGGCTTGTCTCATTTTCACTTTGCTTTTGATAACTACCTACCATCCGCAAAGCATCATTTAGGTATTTCTGAGACGGTCCTTGTCTGCCTTCAAGGATCCTAGCTTTATCTAAAGCTCTTAGATACTCTCCGTACAATAACTGGTGTCTTTCTGTTGATCCAGAAATCTCTAAAGTCATGTTTTGCGCCATATGCAAAGTCAAAAGACTTCGTAAGAAAGGTGGCAACTCAAAAGATGCAGCTTCAAAAAGTGGTATGAATGTGTAAGTTAACTTTAAATTCTCTTCAGAACAATATAACTTTTTATTTGCAAAACGATAATCTGTTAACAAGAAATCATTTGTCTTCTCTATAACTAAAAAAGTATTAAAGTCTGTTGGAAGTTCGTACTCATATCCATGCTCAGCAAATTCATACGAAACTGACCCAATTAAAGAAACTCGTTTTGTGTTAAAGTTAAAACTATTATTTCCAAAAACTTCACTTATCGCTTGTGAATATGCGCGACTGGCAATTTCGTAGGATGTACTTGATTCATATATGCGATCTGTCCCCTCTTCACCTTCTTTTTGGTGGTTACCCACCATTCTTAAAGCATCGGTCACATATTCTTGAGCAGGTCCTTGCCTACCTTCAAGAGTTCTAGCTCTGTGTAATGCTAGGGTGTACTGATTGGCTAATAGTTCGTGTCTTTCATCTGAACCAGATAACTCAATACACATGTTTTGCGCCATGTGCAGCGTCAAAAGTCGTGTTAGAAACTTGGGAAGACCAGCAGCAGTAGTTTCTAGGCTTGGCACATATGTATATGTAAGCTTAAGGACTGGTTCGGAGGAATATAGGTTGCCGTTTGCAAACCGATACTCTGTTGCTAAAAAATCATTAGAATTCTCAACAAGTAAGAAAACATTAAAATCATTGGGTAGTGTGTATTCGTACTGATACTCGGAAAAATCAACAGCGACCTCTCCAATCAACACCACTCTTTTTGTGTTGTAATTAAAACTATTATCACCAAACAGTTCGGTAACCGCCTGTGTGTATGCTCGACTAGCTATCTCATAAGTAGGGCTTGACTCGTCATTGCCCGATATATGATAACTACCCACCATCCGCAAAGCGGAGTTTAGTAATGCTAATTTGTTTGCTTCAATAGCCATAAAAAAAGGAGTAGCCCCCCCCGAATTTACAGGAGGGGCTACAAACAGAATTACTCAGCGCAACGGATTTCGCCAGAAACTTCACCCCACATACGAGATGCTTCAGCACAAAGCTTGAAGTACAAGTAAGGAATGTTTTTCTTAGCTGGGACGCGCCACACATCACCCTTGAGGGAAGTACCTGTGGACATCTTAAGTGAGCGAGGAGTCGAGATGATGACACGACGTGCGCCATCATCATCAGCAGCAAGACGCTCAGTTTGGATGAAACGGAAGCCCATGAATGTTGTGACGTTACCTTCTGCAAGGTTCTTACGAACCGAGTAGTCAGAGTTGATCACTTCATCAATACGAAGCAGGTCATCGAGTTGTTTCGCAGATAGGAAACAGTTGATGGTGTCATCTTGGGTGATTGCCTCAAGACGAAGCATTGTGTGGCGAGCCGCACGAAGCTTATCAAGGGTAAGACCAGATGAAGCATCTGCGCCAGCAGATACATAGTTTTCACCAATACTGAAACCTTCTTTTAGATTTCCAGTTCCCGCAGGAATAACAGCGTACTTGCCGTTAGTTGTGATATCACCAGCAGAGACAGAACCAACGGAGATAAGACCACTGTCGATCTCAGCAGGAGCTGTTACGAAGTCAACTTGAGTTCCACCGCTCTTGCCTGTGAAAGCAGGTCCGAAGAACTTATCAACGATGATGTCATCAATCTTACGCTTACCAGAGGAAAGCAAAGCTTGAGTGTAAGCATTCATTGGGTCAGTGAGTACACGCTTGAGATCCTTCTCGTCGATATACTTACCTAGTTCGTAGTCACGAAGACCAATACGGCGACGATCATGTACGATGTCGGAGTTAGGGTTGTCACCATAACGAGTAGCATCCTCAGCCATAGGCTCGGCTGCACCAATACGGTCAAAGTATTGGAACTCTTCGTTTTGGGACTCCTGCTCAAAGTAAGGCTGGAGTTTAGATGTAGTTTGTTGGAACGCTTGTTCGAAACCAGCTTTGAACGATTCAACGTAAGCTGTGTTGATTGTGATGCCGCCTGGGGGTGTCCCTTGGTCAGCTTGGTATGCAGGTGGTACGTATGCCATAATATATAGTAATAAGTTGGGTTAAGTTTAATTAGAAGTTTGCTTTTCGATGAGCTACCCTTTCGGACTCTTCTAGTCTTACGTAACCAACGGCTTTCCAAAGCTGCATTCGGACCCCAAAAAGGGGCTATCCCAATACTACTGGAATAACCCCTGTTTTACCTGATGTCAAGTAAAAAGTTACGACGGATACAATGTGGAGTACAAATTGGCTCGTTTTTCTAGAACCTGCTGACGCTTAGTTCGATCTGACATGCTCAACTCCGATGGGTTTGACATAATCAACGATTGGTTGTCTGTGTCCAACTCCTGAATAGCAGTCTTAACTCCATGAACGTTTTGATTTGTAAAACCACTAGCTGGGTTGTTGTTTGCCAACGGCAGTGTATCTCCTGCTACTTCTGAAATACGGTGAAACAACTTAAGCACCGCTGGGTGGTTTGCCATGACTGGATCCGACTCAACCAACTGCTTTAGTTCTGGGATCTCAGATGTCAGTGCCTCATATGCTTGGTTTGCTTGTTTGAGATTAGTCTCATACTTGTCGCCCCAATCAACTTTGACATCTGTACGCAATTCATCAATTTGCTTCTGTGAGTTTGTCTCCATCTCAGCTTGTCCTTCTAAGCCCATTTGCATGTACTTAGAATAAAGCTTATCAAACTGCTGTTGATTTAAACCCATATCTCCTGCAAAATCAACAAGCTCTTGAGTTGCTTCTTCTGGGAGATCTGGTGCTGATTCAAAACCCTCAATTTTAAGTTCCTCTGGAATTGAGTACTCCGAGTCCTTTGGTCGAATCTGGTCATAAAATCCAGACCATTCGTCATCACCCCAATCTTCTTGTGGGGCTTGCAGCCGTTTTGTACCCAAAGCACTTTGCGCGTTAACTAGTTGGTCGGCTAAAGAATGCAACGACTTTGTATTCCGCAGAGAATCGTGTTGTTTAAGCTCATCGGGAAGAGAGTCATAAAACTCCGAGTATGTGTTTTCATCGGAAACAGGAGCCGATTCTTGTGCTACTGGTTCGGGTGCTAGACCTAAACCGCTTGGTGCTTCTTCAGCAACAGGTGCTGCCTCATTAATTTCTTCACTCATATTGATTTCTATTTGTTTTCCATTTCGAGCCTATTGATAAGCTCTTGCGGATCATCCTGACCCAGCAAAGTTAAGAAGCTCATAGCCAAACGTCTACGCCCCTCACACTCACGAAGTTTTGACTCCTCTGTGTGAAACACTGGTTTAGTTACATGACACTCACGTAGCAACACCTTAAAAAACCGCTGTCCGTGCGGAGTTTCTAAAATGTGGATGAGGTCTTCTTTAAGCTGCGCCTTCTTGCGCAGCTTATCAAGGGAATTTAGTAATGACATTTTAAATGTTTAGCAACTGACCAATACCTTCTGGATCTATTTGCTTCGCTTGCGCGACATCCTTCAGCGCACCAGTAATTTGTGGTGCTGCTTGCATTTGTTGCATTTGTTGCTGCTGCTCTGCGGCTGCGGCGTTTTGTTCTTTAACTACTTCTGCTGATTTAATTATATCAGGATCAAGGTTACGGTATTTAGCGTAATTGGATAAAAGTTTTTGCTCATCAATAGCTCCCATGATTTCTGGCTTAACTTGAGCAAGAGGAGCTATATCCTGCATAAAAGCACTGATATCAGAAAGACGTGTTGCATATTGTGATTGTGCTGCTGGGCTGGAGTAACTGATCTCAAGTAAAGCACCGTTCAACGACTCTGGTCGCTCAGGTAGCTGTCCTTGGCGTTCTAATAGGGCAAATGTCGCTTCGATGGCTGGTCCGAGGTACTCGGTCTCCATACGACCTAGAAGCGGCGCAAGCTGGTTTAGCATCTGTCCACGGGTGTCCTGAATCTCAGTAACACTCTGACGCTCCTTCTTTTCTTGTCGAATAATCTGATCAACAAAGAATGAGCGGTTAACAGAATCACGGTACATGCGGATCATCTCCATTACATACTGTGGTTGGTTCCCCGCTAGGATTGGACTCGGTTTCTCACTACCAGCTTCATGAAACATGATCTGGCGAGAACCATACTTCATTGGAAGCATAATACTGTCTTCTTCTGCTGTAAGCGTTGGGAAGTTTAGGTACTCTGCGGATACCAACGCCTCCTTTACCATCTTATTCAAAGATCGAATCTGAGAGAGACAAGCAAAAGCAGGACCACGACCGTAAACTTCATCAGCCAATTTAGACCAGCGAGGTACGAGGAATGTAAAATAACTAGAACCACTTTCTTGGATCGGTTCTTTTAGTGTAGGACACCAATAAGTAACCTTATATGGACGACCTTTACCTACTCGGCTACCTTTCTTTGCTGCTGGATCAGTGTTTGGCTCAATCGTGTAGATAAGCTCGTACTTATTGTGTACTGAGTTATCTTTGTTAAAACCATCCATATCCGCAACTTGTGGGAATGCTTGCATCATCTGACGAGCAGTCTTGTAGCAGCGATAGTAAACAGTATCTACTGAGCCGTGTTGATCTGTATCAAAAAATACATCAGCAAGAGGACGAGAGCGAAAGTTCACTACTCCATCAACTTCTGAGATCTGGACAGGAGATGTACCATAAGCACCAATATCTAGGAAACACTCATGACTAGAGTTATAGAACTGGGACTTAGGTAGTGCAAACTCATGTAGGATTCGGTCAGCGACATCCTGCATGTACTTCTTTTCTTCTGGGTTTAGTTCCCCAGACGGTTTGTTTGCAATTCGCAAATAGAACCAACGATCAGATTTAGGAATAAGATTCGAACTAAGACCATTAGCGAACATCTGGTTACACCAGACCGCTGTATCATCATAGAGTTCCCTAGATCCATCGTCTTGAAAGGATGTCTGCCCGTGATCAAACTTTTGCGTGTTTGGTCGGACATACATCTGGGCATCAAGAAACATGCTGTCAAGGTTAGACCTTAACAGCTTTAGTTCCTCATATCTTTGAAGCAGTTTAACCATACAAACCAGTTCCGCCACCTAGAGAGGAGCGACCCTGTGTTTTTTTTGTAGCTGGTTTGCGTTTAATTGCTTTTGCACCAGAACTAAACTGAGAACCAAAAGTGAGCTTCTTGGATACCGCTTGCGCTACCTTAACTGGCTGCCGAGCTGTTGGCGTCGGAGGAGGGGGTGGCGCAGGAGGTGGTGGTGGTGGAGGCGGCTTTTTTGGTTTAGATCCCATAAGACATAATTCGTTTAAATGTTTTCCAGTTGTAAAATTTGTACGGGTCGTCCGTATGCATCTTTTGATAACGGCAAAAGTGTACCCTGTCAAGAGGAAATGGTGCAAGATCAAAGAACTGGCGTAAGGCTCGTTCTTTTTTTCTATGGGCAGCATATGCAATGTGCCAATACGATCCTTTTTCGTCGGATTTTATCTCAACAAGTAAAAGATAATGTGGTCCTCCAAAAAAATATTTCCTGATTGGTGGTGTACTATTAATGTAATAATCTACCAGTTGAATGAAATCTTCACCCATAGAGTGGTAAAGAACCACTGCTTCATCCAACATAGACAACCTGTGGTACTCACCAACTGATATTTGTGACTTGGTATTCATGATTTACTTTCTTTTCCTTACCCATTGTTGGTTGCTTCAAACCAACAGCTAACGTCCTAAACCCATCCGCACCGTGCGAACTTGCATCGTGTACTGGGCTTTTTCTAAAAACTCCCCTAGAGCTATCAAATTCCTTGTGGTATCCTTTTAGGGCTTCAAGACCTGTGTAACAGTCTTTCTTAGAGAACCAACATCTAGGCAAAAGATTACGCACCGCTTCAATCCCATCAATGATTGGTAGCTTCTTCACAGTAGTAAACTTCAGCCCCAAGCTCCTTGCGGTCTCTATTCGGGACTTACCAGTACCCAACTCACGCACCTTAATATCATGTGGTGCAAAGTGCTTGGCGTATGTTACGTCCCGCTGTGCTGCCCACTTATGCAACTCTCTTGCGTAGTGTGGCAAACCCTCCCCACTGTTTTCGTAATAATGTACGATACGTACTTCATTGCGAAACAGTTGTACAAACCAAATTGTGGTTGCATCATCCATACCTAAGTCCCACCCAGTGTACACAGGTAGCAAAGGATCTACCGCAATGGTTTCCAAAATGCGCTTCTCCTTGTGAGCCTTGTTGATCTGCGCACCATAGTACGCTCCCTCAACTGGTGTTTTGAATGAGCACATGTACTCCGACTGGAATCGGGCTTCATTGTTCAATTCATCACGCGCCTTACGCAAATCCTCTGCTGGAATTACCTTGGTATCACGAACCGATAGGTGGCTGCTATACCAAGAGCCATCCTTCTGCGCCCGCAATAGCATCTTGTAAAAGTGATTCTCGCCACGAGGTGTTCCATTAAACAACGCCCAGCCACCATTCTCCGCTAGAATCGGGTTGATTAACTGCCACGCACTGGGATCTGAGATACTATACTCAGAGAACACCACGCCGATAGGATTAGCACCAACCATTTTGTCGGGATCGTCAGATCCCATGAGCTGGATTACAGAGCCATTCTTCAAATGAATGCGCATCTCCTGCTCACTCTTCTTCTCGACTATCTCCTTGGGAAAGTAGTCGATGAACTTCTTGCCCTCTCCAGTCATGCCGTTCCATACGATACGGCGAGCCTGATTCGCATAGGGCAATACATACCAGTAAGTCCCTACTCTCTGTAAAGACTTGATTGCCATGACATTGACACACGTCAAATCCTTGCCAGCACGACGATGCCACGCAACTACCGCCCGCAAAGAACGCTTAGTCTGCGACATATATTTCAATAATGGAAGCTGATACTTTCTCGGCTCCCAGCCCTGTGCTGGTACTCTAATACTCATCTGTGTCTAAATGTGTTTCACCAAGTAAATATGATTCATGGTGGTGTTGTGCGGCATACAATAACCCCTTTGCGGCATAAGGATCGCTAAACGCTGCCTCAAAGGACAGGGGTTCGTCGTCCAGTGTCGCTAGGATTACGTAGTGTCGATAGTGTTCGCCCAGTACTGCCTGAGCTTGTTCGATTGGGCTAAGCATTTTTATCTTCGTCACTTAAGAACTCATCATACTCTGGCTCCTTGTCAATTATTTCTGCGTCAAGAATATCTGACTTACTGATCTTACTGTAGTCTACAGTCATAATCTTCATCTCTCCTGTGATAGTTTGCTGTACGTCTACACTCTTAAGCTTCGGCTGTGTATAACTGGCGAGTTCCTTCCATATAGCTATCCTCTCCTTTATCGGTATTTCACCATCCTCAGTGAACTTCATTAGCTCTTCAATTGGGTTGATCCCACGCTCTGCAAACATAGCAAGCAATGCCTTGCGTTGCTCAGCAGGTGTCGGAGCACTTCCCATCATCTCACGAAATTGCTGCTTGATTGATAGATCCTTCTCTACCTTAGCAAGCTCCTTCTTGGCTACCTTCATGTCCTTTTCTGCTTTCATACGTTTTCGGTGACACCTAGTACGCTTTGCGTTCTGTTGTTTAACAACTTGCTTTGGTGTCTTACCAGCAGCATAAGTTCTTCCATCAGGGTTCTTTGTTTCCACTACCATGTTACTGTAGTACCATGCAACAGTTGTCAAGCATTAGTTGACAACTGGTCACACAAGTCACACCTAGGTCACAGTATTTTTATGGGGGTGTGCCTACTTTTATTATATGATTATAAGGTACTTATGAATCTGGTCACACAAGTCACACTTTATTTCCAGAAAACTATTTTACTTTTCTTAGGGGCTAAAAAAGTGTGATTTGTGTGACCAAATTCATAAGTCGTTGATAAAGGTACTGACTTATAACATTTGAAATGATAAATAAAGTGTGACCCAAGTGTGCCAAGTGTGACCAAACACTGAAAACTACTGCTAAGGCGTTCACTACTATAGCTAATTCAGCGAAAATCGAAAATTGGATGCGTAGGTAGGGACCCCTTTCTGTTCGTCGTTTCATTTCCCCCCATTGGGGGTGCTTGAACCCGTTTCCTGAACCATTGAGTCCCAGATTCTATGCAAATCGTCGCAACTTAACCCAATCTCCATGCACCTACAGTCCTCGCAGCATTTACCACGCTCCATTGAGCTACCCTATCTCCTTGACCATCATACAGTTACCTAGCTCCCAAGCTATGTGTTCCTCAACCACGGCAGGAGAGTCACCCTATCATGCTACCTGCATCGCTAACCCTCACGCCTTCAACACCTTAAACAACCACACCCAACACACACACCATACAGCAGGGGACGGTTGCCACCCCCCACTTTGATCGGAGCAAGTCAACGAGCAATGCATCCTGCCATCCGTTCACCCGTGTTACTAACAGCACGTCTACTGTAACGTCAGTCCCTCGTCGTATCACTCAGCCATCCCAGACCTAGGAGCACTGAGATCCGTCCTTGGTACGGCTGGCATACGGGCAGTCTTTGTTCCCGTCATCTTGCGTACCGCCGTCACCGATGTCCTCTGCTTCGTAGTGGATCCGCGACTGATGTATCTGCTGTTTCTTAACGCTTTGTTCCGCAGATGTTTTTTTAAACGGTTGTTGATCGGGATTGCTCACTGAGAACCCATCAAGGTAGTAAGCCCTCATGTTCCTTACGGAGCAAGCTCCGAGGATCATGGGTCTTCTCCACCTTGACGGAACCTCTATTCCGTGAGCAATCACGCTCAACAACCTAAAAAACATA
>TARA_B110000285_G_scaffold177925_1_pt1 | contig 13650 bp, 20 predicted proteins | sample TARA_B110000285 | Tara Oceans TARA_B110000285 (sample SAMEA4397756) | marine metagenome | biome: Polar Biome; feature: [SRF] surface water layer (ENVO:00010504); material: water (ENVO:00002006), including particulate matter (ENVO:01000060) such as... | depth 5 m
TCTTCGATTTGAACGTCGCCATTTTTTTGGTCATATAATACCACGATCTCATCTTGGTAGCGCGTTAAATCGCGTAAAAACGCGAGTAAACGCTGTATTTCTATAAACTCATTACATACAGTAACCGCGTAGCTTATTTTTATGTTTTTATTTTTTTCCATTAATACGATTTAACCATTTATCCTTATGTGGCCATACTATCCATTTAGTATAAGGACGGCCTTTATAAGAACCCCCTACAGTAATATCACTTTTGCTACTTTTTATTATCATATCTACAGTGAATTTATCTAAATCTTGCCTATGGATTTCAACATTTTTTTCATCTAATAATATAATAGCCCAAAAATCAAACTCCACATGACCCTGTAAACTTTCTATAGGAAAAACCATTTTATAATGTTGTCTTTCATAAAATTGAGATTTAAATTCTCCTTTAGATTTGGGACCTGGAGGTGGTAGGTTATCTATAGTATGGGTTGTTGCACTTCTATTTTTAAAATGTATACCCGCAAATTCCTCATATTGATATAAAGTTCTTTCACTACCCAAAAAATATTCACCCATTCTTTTTTTTAAACATGGAGAGCAAATCTCACCATCCATTTCAAGTAGTTTTTTTGTTAAGCTATTAGACCTAAACTCAAATCCTTCCAAACCATGATTATCTTGGTGTTTTTTACTCCCCTCCTCTAAATTTTCGTCCCAAAGAATTATTTTATGAGGGGTAAATAAATCATAACCACTAGTATAAGCACGTATAGCCATTGTTATTTCTTCACTGTTAAAATATATTTCAGGGTTATAAGGGACGTCTTGACAAAAACGACCTAAAGTAAATATAAAATTCCCGGATAGAAATTGGGTTGGAGTTGGGTTGGTTGGTTTATTGGTTATTAGTATGGGGGTTGTTATAATGTCTCCTGTTTTTGTGATTTCTTTATAACCAATTTTATAAAGCGGAGTCCTAATACCCTCTGTAGGGGGATATTTAGGTACATAAGTTGTAAGTATAGGCTTTTTATGTCCTTTTTCTATTAACCTGTCTAACATATTAATTAATTCAGTATCCCACCCTCTAATAAATTTATGATGTGAATTTATTTGGAGGGTATATTTTTCACTAGAATACTTTTTATTAATAATATTTCTTGCCCAACAAACACCTTCACTTAAATTAGATTCACTAGACATAATTTCAACTCTAGAATCATCTTTAAAATCAGATAGATCTATGTTGTCATCAGGATGCCATTGGTTTAAAACATAAACTCTTAAATTATCAGGTTTTGATGCTTTATAAAATAAATCTTTTAAAGTACTAACTAATAGAGGGTCTCTATAACTTAGTATTTGCACAAAGATAAGATTTTGGTCTTGTCTTTTAAATATTTTTCCTAGTAAATCCATAATTATTCAGGTAATAAACCAGCATAAGATAGGGCATCCATAAAATCTCTTTCTGGGAAATTATTAATTGTTGTCATATCTGCTCGGTATGTTTCTCCTTTATATTTTTCTTTTTCATTTTCAGGTATTAATATTGCTTTAACAGCACTCCAACCCCAATTTTCTCGACTATCACCATTTACAAATACCATTCCTTTATCTTTTACATTATGAAAAGAAGGCATCCATACTTTACCGTTTTCTTCTTCATCCATAAGTACTTTATATAATTCAGGTAAAGTCTCCATTTGTTCATTAAATAAATCAGAACCCACAGTCATTATACTATTTGATTGAAAACCACAACCATAACATAATGAAAGGGTTATTTCTTTATTTACTTCTGTATTGTAGCAAGCGTTAGATCCACATCTTGTACAGTCTAATAAGTTATCGTGTGCCATTATTGTAATTTTGGTAATGTTAATTGTGTTTGTTTAGGAAAATCGGGAATTGTATTTGTTAATGTATCTATTAATTCCACCATTTTTTGAAAACTAAAATTAGATTTGCTAAAGTTCTTTTGTTGTTTGGATTGTGGAATATATTTTTTGTACTTTTTATATACCTCTTTTAAAGACCTACCTACTTCACCATCATTAACTTTAAACCATGTACTTTCTTTAATTAACCATTCGTTAACAGCACTAGGGTGAATTGCTTCTAATTGCCCCCCTAACATTACACTTAGGTTAGGTTTTAAAAAGTCTGTATGTCCTGACCAATTAGTAGCTATAATAGGTTTACCTGTTAGGCTAAATTCTAATAAAGGTCTTCCAAATCCTTCTCCCTTAGTTAAACTAATCATGGATTTTACTTTTGAATGGTTGTATAACTCATTCATTTCACCATCTGAAAATTCTCCATTTAATAAATAAATATTGGGTAAATTTGAAGAATTAACTGTTGATCTAATTTGTTTAATTCTATCTAATAAGTCGTTTCTACTAGTATAAGAGGCTACACCCGTGGATGCCTTAAGAATTAATGCTGGTTTTGGTCCTGATTTATTTTTAAATGTTTCGTAAAAAGCTTTAACTAATAATGATACATTTTTTCTATCATGTCCAAACTCTCCTTGCATCCAATGTCCTACAAATAAATAACAAAATGATTCTTTAATTTCATCTAAATTAATGTTTGTAATTTCACTTTGTTTTAAGGGTTTGTATACATCTAAATTAGCACCTTCAAATACTACTTCAATAGGTTTTTCTAATTTAATTTCTCCAACTTTGTTCCCTTGTTTATCATTTTGATTAAAGTTACTATTTTCAAATACCTTTTTTGAATGTGTAGAAGAAACCCAAGTAGTATCCATTTTATTTACACCCTGGATCCATTCTGCTCTACAGATTGTCGCTTCAATCCCAGCTGTAATTCCTATATTATATTTACCTATAGGGTTAAATTCATTTGGAATTGTTATCTGGGACCAAATTTCGGGTTGTGTTGTTAGTTTACCGTCTACTTTATATTTTAATAAATAATTCCACTCCGGGTTGTCATTACAAAATTCCATTGAACAGTTCCCCCATCTTTGGGAGAGCAGTTTAACATCATATTTATCTAGACTGATGATGGCTTTAATTATATCCCGTGCTCTAGCTCCATAACCTGAGTATGTATCGAAAGGGCTACTAATTGCAAAAACTGGTTTATTCATTTAATAAATTAATTTATGGGTTAATTGTGGGCCGGTATACTCTGTCCCGTTTATAATTTCATATTTTTCTCTAGGGGTCCATGTAGAAAACAATTCATCAAATGCTTCCATAACACGTTCTGCTTGATGTTCAGCAGTAAAACCGGCTTCATCACTTCGTGCCCAATTACTACCTGCTTTACCTAATTCTTTTCGTTCTTCACGTGTTAATGAATATACTTCTTTAAGGCGTTCTGTCGCGTCTTCCCAACGACATCTATCATCAAATATGTAAGGTGTTGGTGGTGAACCTTGAAGTGATCTAGTAACGGGGTATACGGGAAATGCCCATTTACCATGTTTCTTATATGTACCCCTATGATTAGAAGGTACATCTGAGGAAGGAGTAAACCATTCACCTTTATCGTCTTCGAATCTCATTTGATCTTGCATCCCACCTGTAGTATTAGCAATAATTGGTGTTCCGGATAACAATGCTTCTGTAAGGGTTAAACCCCAGCCCTCGTTTGAGGTAAGTAATATCTGTACATCAGCTAAGTTATATAAATAATTTAGCCCCTCTCTAGATAACGTTTGAGTAGAAAATTTAATAGCATTTGGGTAAACACCATCAAAGAAATACTCTTTAATTTTACCTAAATCAGTACCATGGTCTGTTACTAACTCAGTATGTAAAATCATTTTACACTTGTCTGCTTTTTCTTTAGGTAAACTATCTAGGAATGCCCTAAATGCTAACATTGTATCCGGAATTTGTTTTCTTCTAATATTTCTTGAATTAAAAAATACTACAAATTCAGGATTTTCACCATTAAGAAAACCTTTTTTAAATTCTAAAAACCCCTTATCATCATTTGGTAATTGGTTAAATTCAGTTACATCTAACCCATGTGGGATATACTTTAAGATTCGGTCTTTAGCTTTATCCCCTAATACAATCCGATTAATGTTAACTGTTTGTTTTGAAATACCCATTAACAAATCACAAGCTTCGTAATAAGACTTGTTATACATAGGTGCGGGATAATCGTCCCAAATATTTAAATAGGAGATTGGAATTTGTTTTCTAATTTCTTGTTCTATGTTAAATAACCAAGCAAAATATCTTGGATCAGTAATTAACATAATAGCATCAGGCTTTTCCCTTTTAATAATATTTCTTAATAAATCAGGGTCTCCATATCCGTTTACAGGGTAAATCTTAACTGATGAATCATCAATAGATCGAGTTTTATTAATATTATCACTTAAATCTAATACTTTACCTAAGTCGGGATGTTTTATAGCACCTCCTATATTTACCCAATTAAAATGGTGGGATGTTTTTTGTACTATCTCACGAGCTACAGTAGCAACCCCAGAATGTACTCTAATATCATCACAAATTAGAAGGATTTTTTTCCTTTGATTTTGTGGTATATGTTTAAATTTACTCTCCATCTAATTCGAGATTTGTTTGATTATTAATTTGTTTACGAAATTCTTCCTCGGTAAGATACAAAAAAATAGCCCGGTCGGCAAGTTTTTGGAAGGAAAATTTACGCTTCACGCATTCAATCTTAAAATTCTCAAATAAATCTGTTTTTACTTTAACACTAGTTAGTGTTTTGTCTGTTGTTGGCATAATCTTTATTATTTAAAACGTTTGTTATACGTATATATAAGGTTATTAAAATTTCCCCCCTTCACTACATAAACTTAAATCGTTTTTGTAGGGGCAGAAATTGCAATTCCATTTACTAGGGGATTTTGGATACGTAGATTCTTTATGTTCTCCCCCATTACTAAAACATTCGTTTATGAAATTAGTTATTGCTTTAGTAGCACGCCCTAATTTAATTCTCCCACTTGGGGGTGTGAATGTTTGTACTCTATATGCTTGATGGGGTGACATTAGTTTCTCATCATCCCAATCTAATACTTTTCTTTTTAATATAAAAAACTCAATTTCAATATTATCTAATGGAACCCCGTATTGTTCTGAGAAATATTTTTTGTATAATAGTAATTGATATTGTTTATCTTCGTTCTTTTTATCTTGGTCTCTCCAACCCCTAGTACTAGTTTTTAAGTCAATGATTTTAAACATTTCTGTTTTTTCATTATACATTACTACATCTAAAAATCCGGCATACAATACGTTATTACGCATTTTATCTGGTGCAATTACCAATGGTATTTCGCATCCAACTAAATGCCAACCACGGGTAGTGAAGTATTTAGAACGCTTCTTTTTAAACCAGTTTAGAATGGAAGTACCATCTTCATAAAACTCCCTCATTTGTTCTGCTGATGAGAAGTGTTCTGATTTATTAGATTTATATTGTTTATTATATTCTTTTATGAAATAATTTTGGAAATTAGATTCTAAGTCTAATTCATCTGCCTTTTTAGCAGATTTTTCATACATAACATCAAGATATTCTTGCATTGCTTCATGTATAGCAGTTCCAAATACAGTATGAATAGATGAAGTAAATCTTTTTACTTTATCTTTATATTGTAGTTTCCATCTATGGGGGCAAGAACGGAATATACTCATTTGAGAATATGATACATTCTTTTGAAATGCATAATTTACAGGAGAGGGAGGGTTATTTCTAATTTCCCGAACAATGCTAGGTATTTTTTTTGCCAAAATTATCTGTTATCTATATAAATTATTACTTGATTATAATATTCAATAAAACGTTCATTCCAAAGATCCCATTTAATGTCTACACCATTTACTGATTCTATTTGGTGCTTAGGAAATAATCTAAGAAAAACATCTCTAAATGCTCTAAACTTTTGTTTTAATTCTGGGGATGAAAGATGCCATTCTCCTACTACTACCTCTACATTTTCTTTTAACCAACAAAAATTATCTATTGTAAAAATATCATATTCTCCTCCTTCACAATCGGTTTTAAGAAAATTTATTTTTTCAATATCATTTTCTTTAATAAAATCCTGGAATGTAATACCTTCCATTTGGGTTTCACCCCCAAATAATTGGTTACTTTCTATTATGGAAGAGGTTGATGAAATACCTTTATTTATTAGAGTAATGTTAGGGTACGACCCCAAATTCTCAGTTAAAGTAATAAATTCACTATCACTGGGTTCGATTGAAAATATTTGTTTTGGATTTTTTGTTAAAATTGAATAACTAAAAGGACCAACACTAGCACCTATGTCTAATACGATATCACCCTCTTTTACTTCATTATATTTTTCATAGATCCTATCTTTAAAAATTTCTTGAGTTAGGGTGTTTTTATGAAATGAAGAAAGTGGGGTGTCTTTTTCCATCCAACCCCAATTAAAATCTTTTATTTCTTCCATTGGTTATTTTTTACCAATTGAGCAATAATAGCATAGTTACATACATCTTGAAATGTATCAATAATTGTTTCATTTTGGGGACCACGGGGATTAACCATAAGGTTTTTCCACCTATTAATTTTATCGCTTATTCTGTACCAAAGCCCTGTAAGAGCGAAAGATCTTTCATCTTCATTTTCAAGGTTAGTACCAGCAGAAATGTTACCCATACCATAGTCCAGATGTTTTTTGCTAAATAACTCCAACTGTTCTTCTATAATACCCATATAACCAGCATAAATAATAGGATATTCCTTTTTAAGAATTTCTGTTGCTGTTTTTGTTTTATTTGATGCTATTCCTCTTTTTGCATTACTTATCTCTCTGCTGCTCATATTTTCATCTCTAGTATTGGTTTCATACCAATCGTTTATAATATCAGTCTGGTTTTCTTTAAACTTTGTTACAGAATCACTCATTATATTACATCTTTTTGGCTATCTTTAAAATAACGTTCTAATGTTGAAATTCGGTCATCCGCTTCAACTAACATATTTAATGCCTCGTTAGCATTATTGTAAAAATCTGTTGTGGAATGATCTCCAATTCCTGCGGGGTTGTTACCTAGTAAATCTAGTGATAATAATGCTTTTGATCGGTCTGCCATAGCTTGATTGTATAGCATTAAATAAAGTTCTCGTTTCATTTTATTAGTTTTTTAGCGTCTTTTTGATTAACACCCATTTTCGATAATATACGAAGGATTTCTTCATTATCCAACATATATATGTATTCTTTTACTTCTCTACTTGATAATTGGTAGTAACCTTTTAATAATTCAATTAAATCCTTATTTCTAGGTTTGACTGTTGATTTTACATACTTACTCCATTTATTATTTTTTGGAATGTATTCTTTATAAATTGAATATATCTGTTTTTTATTATCGGGTGGTAGTTTTTGGACTTCATTTACTAAAGATAAATAATCAGGATTCATACTAAGCACTCGATGTACAACGTAAGAATTCCATTGATCCCAATCCTCGGTAGAAAAGGAATCAATTGGTGATTTCTTTGTATTGATTTCTTTAACCCAATCAAATACATTCCTCATATTAAATAAGCTCGTCTATTAATTCTTCACGTAATTCTTTTGGTACGGAGTCTGTTAATATTTTACCTGTAGATGCTTCGTAAAATACAGGAATTGGTAACATTGCATCCTCAGAAGTACCAGTTACAAACTTAGATACTTTACGGAGGAGAACACCTTGTTGAAATACACTGGTGTCATCAGTAGTTTTAATCCCCGTTGTGTTTTTAAGATCGATTTGGGGTTGTTGAATTGGTTGTTCCATAACTATTTATTATTTATTAAATTTTGGATTAAAGACATTAAATTTATTTCTTTGTCTATTCTAAAGTTAGCTTTATACAAATGTTCATTAATTAAAATAGCAGCTGTACCTTCTTTATTTGGCATAAATTCGGTAGAATTTTCATATAAGAATCTAAATAATTCATCAAAATCATCTACACCCGAATCAGCAATTGTCTGTCTAATAGCTTTAAAGTCATTATTTTTTAACCCTTCAAGCACACTACTCATATAGTTAGAGGATACTAATAAACTATCATCCAGTTCTACTTTCCCTTCTATAACACTAGATTGTAATGTATTTAGAATTTTTCGAATGTCTGGATAATATTTACTTACCAGATGGCCTATATCTGGTAGTTCATAACCTATATTTTCTTTATCACATATCCCTGCTACATGAATAGCAACTTCCTTTTTCGTTGGGGGTACAATCTTAAATGTTTGACATCTAGATTGAAGTGGGTCGATTATTCTCTCTACGAAATTACAAGTAAGTATAAATCGTGTTGTACGAGAAAATGTTTCTATCACATTACGTAAAGAAGCTTGTGCTTGAATTGTTAAAAAATCAGCTTCATCTAAAATTACCACCTTAATGGGTTTAATAGATGCTACCGAAGCAAAACCTGTTACTTTATCTCTAATGGTTTCTATACCTCGTTCATCTGAAGCATTAATATAAAGTGAGTCACATTCTAAATTACTTATTATAAGCTTAGCAAGGGTAGTTTTACCTGTACCTGCAGGGCCATAAAATAAGTAGTTTTGGATATCGTTCTGTGATAATTGTTTTGCTAATGTTGCTTTTAAATGAGCGTTACCAACATAATTATCTAAGTCAACAGGACGATATTTTTCATTTAGTAATGTGTTCTCTCTAGTATTAATACTCGCCATATAATGAATATTTTTTTTCTGGTTCTGGTTCTATAATTTCCTCGGATGAAGATACAATAAATAATTCGCTTTTCAAAGGAGCTAATCGATAGTCTCCCTTAAATCCCGTTTTTACCATATATGCTTCTAAGGCATCAGTTAATGTAGCGTGTACTGGACCCTCGGGTTCGTTTAATACTAAACGCCACTTATCACCCGGAGGTACTCTCCGAGCAATAAGGATGTTTTTTTCTACTATATTAACTTTTGGATTCAAGAACTGAAGCTTTACGATAGTCTGTAACTAATTTTTTAATCCCACCTAATGCCTTACGGGCGCGTTGTTGGGATGCTTTTGTTGTTCCGTTATGCTCATCTGTAAAAGTTGAGAATAATCCTGTTAACTGTTCAAATAATTCTTGCTTGTTCATAATTTATTAAATTTAGTTTAAAATTCTACATCATACCCATCATCGGGTCCATTCCTTGTGATTGGTTATCATCACTTGGTTCATTTACTACAGTACATTCTGTTAATAGAATAGTTCCTGCAATTGAAGCTGCATTTTGAAGTGCAGTTCGGGTTACTTTAGTTGGATCAATAATACCTGCTTCTTTCATATTAACGATCTTTTCCTCTTTAAGATTAAATCCGTTCCATGTATTATCAGAATCAACTAACTCTTTTCCTAATATTTGTGCTTCGGCATCATCATACCCAGCATTGATAAGGATTTGTTGGAAGGGTTTTGCACATGATTTACGTACGATTTTACTTCCAATTTTATTCCGTCCCAATTTTTGTGAAGCATATAATAAAGCAGCTCCACCACCTGGTACAATGCCTTCTTCGATGGCAGCTTTAGTAGCATGTAAAGCATCATCTACACGATCTTTCTTCTCTTTCATTTCAGTTTCAGTTTCTCCACCAACATGAATAATAGCTACTCCTCCTACAAATTTTGCAAGACGTTCTTGTAATTTTTCTATTTCGTATGGGGTTTGTGCCTTATCAATCTGTTGTTGTAATTCTTCAACACGTGACCCAATTGATTCAGTTGTTCCTTTTCCATCTACAATTGTTGTTTCTTCTTTAGTTACTGTGACTGTTCTAGCTTCTCCAAACCAATCCCAACTAAATTTATCCAACTTCATTCCTTTTTCTTTACTAAATACTTCCCCACCAGTAGTAATAGCGATATCTTCTAAAATTAATTTTCTTCTATCACCAAAGTCGGGAGCTTTAACAGCACATACCTTCATTGTTCCTCTCATCTTGTTTACAATAAGAGTAGCCAATGCCTCATTATCTATATCTTCGGCAATGATTAATAAAGATTTTGCTTGAGAAGATACAGCTTCAAGAATAGGTAAAAGATCTTTTACTTGTGTAAGTTTTTGATCAACTATTAAAATCATGGGATTTTCTAATACTGAAGACATTGTACTATTATCAGTAACAAAATAAGGTGATTTGTAACCTCGGTCGAATTGCATCCCTTCTACTGTTTCTAAGTAAGTATCCCCGGTTTTAGATTCTTCAATATGAACCACCCCATCCATTCCTACTTTATCAATAGCAGTTGAAATTAATTTACCAGTTTCATCATCATTATTAGAAGAAATTGTGGCAATTTGTTGTAATTGTCCTTCTGCTGAAATGTCTTCTGATAGTAAGCGAAGTTGGGTTGTTACTTCGATAACTGCTTCATCAATATCTCTTTTGATTTGAACTGCATTTTCTCCATTTGCTAAAGCCGATAATCCTTGCTTTACCATTTCACGGGCTAATAGTGTAGCAGTTGTTGTTCCATCACCCGCCTTATTAGCAGTTTGGACTGCTGCTTGTTTTACTAATTGTACTCCTAATTCTTCTGTTGGATCGCTTAAAGTAATTGACTTAGCTACAGTTACCCCATCTTTTGTTGATTGAGGAATTCCTCCGGTTGCAATTACAACATTACGTCCATTAGGTCCTAGGGTTGAAACTACTGCATCTGCTAGTGTATCAATTCCTTTTACTAATTTGTTACGGGCTTCACTCCCGAAATTAATTTCTTTACTCATCTTCGTTAATTTTTGCTAGGATTTGGTTTTCAGGTCCGATATAATAATCTTCACCATCGAATGGTAATTTAGTAAAACCCATTGTAGGTAATACTACTAAATCTCCTTCTTTTAAAGTTGTTGTGATAATGTCACCAGTCATTGTTGGTTTTCCTGGTCCTACAGCTATTACCCTTCCAGTTTCATTTGTTTCCTTACCTAGGTCAGGAACAATAATGTTACCGTAGGTGGTTTCTTCCACCTCAATTGGTTTTACAATAACTGCATCAAATAGAGCTTCTAATTTCATGCTTCTTTTATAAATTTAATTAAATTATTATTTACTGTTTCAAATTCACTAATATATCCTTGTATTGAAATATATTCGCTTTTATTCATTTTAAGCCTTGATATTTTATCTATAGCTTGTTCAAATTTTGGGAAATAACATAATGCTTTTTCATATGACTTACCTTTACCTTGAGTTCTAAAATGATTAGAATTAGGTTGAACAAGTTCCTTTACGGTAAAACAATTATCATCACGAGTGATGAAATAAGGATCTAATGATGGGTCGGTAATCTTTTGTACTTCTTTAAATTTTTTCATACCGTAAATATACGAAAGCAAATGTGCTAGGACACGTTTATTTGCGATTATTTTTACTTTATTTTTAAAGTTCTTGGTTTTGCTGACTCAGCAAACGGTATTACAATAGTTAGAAGACCATTATGGAAATCAGAGGCGGCATTTGATAAGTCAAATTTTGAATCTACTTTCCAACCTAAATTAAATGACCTTTTTGCAATACCTCTATAGATGTACTCTAATTGGTCCTTCTCTGCTAATTCATCTTCTTCAAGGGATGGGGTTTTATCGTAATTAACCCTTAAAGTTTGACCTTCAATTAAGATTTCGAGGTGTTTTTTATCAATACCAGTACATGCAATCTCAAAACAGAGTCCATGTTGGGTTTGATAAATATCTAAAGGGTGTGCTAGTTTAAGGTTTTGTTCTACAGGTCTGTAGTTACCTTCTTGTGTTAAAAAATTTCTGACTAGTAAGTCAAACGGTGTTCTTTCGAACAGATGTGGTAATATACTCATATCATTTTTATTTTTGTGACGTCCTAAGATCGTCGGATTAAAACATAACATTGTGCCCTAGCTACATTGTTACTTTATTATAAATATTATATTATTCGTTTCTTAATACAAAATATTCACTTTCCATTTCATCAGAATAAAAGTTTAATTGGATCATTCCTTGGGCTGAAACTTTAAGTACACCCCTATCAGCATCCTTATTAGCGGAGAAGATGTCTTTTAATGAATCTGAATTAAGTGGGAATTCTATTTCGTCTGTTATGGTGCCATTTAATGTATATGTTACTTTATTAGCAAAGTTTTCAATATCACCAAATATCATTTCACATACCCTTTCACCATCTAAATTAGTTGCAGTTTTAATTAATAACCCACTTTGTTCAGATAATGCTGTTTTTGCTTTAATTAAGGCATCTATTGCTTCTTTATCTAATTCGAATAATCCTTCGGGTTCTTCAATATCGGGGAAATAATCTGCTCGTGGGATTACAAATATATCAGCTAATGAGTAACTTAAATCAAAATTACTATCAGCAATATTTAATTTGGTAAATACCTTGTTTGTTTTTTCGGCTTGGAATATTAATTCACCATTACAAATAGCTAATAACCTAGATAATTTATGGGTATCATAAATACCTAATTCGCAGTCTTCAAATTGGAAATTTTTTAAATATACCTTAGCTGCTTTTCCAGATGAACCCGCATATACTGTAATTGTGTTATCCTTAATTCTCCATTTTACTTGATTAAATGAACCGTTTAAGTAATATTTGGATATAAGTGACTGTAATGTGTTTTTATTTACCATAATGTGAATATACGAATTATATTTTTAAATTACAAATGATTTAAACTTATCTAAATGAGGGTTTAAATTAAGGTTCCAACCTAAATCTCCAAAAAAACCTTCTAATTTGTTAAGCAATATACTTTCAAATACTTTTTTTCTATCAGCATACCTATTTAAAAATTCTTCAATTTTAGGGGGTACATCTGATGTCATAAATGCTAATGCTTCTATTTTATAAGGGTTGTCTTTTAGATATATCCACTTTACTTTATCGGATTGGGTTATAAGATTAAATTGTTTATCTAACCTCCAAAATTTAAGAAGATCATTATATTTAAGTGCTGCCCTAACTGGTGCAGGGGCACCTTTTTCGACTACAGTAAACATTTCACCTGTACGAGCTGAGGTACCGCTATATTTATCTAATTTTTTTACTGCTGTTGGGTTACCTAATTCATAAATAGGGATTTCTTCGAGTATTTCTTTTTTAAATATCTTTATTTGACTAATTATATTTTCATACTCAACACCTTTTAGGACTTGTCGGAGGATACTATTAAAAAATTTACCTAAAACAGGAGGGAAGTTAGCTTTCATAAACTCTAGACCCTTGATCTCTAATGTTTCATTTTCTCTACCTTCAGTTTTAGTAATCCACTGTGCATATCTTCTAGTATTTCTAAAATACCCAGAACGAATAACACATTCGGTCTTCATTTCTAAGAAATTTTCTCTATTTCCTATATTAAAAGTATCTGCCCCTAATTCAACATAAAATTTATTCATCACCCCCTCTAACCTTTTACCAATTTTTTCAGTACGGTTATCAACTTCCTGAGGGTCTATATTATCTATATTAGGGTCGTAATGTTTTAGTATGGGGTAAGCTGAGAAGTAATTAGAATCTGTGTCTACGTAAGCACATAGGTTTTCATCCCCTGAATCACAAATATACCATGGTACTTTATCAACTAAACTTTTCATTAATATTCTTTATATGATTTTTCTTCTACTAAACCCGATGA
>TARA_B110000285_G_C15142781_1_pt1 | contig 13590 bp, 10 predicted proteins | sample TARA_B110000285 | Tara Oceans TARA_B110000285 (sample SAMEA4397756) | marine metagenome | biome: Polar Biome; feature: [SRF] surface water layer (ENVO:00010504); material: water (ENVO:00002006), including particulate matter (ENVO:01000060) such as... | depth 5 m
CATATGCCTTCTCTACAGTCATGATCAAATGCCACAGGGTCTAATCCTTCAATAGTTAACTTTTCATTTAAAACATCCATCATTTCTAAAAAAGACATGTCAGGCGATATTTTATCAATATCGTAGGACTCTATTTTACCTTTTTCTTTAGAATTTTTTTGTCGCCAAACTTTTAATGTTAGTTTCATATCTATTTGTAAGACCTAGTTTTAAGTTCAATATTTTCATAATTCAATTGTTCTTTATGTAGAACTGCATCACTAGGATTCCCTTTGTACTCCCATGCTGAAACAAAAGTAAAATTTTCATCATCTCTTAAAGCTTCCCCCTCTTTAGACTGATGTTCTTCTCTAAAATGTCCGCCACAGGATTCCTTTCTTTCTAAAGCATCTTTTGCAAATAGCTCACCTAACTCTAAAAAATCTGAAACTCTTATTGCCTTAGCTAATGGCTCATTAAAAGAGTCACTTGATCCAGGAACTAATACGTTAGCGTAGAAATCCTCTCTTAGTATTTTAATTTCTTCAATTGCTTGCTTTAAATCATCAGCATTTCTAGACATCCCACATTTATTCCAAATAATTTTACCTAATTTTTTATGATAGTAGTCAACTGTTTTATTTCCTTTAGTTTTTAATAAACTTTCTATTTTTTGTTTAACATCATTTTCAGCTTCTTCAAACTCTTTAGAGTCAGTGCTTATGGCTCCTGTTCTAATATCGTCAGCTAGATAATCTCCAATAGTATAGGGTAATACAAAATATCCGTCCGCAAGCCCTTGCATTAAAGCAGATGCACCTAATCTATTAGCTCCATGATCAGAGAAATTTGCTTCACCAATAGCAAAACAACCAGGGATTGTAGTCATTAAGTTATAATCAACCCATGTTCCTCCCATCGTGTAATGTACAGCAGGGTAAATCATCATTGGGGTTTCGTAAGGGTTTTCATCTACTATTTTTTCATACATCTGAAATAAATTCCCATACTTAGATTTTACAGCAGCCTTACCTAATTCATTAACCACTTTGATATCATCTTCATCTAGACCCTTCAAATGTGCTTTTTCTTTACCATACCTTACAATTGCCGCAGCAAAATCAAGAAAAACTGCTTCTCCTGTTTTATTAACTCCAAAACCAGTATCACAACGTTCTTTAGCTGCTCTTGAAGCTACATCTCTTGGAACTAAATTGCCAAATGCAGGATATCGCCTTTCTAAATAATAATCTCTTTTATCTTCACTTAAATCTGTCGGGTTTAACTTGCCTTCTCTAATAGCTTGAGCGTCTTCTTTTGTTTTAGGCACCCAGATCCTGCCATCATTTCTCAATGACTCCGACATTAATGTTAATTTTGATTGATGATCTCCAGAAACAGGGATACACGTGGGATGTATTTGCGTGAAGCAAGGGTTAGCAAAATATGCTCCTTTTTTGTGAATTTTCCATGTAGCTGAAACATTACTCCCCATCGCATTGGTCGATAGAAAAAATAAATTTCCATATCCTCCTGAAGCTATAACTACAGCATGTGCTGAATGACGTTCAATTTTTCCATTAATTAAGTTTCTAGTTATAATTCCTCTTGCTTTTCCATCAACTAGAACTACATCCATCATCTCATGACGATTGAACATTTTAATTTTTCCTCTTGCTATTTGGCGATTCATGGCAGAATATGCTCCTAAAAGTAATTGTTGCCCAGTTTGACCTTTTGCATAAAAGGTTCTTGACACTAATACACCACCGAAAGATCTATTATCTAATAAGCCTCCGTAATCTCTTGCAAAAGGAACACCTTGAGCGACGCACTGATCGATAATGTTGGCAGACACTTCTGCAAGTCTGTGAACATTAGATTCTCTTGAACGATAATCCCCTCCCTTAACAGTATCATAAAATAAACGATGTATAGAATCTCCATCACCTTGATAATTTTTAGCAGCATTAATCCCCCCCTGTGCGGCAATTGAATGAGCTCTTCTTGGTGAATCTTGAAAACAAAATGATTTTACATTGTATCCCAACTCAGCTAAAGTAGCTGCAGCAGATCCTCCAGCTAAACCAGTTCCTACTACAATCACATCGATTTGTCTTTTATTGGCAGGGCTAACTAACCTGATGTTATTTTTGTGGTTGGTCCATTTTTCAGAAATTGGTCCTTTAGGTACTTTCGAATCTAATTTTGCCATGGCCTAATTATTTAAGTAATGGAAAATAGCTATAAAACAAAACCCAAAAGGAATTCCAATAGCGTATATTTTGCCAATTAATTTTATTGTTGATGTGAATTTATTATTTACTCCTAAGGATTGAAAAGAAGAAGAAAACCCATGCAATAAGTGTAAAGACAAAAAGCCAAAAGAAATGGTATATAAAATAACTTTAATTAAATCTTCAAACTTGTGTGTTAATTCGGTGTAATACCTGTTAGGATCTTCAGGTAAAAATTCGATATACTTATGATTAATCTCTGGAATCCAAAAGTCATAAAAATGAAGTCCAAGAAAAGATAAAACAACTGCTCCGGTTATAATCATATTCCTAGAAATCCAACTAGCATTTGCACTGCCTTTATATTTAACATATTTTTCAACTCTGGCATTTCTGTTTTGAAAATTTAAGACAAAGCCCATAATGAAATGAAATAAAACTCCTAATATTAAAATAGGTTGCGCAATAAACTGGACTATAAAATTAGTCCCCATAAAATGAGAGAGCTGATTAAAGGTAGCCTCACTAAAAACAGAAGATATATTAATTATAAAATGTTGCAGTAAAAAAATTATTAAAAAAATGCCCGAAAGCGCCATGGATACTTTTCTTAAAATAGAAGACTCTATTACTTTACTCATAAACAACCGATTCTTATTATAAAGGTAAAATTAAACCATGAATAGTTATAAGACAATAAAAATGAAACTTATTTATTTTATTTGGAATGATTCAGAATCTTTATTGATAAAGAGTTTGTAATCTCCTTTTTTGAAATAATATTTTTCGTTGTCAGCTTTTTTAATTTCAACTTTAGTTCTCTTTTTAATAGACTTAAGAGCTTCTTTCGAGTAATTTATCTCTAAAGTGATTTCTTGAAAACCAATTTTTAAATCTAAATCTTTTTTTAAAATTGTTAAACCATCATTGTTAATTAACTTGACTTTAGCTGTTTGTTGGGTGTTTGAAAAAACATAAAATTTTAATTTTGGCTCATTATACTCTGACCAATTATAAGATCTTGAGCCCCAACGATTAGAATAATTAATGTCATTAATTGTATAAACAATTCCGTCTTTATCAACCTCTCTTTTGTTTAAATAATTATAAATAATTGATAAATCCGTTTTATAAATTGATCGTCCATGAGTACCTAATAAAAGCTCTTTCGCTTCACTTTGAATAACCAAATCATGTACTGCAACCTTATTTAAGCCGTTACTAAAAGGCCACCAGGCATCTCCGTTATCAAAACTAATATAAGCGCCATTATCGGTTCCCAAATAAATAAGATTTTCATTAAAAGGATCTTCTTTTATAACATTAACTGAGGATATAGGAAGTTTATTGCTTAAGGTTTTCCAATTCTTTCCATTATCATCACTTATAAAAACATAAGGTTTAAAATCATCATATCTATAGCCATTTAAAGTAGCATAAATTCTGTTTTTATGATGTTTTGAAAAAATCACTCTACTAACCCATAAATTTTGAGGTAAATCATTAGAAATTAAATCCCAAGTATTTCCGCCATCCTTACTTAAATGAATTAAACCATCATCAGAACCTACAACTAGTTTTCCAAACTTAAAAATGGATTCATCTATTGTGCTTAAAGTGCCATATGGAACGTTTCCTTGTTTAACTCCTTTAGTCAAGTCCATCGATTTAAATGTCCAATCGTCGCCCTTGTTTAATGAAACATGCAGCTTATTACTTCCTAAATAAAAAATATCTTGATTATGAAGAGATAATAATATCGGTGTTTGCCAATTAAACCTTAAAGGTGATTCCCCTAAATCATGTTTAGGCTTTAAATAATGTCTTTTCCCAGTCTTTTTATTTAATCTAAAATAGACTCCAAATTGAGATCCAGTATAAATAATATTTGAATCACGATTATCAATTTGGACTTGCATTCCATCTCCCCCACCAATAGAAGTCCAATTATTATGACCCGTTTGATGCCATCTAGCACTTTCTACTGAATTGCCAGGAGCCATCCATACCCCATTGTCCTGAAGACCGCCATATACATTATAAGGTTTTTCATAGTCAACGTTAATTGAATAAAATTGTCCTACACTAGGTTGATTAAGTTTCGACCAATTTTTCCCGCCATCGTAACTCATGTTCATTCCTCCATCATTTCCATTAATTAAGTGATCTGGGTTTTTAGGATTGATCCATAAATCATGATGGTCCGCGTGCACATTTTGATAATCTATAGATTTATACGTGATCCCTCCGTCAATTGATTTTATAATTGGAACCCCATAAACATAAATATGATCTTTATTAGTTGGTGAAACATGAATTCTTCCAAAGTAATATCCGTAAGTGTTATATAGTCTATCCAAATAATAGGAGTTTTTCTTTATCCAAGTTTTGCCCCCATCATCACTTCTGTAAACTTCAGCTCCAATTATAGGAGTATCAAACATAACCGTGTTAGCATCTTCTAAAAATAGTTTAAGATCTAATGGCTCTATCTCTTTTGAACTAACAAGATTTTTAAGCGTTGTAGCATCATATTTTTTTGGGAAACCATTATTATCTAAAAAATCATTCAGTGACTTATTATTTAGTGCAATAAAATCCTTGACTGACATATTTTCAAAAATATTTTTATCTATGCCATCTCTCTTTATTTCTTTTTGTTTTGGCCGTCTTGACTGATTATCAATTATTGCATAAATTGTGTTTTTGTCAAAAACAGATATCCCAATCCTTCCAACACCAGAATCGGATGGAAATCCACTTTCTTTTGTTGAGATTAATTCCCAGCTTTCTCCTGAATCAATAGATTTGTAAATTCCAGATTTGGATCCATTCCCAATAAAGTCCCAAGATGCTCTTTCCTTTTCCCAAGACGAAGCATATTGAATATTAAAATTCTGTGGGTCAATATCTATGTCTATTATGCCTGTTTTTTCATCTATTTCTAGTTTTTTTGTCCATGTTTTTCCACTATTAATAGTTTTGAAAATTCCTCTTTGCATATTTGTAGAATACAAGTGTCCTAATACTCCAACAATTATTTCATTTGAGTTATTTGGATTAATTTTTACTTTACCAATATGATGAGAGTCTGTTAGACCTATGTTCTCCCAATTTTTTCCGTTATCGCTTGATCTTAATATTCCTATTCCAGCGTATGAAGATCTTGAAGAATTGTTTTCACCAGTTCCTACTATAATTATTCTGTTATTCCAGTCAACATCAAAATCTCCAATATTCTGAGTGTTTGCATTGTCAAAAATCGAATTAAAAGTGGTCCCATTATTAATCGTATGCCATAAACCCCCGGAGGCATAAGCTATATAAAATTCTGTTGAATCTTCAGGATTAACCTCTATGTCCGTAACCCTTCCACTCATTACACTTGGACCGATATTTCTAAACTCTAAATTTTTTACAATTGAATTTTGAATTAATTCATTTTGTAAATTAATACCATTTATTAATTCTAGTGAAGGCGTGCTGACTTGTGCAAATAACAAAAATTGAATACACAAAAAAATTATACATATTAAATTTTTCATAATTAAAATCTTTATTTCCCCTTTATTAGGTAGCTGTTAATACATTAAATATACTATTTTTGAATATAAAATTATACTTCATGAAGTACTCAGCTATTGATAGGTCCTTGTTTATAAAAAACAGAGCAAAGTTCATGAACAAAATGAACGCAAAAAGTATTGCTTTTTTTAATTCAAACGATCTTTATCCGGTCAGTGCTGACACAACTCTCCCTTTTGAACAACACAGAGATCTTTTTTATTTATCTGGAATAAATCAAGAAGAGAGTATACTTGTTTTGTGTCCAAATTGTAAAAATTCTAAACATAGAGAGATTCTTTTTTTAACAAAGCCTAATGAAACTTTAACTCATTGGGAGGGAGAAAAATTAAGTAAAGAAAATGCTTTTATGAATTCTGGAGTTAAGACAGTTTATTGGTTAGAAGATTTAGAAAAAATACTTGAAAATTTAATGCTAGAATGTGATGTTCTTTACATAAACACCAATGAGCATTATAGAGCTAAAGTTGAAACAGAAACAAGGGAAGCTCGCTTTAACAAATGGATTCAAAAAAAATATCCAATTAAAAATATTCAAAGAAGTAATCCCATTTTACAAAATCTAAGATCTATTAAGGAGTCAATTGAACTTGAATTAATACAAAAGGCTTGTGACATAACTGAAAAAGGGTTTAGAAGAGTTTTGAAATTTATTAAGCCTGGTGTTTGGGAGTATGAAATTGAAGCTGAATTTTCACATGAATTCTTAATTAATAGATCTAGAAAATTTGCCTACAGTCCAATCATTGCTTCAGGTAAAAATTCCAATATCCTACATTATGTTGAAAACAATAACCAATGTCGGGATGGTGATGTTATTTTGTTAGATGTTGGAGCTGAATATGCTAATTACTCTAGCGATATGACACGAACAGTACCGGTTTCTGGAAAATTCACTAAACGTCAAAAAGAAGTTTATAGCTCTGTATTACATGTAAAAAATGAAGCAACTAAATTACTGAATCCAGGTATTTTATGGAAAGATCACCATAATGAAGTAGGCAATATTATGACTTCTGAATTGTTAAAATTAGGGCTTATAGATAAATCCGACATTCAAAATCAAAGTGATTCTAATCCAGCTTTTAAAAAATACTTTACTCATGGAACTTCTCATCATCTAGGGTTAGACACACATGATTACGGAAACATTCATGAGCCTATTGAAAAAAACATGGTTTTTACTGTAGAACCTGGCATTTACATTCCTAAAGAAGGCTTTGGAATCAGGTTAGAAGACGATGTTATCGTTCAGGAAAACAACTTTCCTGTTAATCTTATGAAAAACATTCCCATTGAAATAGATGAGATAGAAAGCTTAATGAACTCTAATTAATTTATTTTCAATAAAAGATTTATGTATAAAAAATTTTTAAAAAGATACGGCCCGGTTATTTTAATTATGACTTTTTTTTCTGTTATTGTTTTAACTTCTTTTTATTTCATTTTACAGCCTAAAATTATTTTGCCTATTTATAGTCCTAACATGGTTTCTCAAGAATTAGTTGATAAAAACATTCGTTACATAAAAAAATATCACAGAATAGCTGATTTCTCTCTTACCAATCAAAATGGAAAAAAAATTACTGAAAAAAATTATAACAATAAAATTTATGTAGCTGATTTTTTCTTTACAACCTGTCCTACTATATGTCCAATAATGACAGACAACATGACTTACTTGCAGGAAAAACTATTACTTAACAAAGATGTTCTTTTAGTTTCTTTTTCGGTCACGCCTAGTATTGATAATGTTGAAGTCTTGAAAAATTATGCTCTTGAAAAAGGAGTGTTGGATTCTAAATGGAACTTGTTAACCGGAAACAAAAAAATGATTTATGATTTAGCTAGAAAATCTTACCTAGTTGCTAAAAATGATGGTGATGGCGGAAAGTATGATATGATTCATACTGAAAATTTCGTTTTAATCGATAAAGAAAAGAGAATTAGAGGCTTTTACGATGGAACAAATAATGAGGAAATGAACAACCTTATCTCTGACATTAACACACTTGAGGAATCTTACATAAACTAATTTTTTTTGATCTCTCTCAATAAAAAATATACTACTTTTGCTTCTTTAAAATCATTCTAAATAAAGAAATTTGACATTAAACGATTTAAAAAGAGGTGAAAAAGCAATAATACTGGATATTGTTACTGACTTCATTCCTTTAAAATTAATCGAAATGGGCTGTTTACCAGGCAACACTATTAAATTATTGCAATTAGCGCCATTTAAAGACCCTATGTATTTAGATGTAAATGGTAGTAGGTTAGCTATACGCAGAGAAACCGCGCATCATATTATTGTTAAAAAAATATAAATGAGTAAACGATTAAATGTTGCGCTCATTGGAAATCCCAATACAGGTAAATCATCTGTATTTAACGATTTGACGGGACTAAATCAAAAAGTTGGTAATTACCCTGGAATTACAGTTGAAAAAAAGGAAGGAATTTGTAAGCTAGAAAGAGGGGTAAAAGCCCATATTTTAGATTTGCCTGGAACCTATAGTCTTAATGCATCTTCGTTGGATGAAAGTGTGGTTATAGAGTTATTATTAAATAAAAATGATAAAGATTATCCCGATGTAGCGGTAGTTATCTCAGATGTTGAAAACCTAAAAAGAAACTTATTACTTTTCACTCAAATAAAAGATTTAAAAATTCCTGTTATTCTTGTCATAAACATGTCTGATGTCATGAAAAGAAAAGGGATAACTATTGATATTTCAAATTTAGAAAAATCTCTAGAAACTAAAGTAGTATTATATAGTTCAAGGAAGAAAAAAGGATTATTTGAATTAAAAAAAATTATTTCTGAGTATAAAAAACTTCCTATAAACTCACTCATTAATATTACGGATATTGACAAGGATTATTTTGAAGGATTAGAAAAAACTTTTCCTAATCAATTAGTTTATAAACTTTGGCTTGTAATTACTCAAGATGTTAATTTTGGAAATCTAGATAGAGATAAAGTTAAAGATTCTTCAAATTTTCAAACAAAACCCATTTCCTATCTTAAAAGGCTACAACAAAAAGAAACTATTAAAAGATATCAATTTATAAATAATGTATTAAAGCAATCTTATATTTTAGATCCTAAATTAGCTACAGGTTTTGGATCAAAGTTGGACAGAATTTTAATTCATAAATTTTGGGGTTACGCTATTTTCTTTTTAATTCTTCTTGCAATATTTCAAGCTATTTTTGATTGGAGTAGTTACCCGATGGATGCCATTGATAGTGCTTTTAGTCAACTAAGTTCATTTTCAAAAACTCAATTACCTCCAGGAACATTCACTAGTTTATTGTCAGAAGGGATTATTCCTGGAATTGGAGGAATTGTGATATTCATTCCTCAAATTGCTTTTTTATTTATGTTTATTTCAGTTCTAGAAGAAAGTGGATACATGAGTCGTGTAGTCTTTTTAATGGATCGGGTCATGAGAAGATATGGATTGAGTGGAAAAAGTATTGTCCCTTTAATTTCTGGTACCGCTTGTGCTATCCCAGCGATAATGGCTACAAGAAATATTGAAAATTGGAAAGAGAGACTCATAACTATATTAGTTACTCCTTTCACTACATGCTCGGCAAGATTACCAGTATATTTAATTCTTATTTCATTAGTAATTCCAAACGAAAGGTTTCTAGGAATCAATGCGCAGGGTCTTACATTAATGGGGTTGTATTTGTTAGGATTTTTAGCGGCTATTTTTTCAGCTTATATTTTAAATAAAATTTTAAAAATAAAATCTAAAACTTTTTTTGTGATTGAAATGCCAAATTATAAACTGCCCTTATTTAGAAATGTATTATTTACAGTTATAGAAAAAACAAAATCTTTTGTTTTTGAAGCAGGAAAAATAATTTTATCCATCTCAATTCTTTTATGGGTTCTAGCTTCAAATGGAATTGGTGAAAAATTTAATAATGCAGAAACCACTATTAACCATGCTGATTATGAAAATCCATCAGATTATAACAATAAGTTAAGTGCTTATAAGCTAGAACATTCTATTCTTGGCAATATTGGAAAAAGCATAGAGCCAATAATAAGTCCTTTGGGTTATGACTGGAAAATTGGAATTGCTATTGTGACCTCTTTTGCTGCTAGGGAGGTGTTTGTTGGAACTCTAGCCACAATTTATAGTGTTGAAAGTGATAAAGAAGAGACTATAAGAGAAAGAATGTCTAATGAAGTCAGAGAAGATGGCACTCCGCTATTTGGCTTAGCCTCTGGAGTTTCTTTAATGATTTTTTACGCTTTTGCTATGCAGTGTATGAGCACACTAGCGGTAGTAAAGAAAGAAACTAATAGTTGGAAGTGGCCAGCTGCACAGTTAATTATAATGACTGTTATCGCTTATTTAGCTGCTCTAATAGTTTATCAACTTATTTCATAAATTTAACTATGCAATTAACACTAACAATTCTTGCTGTTACGATTTCCATTTTATTCTTATATAAAAAATACTTTTATAATAATCCTGAAAAAGGATGTGGTGATGGTGATTGTGATTGTAAATAATTTAATTATTTTGATTTTAATAAATCATAATTCCAACTAGCTCCTACAGCAAAATAACTTAGGTCATTATTGAATCCTTCTCCAAAAGAGATATCTAATTGAAAATCCTTGTTAATTAAATAAGTAAACCCTAAATCAAAATTAGATTGAGAATTTTTCTTAGATTTCTCTCCGAAAATTTCAGCATAAACTCCCCATTTGTTAAGGCTTTTTGCAAAAGCTAAAGTGTAAACAAATGCTCCTTTTTCGCCATAAACTTTATTGTAACCTAGGTTATATCCTACTGAAAAAGTTTCGGAAAAATCATGGGAAATTAAAAATCTATTTAAGGTGCCGTATCCATCATTAGTATAATATTTTGAAGCAGTAGGTAAAGAAAGGTGTGATAAAAACGCAACAATGGTTGAACTCTCTGCTGATTTAAAAATTTGAATTTTCATTCCAATTTCAATATCTCCAAATCTTGGGCTAGGAATATTTAAGCCATCTGGGCTATCTAATAACATATAATTTGTGTTTAACCTAAATTCTACTTTTTCTGAAATTCCATAGCGAAAAAGAGTATTAAAAACTTCCTCATCTTGAAAGACAAATCCACTTTCAATTTGTAATAGGTTTTTTGGAAGAACTACTGATGCTTCCGTTTGATCGGGCCTATCAGTTGATATCTGTGCTGTTACTGTAGAAGAAATTAACAAAAGAATTAAAAGAATGTTTTTGTTCATAAATATATTTTTATCCAAGCGCAACGTCTAAAACCATCATAATAATAAAGCCTCCTATAAATCCTAATGTAGCAATATCAGTATTGTTATCTTGTTGGGTTTCTGGAATTACCTCCTCAACTACAACAAATATCATTGCTCCAGCAGCAAAAGCTAAAGCATATGGAAGTATAGGAGTGAAAAAAGTAACTGCAACAGCTCCAATTACAGCTGCTATTGGCTCTACTATAGCAGATGCCTGTCCATACATAAAGCTCTTCCGTCTGCTCATCCCTTGTCTTCTTAAGGGCATTGAAACAGCTATTCCTTCAGGAAAGTTTTGTATTCCAATTCCAATAGCTAAAACTACTGCCCCAGCAATAGATGCTTCAGGCAATCCTGCCGCTACCCCCCCAAATAAAACTCCAATAGCCAAGCCTTCAGGAATATTATGCAATGTTATTGCTAACACTAATAAAGTAGTTCGATGCCATGGTGTTTTTATTCCTTCTGCTTCTTTGAAATTAATATGAATATGAGGGAGGACTTTATCTAATGCAAAAATAAATAAAGCTCCAAGTGCAAATCCTACTGCAGCGGGTATAACTTTAACAAAACCTTCCCCTTCACTCATTTCTATACCAGGAGCTAACAAGCTCCAAAAACTTGCTGCAACCATAACGCCTCCTGTAAAACCCAGCATTCCATCTAAAACTACCCTGTTCATCTCCTTAAAAATAAACACAAACGAAGCTCCAAAAGCTGTTAAACCCCAGGTAAAAAGTGTTGCGTACAAAGCTCCTAGTACTGGGTCTGTGTTTTCAAAAAAAGTAAGAATTTGTTCGTACATAATTATAATTTAGTTACATAAATATTAGCTGCTGATTTAACAGAAATGCTCAAGTTAGTATCATCTAGTCCTATCTGAATTGACTCATCAAACTCCTCTTTATGAAGAACTTTAATATTAGATCCTAAAGAAATTTCTCTTTTATCCAAATATTTCAAAAAACTAGAGGAAGAGTCTTTAACTCCAAAAAATTTACCTGTCTCGCCTATCAAAAGATCTGAAAGCACAAGTTTAGCTGTGTATTTAATAAATCCTGCTGGATTAGGTATTGGATCACCATGAGGGTCATGAGTTGGATAGTCTAAAAATTTATCTAACTCATTGGTTAATTTTTCAGATTTAATATGTTCTAACTGTTCAGCTATATCATGAACTTCGTCCCATTTAAAATTTAGTTTTTTTACCAAAAAAACTTCCCAAAGCCTGTGTTTTCTAATCACACTTAAAGCAGTTTTTCTGCCAAAATCTGTCAATAAAACCCCTTGATATTTTTTATAAACTACTAAGTTCTTTTCAGATAATTTTTTTAACATCTCAGTAACTGAAGGAGCTTTAGAATTCATCTTCGAAGCAATAGAATTTGTGCTAACTCCACTTTCATTATTTAATGAAAGATGAAAAATAGCCTTCAAATGATTCTCTTCTGAATATGACAACATGCGTGCAAATGTATTGATTTTTTCGAAAACAAAAAAATTAATTTAGTCTTGCCTAAAAAATATAGTTTACAACTTGCGACTCATTAATTGTTTAGAAAAAACTCTGAACTCGTCTTTTTGAAGTTCTGCGATAGATAAATCATCTATATATTTTATTGCTTTATCAGTATAATCTAAAACTAATTTTGAAGTTAAAATATCTGCCTTAGCTCTCTTAAATATAGAAGTGACTTTTGAAATTTTTAACTCTGAATTTAATTCATCTGAATCATATAAACTTTCTAATTCACTAATTTGAATTTTAGTCGAATTAGATCTAGTCATGTGAAAGAGAATTGTTTTTTTGTTTTCTAAAATATCTCCGCCAATTTTTTTTCCAACCAAATCATAATCTCCAAAAACATCCAACAAATCATCTTGCAATTGAAATGCTAAACCAAGGTTAATTCCAAAATTATAAATACAGGTTTGATCTTGCTTGCTTGCATTAGCTACTATTGCGCCCATTTGTAAAGAAGCTCCAACTAAAACAGCCGTTTTAAGTCTTATCATTTCCAAATATTGATCAATATTTACTTCCACTTTAGTTTCAAAATCTATATCATATTGCTGCCCCTCACAAACTTCTAAGGCTGTTTTATTAAGTAGTTTATTTAAACTACTATAAGTTTTTAAATCATATGATTCTAATAACTGATATGAAAAAATCAACATAGCATCTCCTGAAAGAATAGCTCTGTCAGAATTCCATTTGACATGAACAGTTTGTTCGCCTCTTCTTGTTAATGCAGAATCCATTATATCATCATGCATTAAAGTAAAATTATGAAAACACTCTAAAGATAAACTAGCGCTTAAGGCTTCTTTAGGATCTAAGCCAAATGAATTACAAGACATTAAAGTTAAAATAGGTCTGATCCTTTTTCCTTCTAAATCTAAAATATACTTTATAGGATCATAAAGAGATTTTGGTTTATTAGAAAATGAAAGGTTTTTTAAGCCATTATTTATTAATTCGGCATAGAATTTGATTGGA
>TARA_B110000285_G_C15142779_1_pt1 | contig 13577 bp, 10 predicted proteins | sample TARA_B110000285 | Tara Oceans TARA_B110000285 (sample SAMEA4397756) | marine metagenome | biome: Polar Biome; feature: [SRF] surface water layer (ENVO:00010504); material: water (ENVO:00002006), including particulate matter (ENVO:01000060) such as... | depth 5 m
TGTAAAACCATGATCATTTATGTAATCCTCTATTGTAACACCACCTAACTTCATTTGTTTTGGATCGTCCAAAGAAAAAAATTTCATGTTCATTAATGCATTTTCATTCTCTTTAATGTTATTTCCGTACTCTGCTTGATTTTCACCATACATAACTAGTTCTACGCCAAATTTCTTAGCCATTGCAGGTCCAATAATTCTTTGACCGATAATAAATGGTTGAAAAGGATGTAATAAATTATGAAATGCATTCTTGGTCATTAATTTATGTAATCTACCATTAGGTGTATATAAGATATTATCTAATCCTCCTTCATGCATCCAGTTTTCAAAATTCTCAAAACCAATATTTGTATATAAATGTGGAGCCCAAGTCACTGTTAAGGGGTTCATTCCATATTTATACTTTAAAATATGTGATGTAAAAGCTGAATCCTTTCCTCCACTACCTGGTACAATAACATCATATCTTCCATCATCTCTTCTGTACTTATCACACAAAGCTTTCAGTTCAGTATCTCTTGCTTCCCAATCAATTCCAGTATCTTTTGTATTATGAAATTTACAAGCTGAACATATGCCTTCTTCATCAAAATTTATTACTTCTTTTTTCTCTTCATTTGAACTTTTAAATTCAACAGTAGAACTCGGTCTTTGATTTGATATTGTACAAATCTTACAAAATTTCACCACTTGGGGTAACCCGTAATAAGCCTCTAAATTTTCTTTTTTCGATTCCATATTATTACTCATATGATTGTAATTTTTACTTTATTAATTCTACAAATTTCTTAAGTATCTCGGCTCCAAGATTTGCACTTTTTTCAGGATGAAACTGCATCCCATAAATATTATCTTGATGAACAGAGGAACAAAATTTCACACCTTCATATTCTGTTAAAGTTAGAATAACACTTTCATCAGTTGGTTTTCCAACAAATGTATGAACAAAATATACATCATTCCCTTCGTTTATTAATTCATGGTCTAAAAGCGTACCTTTCCATCTTCCTGATACAGGCTCATGAATTTCATTCCAACCAATATGAGGTAACCTAATATTATCTTTAGGGAAAATAATAACCCTTCCTTTAATAAACCCTAATCCTTCTTCGCTTGAATTAAACTCTACGCTACCTTCAAATAGCATTTGCATACCTAAACATATTCCCAAAAATGGTTTACCTGTATTTACATATTCTTTTAAAGCAGAAATTAGTCCAAACTGTTTAAGGTTACTCATTCCATGATTAAAGGCTCCAACTCCAGGTAATATCACAGCATCTGCAGATATTATTTCGTCAATTTTTCTTGTCAGCAATGTTTCAACACCAATATTTCCAAGAGCATTTTGAATACTTCTAACATTACCAATACCATAATCTATTACTATTACTTTTTTCATTAGATAAAATTTTAACCTAGTATTCCAAAGGGTAAGGGGCTATTTCAATTTTTTTAAAATTTCCTCAAATTAGTATTTTCATCTTTTGAACTCCTAATATAATTAATGAAACTTCATTCGCAGTTCACACCACCCTAATACCTTAAAATTTATTGTACTTTTTAATTAATATGTGTTAATTTTAGAGACAAAAATAAAACAACTTTTTTTATAATCTGGTAATAACTATTTAGTCTCGTACAATATTAAGTTTAAATAAAAAATTATTTATGATAATCAACCTGAACTTTGATAAACGTAAAGTAATAGAACTAATACATCATTATCCAAATGAAAAAATTCTTGACATTACTGGAGTACTTCAGAATCAAAATTTAAATCAAAAAGTAATTTTTGCTAGGCAGATTGATGAAGATCATTTTATCGAAAAACAATCGATAGAAAATTATGTGCAAACAATTGGTGAACTAGGAACACTATCCCATAGAAAAATTAATATTAATAGCCTACCATTGTGGTGGCTAACCAAGCTGAGTGAAAAACATGATCGTTTTCATTGGGGGCAATCTGTTTTTTTTTTACTAGAACTATTTAAGTTAAAAAAAGAAATATTCTTTAAAGAAATTAAATTCATTCTACCTGATAAAAACCCTGGGATTTCAAAATTTCTAAATGAAAATTTAAATGAAAATAGTCAATTTAAATTTTCCTTTATCAATCCAAAACCCGATACCATTAATCAGTATTTTCTATATAGAAGCATGATTAAACCTATACTTTTATATTTAAAATTTAAAGCTTTATTATTTTTTAAACCCTTATCTAAAAAACAAAAGAATAAACACTTTTTTATTGTAAATAATTATGAAACTGCTAATACCAATAGTGATAATTTTGACATTAATTGGGTAAAAAAACTAGTTAATAGCGCAACTAAGAATTCTACAAATATACCTATCCCTAACTTTTACAAACTAGGTCAGCTTGACTTATCAAGAGAAAACATAAATCATTTTTGCAATTATTCTCCTAAAGTTTCATCTATTCTTTTTACCTTTTATAAAGTAATTCGTTTATCTAAAAAGTTAAATCAAAGTATTGAACCCATTAAATCTAACGGAATTATATTTAACACAGAGCTTTTAATAAGTGAGTTCAAAAGTGTTTTACATAACTCAAATCTCTTTTTAGCTCACCTTTGGATGAAAAATTATAGTAAAAAAAACCCAGAAAAAATATTTATTTATTCAGATGAAATGTACCAAATTGGTAGAGTTTTAAGTCATGCACTAAATACTAATTTAAGTAACAAAACCGTAGGGGTACAACATGGATTAATTACCCCCAATCATACTGTATACCGAATCACAGAACACGAAATTAATGAGCAAAATTCCATTCCTCTTCCTTCAAAGATAATATTATGGAATAGTGTTTTTAGTAACTATATGACTAAGACTTGTTCAAAAATTAAAACTCATTTTATTTTTTCAAATGATTATCATTATATCGAAATGGTTAAAAATGTTCACCTCCTTCAAAAAAAGAAATCAGGCCATAAATTTAATGTTTTATGGGCAACTACGTTATGGGAGCATTTCATAAGTGAATATGAAGTAATTAAGCCCTTGTTTGATTTTAACTCAATTCATTTAACTATTAGGTTACACCCCGCTAATCATATTGCTCAAAATCAAATTAACGAAAAACTAAAAGCTAAAGACTTTATATTTAGCACCTCGTCTTATGAAATTGACTTATCTGAAACTGACCTCGTAATTTCAAATACTTTTAGTACTGTTTTTTATGATGCGTCTAAACTAAATCTCCCAACATTTCGCATTGAACACTATGGTTCTTTTTGTGATTTTGAAACGACCAACAATCAAGTGGTAGACATAAACAACTCTCTTCAATTTAAAAAACAACTGGAAGATATAATATCAAAGATCAGTTCCGTTTCTAACAAGAATACTCGTAAGATTACTTCTAACACTAACACCCTTCTTGAAACAAAAAATTATCTTGAAATATAAATGAAATAATAATTAAAATGGAATATGTAGTATCTACAAGAGATTTTAAAAATGCGACTCAATTTGGAGGGATGTACTTTGATGGTCTCTTTTCTATTGAAAATGAAAGATTATCAATTTTAGAAGGAGATATTATTAACTACAATAAAGATGAGTTAATAAATCTTGCTACAATTGATTTTGATGCTTTAAATATCATTGGCAGTTACAACTTTGTCTCTTATAATAAAGAATCTCAGGATGTTTTTATTAAAAATGACAAATTTGGGACTTATGCATTGTTCATTTATAAAAAGGATAATACTGTTGTTATAAGCAATAACGTCTGGAAAATAATTAAAATTCTAAAAGATGATGAAATTATTATTTCAAAAAAATACTTTAAATTTTATATTGGTTCTTGGGGAGTCGATTTAAATGGAGGCACATTATTTGAAAATATTACTGAATTAAACCCTGGTTATGTAATTAACATAAACCTTAAAAGTAAGGAATTAAATACTAAAGAATATTTTTCACTAGAACATAACAAAACAACTACCATGTCAATAACTGATTGCGTTAATCAGTTTGATAATGATCTTGACCTTACGTTCTCAAGAATTAAAAAAATTCAAGGTGATAAAAAAGTTGGCTTTGGTAATAGTGGAGGGCTAGACTCTAGGTTAGTACCTATTTATGCCTCTCAAAATAATTTAAACTATTCTGGATTAACCATTTTAAATAAACGTCCTAATAAAATATTTGAGTCAATTACTTATAGAAACTCTAAGAAGATCTCTGCTATTTATAACTTCCATAATACTTACATTAATTACAAATTTGATAATACAAATGATAGGATGCTTCTTGATATTAGAAATAATCCTTTTGGTACTGCAGAAGTATTAAAAAATCCATATGATAAAATTCTCGATATAGATTGCTACATTACTGGTGGAAATGGATTTATAGTTGGAGGAAATTGGAGCAAGATTCTCTCTATAAAAGATGAAAAGAAATTCATCAATCATTTTGTTAATTACAATGCTAAAATTCCTGCTTTCAACTGGACTCCTAAAGGAAGTAGTATCCTAAACGAATTACTAACAAATGAAGAAATTAAAGCTATTAACGATTATAAAATAGAATTTTATGAAAATAATAAACATAAAGACTTTTTTAGTATCATTAGGACATTTCATCAATTTAGCCTAAACAAATGCTCTCCTGCAGGTGGCTTTGAATCTATAAATAGATGTTACAAGACTTATAATATTTACTACCCTATAGTATTTGAGAACACTTTAAAATGGAATCCAGAATTTTTTCCTTCAAGAATAATTTTAAAAGAACTTATTAAAAAGAAATCTCAAAGACTATATGAAATTCCAGAACAAAACTATAGTAGATTAGATGATAAAAAATTAACTATAGCTGAAAAAATAGAACGAAGATTAGTTTTAAAATATAGAAATTGGGGGTTAAATTATGAAGACTGGGTTAACCAACAATCTTTTAAAACTTATTCTAATGAAGTGCTAAATAGAGAAAATAAACAGTTTTATGATTTATTAGGAATGAAAAAAGAAAAATTTATTGCGTTAAAAATTATGGAAAATATACACCCTTCAGTAGCTCTAGAGATTTTAAAGCTTAAAAAAATTCTTGATATTATCACATATAAAGAGTATGATTTTGTAGATGATAAAGGTTTTGAAATAAAATAATAAATTCGTTATCAATTAACCAGTATATGCTACTATTTCTATAGTAAAATCTACTATATTTGTTTCTTAATAGGAGTGAAGATAAGTGCTTTGAATGCTCATATTTTTAGTTGACGTTAATCTTATCTGAATCGTTTCTAATTAGCTTATAATCCTTATGAAGAAATTCTATCTAAAACACACAAGTACTAAAGAAGAAATAACTATTGAAGAATGGTTTGATAGGTGTTTAAAAAATAATGACTATTCTAAAGAGCACTTCGAAGTATATTATCCTTCTATAGAAAAGAAATTAATAAACAAAAGAAACTTTCACAATAACAATATTGGAATGTGGAAGTATTTTGACTTATTACCCCTTAATGATGAAAACAATATTATTTCTTCTGGAGAAGGTAATGTGGCTATTGAAAACTGGGAGTTCTTAGAAAAGATTGCTCAAGAAAAATTTAATCTAAACATAAAAGTTTATGCTCAAAGGCATGACAACCATTCTTCTACTGGAACCTTTAAAGATCTAGCTGGATCACTTGTTGCTAGTGGCTTAAAAGAAGCTAAGGTGAAAAATTATGTTGTAGCAAGTACTGGAAATATTGCAACCTCATTTTCTAGATATCTGTCTGACGCGAATATAAATTTCTATGCATTTATTCCTAAAAACTCATCAAAAATGCAGGAAGCAGAGATAAGTTGTTTCGGACAAAAAGTATATAGGATAAACGGAGACTATAGTGATACTAAAAAAATGTCAGTTGAATTTGCTAATAAAAATAATTACCTTTTAGCTGCAGGAACCTTTGACCCTTTGAGAATTGAAGCAAAAAAAACTATGGCTTATGAATGGCTTAGACAATTAGACATATTTCCAACGGCATACATTCAAGGTCTAAGCGGAGGAACGGGACCAATTGGTATCGAAAAAGGATGTCGTGAAATGACTCATTTAGGGTTAATTGAAAAAGAACCTAAATATTTACTTGTGCAAAGTAATAAATGTGCTCCGATGGCAGATGCCTACAAAGCTGCTAGTGAAAAAAACTTCATGGAGGATGATTGGCACAAAAAATACCCCATATATAAAAACCCTGAAACTGAAATAACCACTTTAGCAACTGGAAACCCTGGTGCATACCCTTATATTGCCAAGATTGTTAGAAAAAGTAATGGTTTCATTAATGATTTTGACGAATCTAAAGTTCTTGATATTATGAAAATAATTTCATTTTATAGAGCTGTTAGAGTTGGTCCTGCTGCTGCTGTCGCAATTGGCGGTTTTTTTGAAGCACTAAAAAACAATCAATTATCTAACAATGATGTTGTCCTTATAAATATTGGAGAAGGCATGAGGAGAAGTCCTGAATTTATGATTAGGATGATTAAAGAAAACAAATTAATTTCTAACATTGATGAATGTGAAGAGTTTGATCGATCTTTTGTTAAAAAAGAAATTGACTCATTAATAAATAATTTAACTTCAGCAGTCTAACCAGAATATAGTGCTGTCAAAACTATTTAAAGAAACTACAATTTATGCGTTAGGACCTCAAATCCCAAGGATTGCTAGTTTTTTTATTTTACCCATTATTACAAAAGATTTAACTGGAAATGACTACGGTATATCAGCACTAGTCTACGCATATATTGGAATTGTTGGTGCTTTTAAGGCATTAGGACTAACAGATATTTACATCAATTACTTTTACAAGCATCCCAAATTATATAAACTAATTTGGAGGCATTTCTTTGGTTTTTTATCTTCTTATTCCGTAGTTTTCGGAATCCTACAAGGGTTACTAATTTTTCTTGTTTTGCCCCTCGGATACGAAGAAAGGTTAATAATTGTTGTTTTAAATATAATCCCTGTAATTCTATTTGATACCACAAATGAATTCGGTTTGAGATTCCTTCAACTGCATCATAAAGTTGTAAGTATCTTCTTTATTTCTGCTCTTTCTGGACTAGTCGTTGTTTTTTTAAACCTATATACTATCTCCTATCTTAAATTAGGATATATGGGGTGGTTTATCTCAGCTTTTATAGGTATTATGACTCAATTTATCTTTTATGGATATACCTTATACTCAAACAAAATATACCCTATACTTCGTTTTCGAAAAAAATATTTAAAAAAATATTTAAAAATATCCCTTCCTATAGTTCCTAACAAATATGGCCACTACTTACTTAATTCATCAGATAGAATCGTAATGAATTTAATCCAAATATCTACTATCAATATAGGATTATACAATTTCGGGTATATCGTTGGTAACTATTCACAAATCCTAGTTACTTCTTTGGGAATAGCTATTGCTCCATTTTATATAGATTTACTCTCCAAAAAAAAACATGTTCACATTAACCTAGCTAAAAATGTTACGATATTCATTCAGATTTTATTTATAATAGGAACTTTCACTGGGGCATTATGGCTAAAAGAGTTATTCAGTTTATTAGTCTCAAACAAAGAACTAGAAAACACATATGACATCGCTATTATTATACTAATGATGCAAAACTATGCCCCTCTCCGATTCTTCTATACCAATTTTGTTGTTTTTCATGAAAAGACAACTTTTTTATGGAAAATAACATTTGTTGCAGGTGCTATTAATGTAATATCCAATTTCATGCTTATTCCAATATATGGCATACAAATAGCAGCCGCAACTACTTTTATAACTATGTTTTATATTTCTGTTGTTGGGTTTTATTACAAACAATATAGAGCTATTAAAAAAGTTAAGCTGTACCCAATATTATGGTTTATCATTTCTGGAATAATGACATTATTAGTGTATAGTTTGAAAAATATCGAAGTTGAGTATAAAATATACATTTCCTTATTCTCAGTTTCAATGATAGCTTTCGTTATTTATTTTTTTAGACCTTTAATATCGAATGATTCAAAAATGATGAATACAGATATAATTAGTTCTTAATTTTTTATTTAATTAATGATTTCAATAATAGATTACGGTGTAGGAAATGTAAAGTCTATTCAAAACATGTTGAAAAAGATTGGTGTTTCATCAATATTAACCAATAACCCCTCTTATATTGAAAAGGCAAGTAAATTGATTTTACCTGGTGTTGGTCATTTTGACCACGGTATGCAAAATTTAAATAATACTGGCCTAATCGAACATTTAAACAAAAAAGTGCTAACAGAAAAAACACCTATACTTGGCATATGTTTAGGTTCTCAAATGTTAGGAAACAAAAGTGAGGAAGGGAGTACTAAAGGATTAGGGTGGGTTGATATGGATGTTGTGAAATTTAATTCAAAAAAGCTGGATGAGAGTTTAAAAATTCCTCATATGAATTGGAATGAAATTAATATTAAAAAATCATCTCCTTTACTAAATAAATTAGATAATAATTCAAAGTTTTACTTTGTACACTCGTTCCATATGCAGGCAAATAATCCTGATGATATATTATGTACATCTAACTATGGTTATGAATTTGTTTCTGGGGTTAATAAAAACAACATATGGGGAGTTCAATTTCACCCCGAAAAAAGTCATAAATTTGGTATGCAATTATTAGAAAATTTTTCTAAACTTTAGTTTTAATTTTGAGAAGAGTAAGAGTTATTCCTGTTTTAACATTAGATAACGAAAAGCTGGTTAAAACCGTTCGGTTTAAAAACCCAAATTACATTGGAGACCCCATAAATGCTGTTAGGCTATTTAACGACAAAGAAGTTGATGAAATAATTTTATTAGACATATCAGCCACTAAACAAAATAGAAAACCCAATTTTAAAAGGATTGAAGAAATTTGTAGCGAAGCATTTATGCCTTTTGCATATGGTGGAGGAATTTCAAATATAAAGCAAATAGATACTTTATTTAAAATAGGATTAGAGAAAGTTATACTAAACACTATACTCTCAAAAAATATAAATTTAATAAAAGTCGCTGCAAATAAATATGGTAGCCAAAGCATCGTAGCTTCGATAGATATTAAAAAAAATATTTTTGGGAAATATAAAGCGTACTCAGTTTCTGGTAAAAACAAGGTTAAATATTCTATTGAAGATTATTTAAAAAAAATCACAGAAGCTGGAATTGGAGAAGTTTTTGTTAATTCTATTGACAAAGATGGAACTTTTAATGACTACGATTACAGTATTATAAAAATGATCTCAGAGATTTGCCATGTACCTGTAACTGTATGTGGGGGGGCTAACTCCTTGTCCAGTTTCAAAGATGCAATTAAAGCGGGAGCTTCAGCCGTTGCTGCAGGCAGTTTGTTTATTTATAAAGGAAAAACTAAAGGTGTTTTAATTAACTACCCTTCCAAAGAAGTGTTAATTCAAGAGGTTTTTAGTTAAAAAACTAATATTAATACTTATTTTTGTTTATATGTCGATTAAATGTAAAAGCTGCCTTTTAGATTCAAATATTGAAGGCATAAAGTTTGACGAACACGGAATCTGCAATTGTTGTAATTCAATGTCTTATAATATTGAAAAAAAACAATTATTTAATTCTGAATTCAACAAAAAAAAGTTGAATAAACTAATTTCTAAAATTCAACAAACTAAAAACAAAGATGGATATAACTGTGTTCTAGGAATGAGTGGAGGAGTTGATAGTTCTTATTTAGCACACTTGTGTGACAAACATAATTTAAACCCTCTCGTTGCTCATTTTGACAACGGGTGGAACACAATAGAATCTATCAGTAATATTGAAAATATTATAACTAAATTAAATTTTGATTTACATACCTTTGTTATGGATTGGGAAGAATTTAAAGACCTTCAATTAGCCTATCTTAAAGCATCTGTAATTGACATTGAAATACCAACTGATCAATTAATTTTTGCAGCACTCAATAAAATAGCTGCAAAAAACAACATAAAATTTATTTTAAGTGGTTTTAACCTTACTTCCGAAGGCGTTATGCCTTTATCATGGATTTATTCCGGTAAATTTGATTTAGTGAACTTACGCAATATTCACAAAAAATTTGGAGAAACTAAGCTTAAAAAGCTTCCCAAATTTGGAAAATTTCAACAACATTGGTACTACAGCGTAAAAGGAATTTCAACAATAAAAATATTAAACTACGTTAATTATAACAAAAACTCAGCAAAAAGTTTGTTAAAAAAAACATACGGATGGAAAGACTACGGAGGTAAACATTGCGAATCTATTTTTACACGATTTTACCAAAGCTACATTCTGCCTCAAAAATTTGGAGTAGACAAAAGGAGGGCACACCTGTCAAGTTTAATAGGGAGTAATCAAATCACAAAAGAAGAAGCTTTGGAAGAGCTAAAGAGTCCAATATTAAATCCAAAAACAATTAACGAAGATAAAGAGTATGTTTTAAAAAAATTAAGATTAACTGATAAGGAATTTGAAAAAATAATGAAAACACCAATAATCTCTCACAGATTTTATGGCACAGACGACTCTTTGTTTTACAAAGTTTTATTCTTTATATATAGAGCACTGTGGTTTATACCTATTAAACTATTTCGATTTTTAAAAATAACACACATTCCTGTTAATGACTAATACTAAAAGGCGTTTTAAAAAAACCCATATAGTTATTATTGCCCAAAAATTTCCTCCTCATTCTGGTGTAGGCGGAAGAAGACCTTATTTTTTTTCTAAATATTTAAGCGAGTTAGGTTATAAAGTTTCTGTAATAACAGGAAATTATCCAATTAAAGAAAATATGATTTGGGAGGCAGATCTTAGTTTTTTAAAAATCATAAAACTAGATTCTGAAACTTTAACAGCTAAAAAAAAAGAAGTTAAAAGTTTTTTATATTGCTTTTTAAAGGATAGCAGATATTCAATTTTAAATAGAATCGCATGGAAGATAGGAGAGCTTTTCTTGCCATTAGATTTTAGTGACAGGCTAGATTTTAATGAATATAAGTTGTCTGAAAGCTTAGGAAAAATTGATTATATAATTGCATCAGGAGCGCCTTGGTCAATATTTGAATATGGTACAAGGTTAAAGTCAGTTTCTAATGCTAAATTAATTTTAGATTATAGAGACCCATGGTGCGCGGTTAATAAAGATGTTTATTTAGAAAGCTTAAATAATAAAGGATTTGGGTCTTTTTTTATTAAAAAAAAACAACTAAGTCTAGAGAGAAAATATTTAGAACTGTCATCTGCTGTAACAACTGTTAGCAGTTCTATTAGTTTAAATTGTAAAAAAATATTGGATAGAAATAATGTTCATACTATATACAACGGATTTGATCAACTAGAAAAAACAAATAATAATATAAATATTTTAAATAATTATTTTAACATTACATATATAGGACAGTTAAGAAAAGAACAAAATATAGGGCTTTTAATAGAAGCTCTTAGAGAAGTTTTAATAAGACGTCCAGAGCTTGAAACAAAAATAAAAATAAATCTCATTGGCAGTCTAATATCACCTAGCTCTCTTATAAAATTAATAACTAAGTCGTCTATAAAATCAATATTTAATATTACGAATTTCATCCCAAAAAAAGAAGCATTGTCTTTTTTGAGTTCAGCTCAACTTCTTCTTCAACTTAGCTATAAAAACAAAAAAGGAATTGTTTCCAGTAAAATTTTTCAATATATAAATTCTGATAAGCCTATACTTTTAGTGTCTAATAATGAAGACATTATGGAAAAAATTGTTCGAGAAACAAATACAGGCGAAATATGTAAAACTTCAGAAAAAATTGCAGATTTCATCTTGAATTCCTTTACTAAATGGGAAAATAATCAAACTCTTGAAAGAAAAGTTAATAAAGAAAAGCTAGCTTTTTATTCATTTAAAAATCAAGTAGACCAACTAGATAAGATAATTTCAGATTTGTGATATTACATTTATTAAATTTACTTCGGAAAAATTTATAATTTAAATGAAGTAATATATAAACTTGTATTTATTTTTCTTAACGTATGAATAATCGGTTGTTTTAGTGCCCGTTTATTTATTGTTTTGTTTCGTTTTTCTTAATCTTGCACCAAAGTTTCTGAACTCCAAATCTATACTCTTCTTTTTGAATTGTTATCCCGCACGATTGTAATAAGCCCTTTATTTCTAGCCTGTCAAACTCTGAAACATGATCATTGTCGGAGTAAATCAAGTTAATGTTTTTATCCAAACGATATTGATTCAGGTAATGTCTCTCAAAATCAGGAACTTCTATATATATGAATTGAAAAAACTGCTTAAATTTAGAAAGGAATTTCTTCGGATCATCCAAGTGTTCTAAAATGTGAGATAATATTAAAACATCATATTTGAAATCCTGGTTAGAAAGGTAATCGTAGGCTTCTCCATTTTCAAATGTTAAATTGTTTCTTTTATATCTATCTTTTGCTATATTTATTGCATCCTTGTCATGATCTATTGCTGTAACATGTTTAGCTTTTTCCGCTATGTAATTTGATATTTCGCCGTACTTACACCCTAAGTCAAATACTAAATGATTAGTTGCTATTTTGTCTAAAATAAACCGCTTAGAATATATCCTTGCTGGGTGACTATCTTCACTGTATATTCTAAAGGATTCTTCATTTGCAAACCTGTCAAAAATCCATTCTAAGTCAAGAAATAGTTTAAATCTTTTTTCCTTATTTAAAGGAAGTATTTTTTTTAACTTATATGCTATTGATAATAAAATGTGCCTTTGCTTCTGTCTTTCTAATTTTAATCCCATATTTTAATTTTTTTATTAAACACAACGCTAAGGCGTATACTAAGTTATACAATTTACTATAGATGTTTTTGTAACAAAAAATTAATTAGTCTTAGTTCGTTATAAATTACTAATGAAGACTTCGAAGTCTTTTTTAATTTTAACTAATTTCTTTCAAATTAAATTATTTCCTCTATTAATTGGAAAGATTTATTACAATTAAATATACCTTTGATCATGATTAAAAAAAAAATTTATACTATTATTTGGTTTATTAAAAACCCAAGATATATTTCCCACATTTTTCAAATATTAAAAAGAAATAAAAATTCTCATTTTGAAGCTACAAGAGAAGAGTCAACTAAATGGTGTAAACAAAACTGTATTGGCCAGGAAGAGGCACTAATTGAGCTTTTCGGGGATAAAACCTATAAACCCCTCAACAATTTATATTCTGAGGAAATAAAAAAATCTCAAGATAAAGCAGATAATTGTCCTGTTAATATGGGAGGAGAAGGAGCTATCTCATTTTTATATCATATTGTCAAAGAAAGTAAAGCTAGATCTGTACTTGAAACCGGCGTTGCCTATGGGTGGTCTTCATTAGCTATTTTGTTAGCAATTAAAGATGAAGATAAAGCGTTACTAATTAGTAACGATATGCCCTATATAAAAATGAATAATGAAGACTATGTAGGTTGTGTTGTTCCAGAAAATTTAAAATCTAAGTGGCAATTACAGCGTCTGCCAGATATAAAAGG
>TARA_B110000285_G_scaffold14812_1_pt1 | contig 13577 bp, 11 predicted proteins | sample TARA_B110000285 | Tara Oceans TARA_B110000285 (sample SAMEA4397756) | marine metagenome | biome: Polar Biome; feature: [SRF] surface water layer (ENVO:00010504); material: water (ENVO:00002006), including particulate matter (ENVO:01000060) such as... | depth 5 m
ACCGCACGAAATGTCGGCGACGTCGGTCAACGTGACATCGGTAGGCAGAGACGTGCAATCAGCCGATGTACATCTGATATCGCCACCCCAATCTGGATGTCCCCACGCTACCGCGGTGCCGTTGATCATGCGGGCGACGCAGGCGTAACCACCGCACGAGATGTCGGCGACGGTGGTCAAGTCTATCGGGTTGTTATCGGTATCGACCGCGTTGCCACCGTAATCGGTTACTCCCCACGCTACCGCGGTGTCGTCGGTCTTGCGGGCAACGCAGGCGCGACCACCGCACGAGATATCGGCGACGTCGGTCAAGTTGACCCCGGCAGGCAGAGGCGTGCAATCAGTTACAGTACATCTGATATCGCCACCGTAACTGGCGAATCCCCACGCTTCAGCGGTGTTGTCGTTTTTGCGGGCAACGCAGGTGAATCCACCGCACGAGATATCAGCGACGTGGGTCAGGTCTATCGGGTTGTTATCGGTATCGACCGCGTCGCCACCGAACCATGCATTCCCCCACGCTTCAGCGGTGCTGTCGGTCTTGCGGGCGACGCAGGCGTAACCACCGCACGAGATATCCACCACGTCAGTCAAGGACGGCGCGCCACCTCTAGTGGCATCTCCCCACGCCTCAGCGGTGCCGTCGGTCTTGCGGGCGACGCAGGCGGCTCCACCGCACGAGATGTCAGCGATGGTATACCTCTTATACAATATCGCATCTGCATAAAATAAAAAGGATAAAAGCAAAAACAATAACATGTTTTTAAAATATTTGTGACTGTATTTATAGTAGTTAAATCTTAGTATGATCCCATGGCAACTTGATCAAATGTATGATTATTTGTTGGATTTTAACACTCTGGTGATCTGGTGATCTGGTGATCTGGTGAAAGTAGTGCCAAATACTTGCACGTTGAATAGGCAGGATGCAATACACATTGTATACGTTTAGTTTACTAAAACTTTGCTTGGGTGGATTATCATAAACCTCGTGGTGGATTAGAAATTTTTGTTAAATAGCTAACAGTACTCTCTCGTCCGATTCTGTGTCCGAGACCGGAAACTCCGTGTCCGAGACCGGGAACTCCGTGCCCGTGGTGTCCATGGTGTCCGGGACCGTGTCCGTGCCCACGAGTGCCATCAGTTCCTCCAGTTCGTCCTCCACGTCCAAGTCGTCGAGTGTGGGTTGGTTTAAAATATCTGAGATGTCCATCATGTCGTCCTGCAGTGCGCACATGGACTCCTGCAGTTGTTCTACCTTTTCCACTGTGTGTCTGTTTGTGAACCGTTTGAATATTTTGCTTGTGCTTTTGATGGCGTCCAGTTGCATTTTGGTGATCTCCAACTGTTCGAGCGAGCACTGTTTCTGTGTGCAGACGGTCATGCGGTTTTCGCATTGTGTCAAATAATTCCTAAGAATTTTGCGTTGTCGCAGGAGTACCATGAGTCTGTCTTTGGGTGCCTTTTCCGCTACCTTTATTTTTAGTTCGTTGTTAATTTTTTCCAGTTGTATGTCGTACTTGTAGACCATTTCTCTCAGCGACATGTCTAACTGTTTTAACTCTGTGATGACGTCGGTCGTTGTCTTGGAATAAATGGAAGCGAGGCATCCCATTGTGTTGTGTGTCCAAGCCCTAAATAGGAACCCTAGGAACCACCCGCGGAGTTTCGCATCGATGGTGCTGAGAACTATGAAAATTAAAAACGAAGCTGTACAAATTTATCCACATCCAGCACGATTCCTTTGTCGTAACGAATTTTTTTCTCTTTGTCACGCAGTATTTCGTACGCCCATTGTGTTTTACGAAAATCTACGTTCGTGCCCAATTTGTCCAATTTGTCCGGATGAGTCTCTTTCACTTTACGTAAATATGCTTCACGAATAGTGTTTGCGTCTGCAGCGCGGTTGACATTTAATACGATGTACGGATCAAATTGGCTTTTTGTCTTGGTCACGGTGTACTTTTGCACCGTGCCGTCGTGCACCGTGGCGTTGTTTCTTAAAATTTGACGTTTTACAGTTGATTTATATTTAAATATTGTAGTCTCTAAATGAAGCGCGTCTGCACAAATTTTGTCTATAGTGCATTTCCACAGATACACGTTACCTTGAACACGTAACCCATATTTGTTATTGTTTTTGAAAATGCATTCCCTGAATTCTGAGTTTGTTAATGATTCAAGTTTCACCCCGTCTCTAGCATTTTGTTCAAAGTGACAGTCCGAAGCTAAAACACTACCTTGTACATATAATCCACAATACCCATTTCCACTAAACCCATTTCCACTAAATATACAATGTTTTAATGTAATGTCACCATTCTCTACTCTCGCACCATGTTGTCTACTGTTTTGTACATTGACGTTGACCATTGTAACAGTAGCATTTCGAAACTTACAACCGAGACCCCCTTCCATGTCTAGATTTTCAATGGTGAGGCGGTGTGCACTGGACCCACCGGACCCACCAAAACCAAACGTGCCTGTTAAAATTGGTTTTCTTTTATTTTGTTTACGAATGCCAATAATATGGACATAGTCGCCGTAAATTTCTAATATTCCGTCAAGGTAGTTGGGTAATGTTTGATCACCGGTAATTTGGATTACGAGTGGGTTTTGTCTTGTGTATAATTTAATGAATTCACCACTATCAAAATCAAATACGCCACGAATTTGTATGTTCATTGCAATCTTCATTGCATCTTCTAAGGAACCATATTCTGGGACCTTGAATACGCGACTATCCCTAATTTTTTTCCATACGCGGTACATTCTTGTATTGACGCGACGAATTTTCCATAGATTGTAAAGTCCCAAACACAATACCTGTTCCCCTAACGTATCATCTGGTTGGTTATTAAATGTTGATGGTATGTATACTCTCCTGACTTTCGGCGGGGGCGTTGACGTGTCCGTGTCCGGCGTGCTTGGTGTGCTCGACGTGCTTGGCGTGTCCTGCGTGTCCGTGTCCGGCGTACTTGGTGTGCTCGACGTGCTTGGTGTGCTCGACGTGCTCGACGTGTCCGACATTTTTACTTAATGGTTGTCTATATATACCCTAAAAAATCTACAAGAATGGATCTCTGTTGCGTGCACCGGGACAATCAAATGTGGTACGACTGGAAAACCGTGCAGTGGTCTCTCAACAGTGTGGAACCCTGTGCGCTGCAACTCAAGTTTGACCAGTTTCCCGGTACGTTGTCCATTGACGGTACTTGGATGACCAAGGGTTCTTTGCAGAAGTTTCTGCGATGGTACTCGGACAACTGTTCCTACGGGCAGTTGCAGGTGGTCCAGTCTGTCCTGGCGGCGCTCAAACCCAAACGGCAGTACTCTACCAAGCACCGTTGGGAAATAGCGTACCGACAAGAGTACAAGTGTGCGGTGTGTCTGGATCTGCTTCACCCGAAAGCGATGGACATTGACCACGTCGTGGAACTGAGTAGGGGTGGTGAGGATATTGCGGACAACTGCCAGGCGCTGTGTGCCAACTGCCACGCGAAGAAGAGTAGAGGTGTGTTTAGTAAATATTTTCATTAGTTTACGAGTTTCTGTCCTACTTGATGTTGTACGTGGTCCGTGGTCATGATGGTCCCCTCTCTCACGTTCATGCACCCTGAATAGGTCAATCCCTTCCAATGCCCGTGCCCCAAGCTGGTGCAGACAAACTCGGCTCTTCTTGCTCTTTGTGTGAACTGTTTGCCTCTGAAGCACAGTGTATTGTCTACGTACTGGTCGCTCAAAAAGACATCATCGTCGACGCCTTCTCTGTTGATGCTGCAATCTTGTAACAGTTCTTTGAGTCTGGCACTGTATGTAAAATCACTTGCGCCGTACTCCGAGTACTGGTCTGAAAACTCGCCCATCATGTCCAACACTGTTGCTTCGCACCCCTTTTCGATGACCCACGAGACGAGAGACGGTTTGCAGTCGGGGGTGCCGATTTCACCGCTGCGAAACGCCTCTCTCAAAGTGTCTTCGGTGAAAAAGTCCACTCCTTCGCCCGACACGTACCCCTGTGCAAAGACGTCTTCTGCAATGGCGTATCGTTTGGGTTGTTTGACGACGCTCTTGCTGTAGTGGGTGTAGTGTCCGACGTGTACTTTGCGAATGATGTCGTCCGAGAGTTGAAAATCGTGGTGCCCGTGAAAGGTTTCGCCGAGGTCTCTGCCGCCGGCAGCTAAAATGGCGGAACTCATGCGGTAGGTCTGGAACGGACGAAAAATGAGGATGTCTTTGCCTTCTTTCGTTGTCTCGATCTCGTCTTTTTCATCTTTTTCGTCAAGAGCCCAACTGGCTCTGGCAAACCCGTAAAACATACCAAGTACCTCGCGCAACTCTTTGATTTGATCCCAAGGTCCTCCTGTCTTGGTAACCCCGTCAATCAGTGTTGTTGCTTGTGTTTCAAAGAGAGACAATATTGTTTGTAAATGTTTTTCCACGTCTGCCTCGCTGCAACACCAAAAATTGTCTGCCAAGTCTTTCAACTTTGGCACACGATTACTAACATTATAAAAATCTTGTTTGAGTGTAGTCAACGCTCGTAGGGTAGTGGGTGTGCGGTCCACTTCTTGGACTTGTTGAGCATATTTATCATTTTTTAAATCGAAGTTCTGTGCAAACTGTTTCTTCAAGCCTTTCTTTTGAATGTCCAATAAAAATTTCCCCGCCAGTTGTGAAATCTTGTTACCCACATGTTGTTTGAACATTTGCGTCGCTTCGTCGCCGGCTCCGAACGTGATACGGGGTCTTCTTCCTGGTTCCGGAATATGTGGCGAGGTTTCTTCGTACTGGTGGTTCAATGCTCTTGAGTAGGCGTGATCGTAACTGATTGTTTTAAACTCGTCGTGGTCGGCGGAAAAGATTTTGATGGCGTGTGAACCGTCCGGGATGATAAAGAACTCGCCGCACTGTCTCATTCTTTGCAGTAGATCGTGGTCGTCGTTGACAAAATCAATGTCGAACGTCGCCGCTTCGAACACGTCCGTGTCTCTCCATCGAATGCCCTTTCCGGTTCGGTCGTCCTCCAAGTTTCCGGCAGCCTGTGGACCTTTCAATCTGTACTCTGTCTGCTCAATGGGCGCCATGTCCAAGTAGATGGACATTTTGGGTGGGAAGACCCAGACGTTGGGCACGACGCCGTTTTTTTTCATTTGGTGTTTGAGTTCGGCGTCCAGTACGTAGAGTCCTTTGTGTGTTTTTTGTACGCACGCCCAGTTGTTGCGTTCGTGTCGCAGTAAATTTCTGGGTTTTTTGGCGGTGCGGTCTGTTTCTCTGAGCCACGACTTGTAGTGTTGTTTGGTGGAGAGCAAGGCGTGCATGACCCCAAAGTAGGCGGTGGTGTGCACGGCGTCGGTGATTTGCTGCAGGTTCATCATGAAGTGTCGGCGTCCTCTGTCGGTGGTCATGAACCCGTGTTCAATGATGAACGCCAGACCTCTGCGGAGAAGGTTGTCCGATCGGCTTTCTGTTTCGGCGGTGACGAGTCGTGGAATCCCCTGTTCGGGTTCGACGTCCATCAATGTGCGGTTGAACCGAAAGATTTCCCATTGGACGTGGAGTTCATCGGTGTACGACCACGGCAAGAGTTTGCTGGTGTAGAACTCGTCCTCTTTGCGAATCATGAAGTCCAGGACGTCCTCCAAATGTTTGTTTTTGCCCTCGTACGCTTTGGGCAGATTGTACGTCTCGTGAGAGAGGTGGTTGTCCGCGCGTTCGTAAGGAATGACGGGTTGTCCAAAGTAGGTGTCCCAGGTAGAATCTTTTGGTTCGGCAGAAGTCATTATTTATACATTATTTCGCTGCTTATATAGGGTAGGTTTAATGTGGATTGCCGATCACACTGTCAACCAGTGCTCCTGTGGCAAAGTTTTTTCTTTGTTGACTCGAAGACACCACTGTCGTAAGTGTGGACATATTTTTTGCGACCAGTGCACCTCGGGCAAAGCCACCATTCCCTCGTTCGCCAGGGACCGGTGGGAGGGGCAGCAGCGGGTGTGTGCCCCCTGCCACGACTCCATACGAACAATGAAGAGCGTGGAGTACTTGGTGCGGGTGTTTGCACTGTTGCCGTTTGACATGCCCCCTGTCTGCAAGAAGTGGAGGCTTGCCACCGCGACACTGTCGAGCGTCGTGCAACAAATCCCGCAGAAGATGTTGCACGTCCAGTACTCTCGATTGGAACGAACGTTGCTTCGGACCCGTTCGGGGACCCCGTGGGCAACCCGTTTGGGGACCCCGTGGGCAATCCGTCGTTTGTGCATTGTGGGTTTGCACGAGGACGTCGATGTTTCTTGTTCGGACATGGTGCAGATCCTGAATTCCCACTACGGCGTGCACGTGCTGCAGATGCACAAGGCGTGGGTGTTGCGGCAGTTTGACCGGTTCGAGACGTCGGACATTGTGCGTTTCATGCCGTGGTGGTTGCAGACGAACGTCGTGCTGGACCTTCTGGACCTCCACGTCCGGATTGACTTTGCGTACGCGTTGTACTTTGAGTGTGCCGCGGACGCCACCAACGACCGGAACCAGCGGGTGTTGCGTGCTCTGTTGAAAAGGATGTCTCCGGAGACGAAGAACGAAATCAAAGCGACGGACAACCTGATCCGAGCGGTGGAAAGGAGTATTGTGCGACCCACCACCATTGTCCCCGCCAAACTGCCGTACGACCCGTCCGTGACGGTGTACCGCGTGTTGGGGGTGGTCCAACTGGGTTCGGCGTCCAAGCCGCACGCCGTGACGCTGGACACGTCTGTCGGTGAAATCCAAGTGTTGATCAAGACCGCCGACCTGCGGAAGGACAAGTGCACCATGGTCCTGTGTCGGATGTTGCGGGGGATGGGCATCCGATGCCTGGTGTACCCGGTCTTTGTCACGCCGAGGGGGGGTTGGGTGCAAATGTTGGCGTCGAAAACCCTGTACGAATTGGGCAACAGCCTGAGTACCTACGTCTACAACCAGTTCCCCGACACGGCGCCAAAGATCACGAAAGCCAAGTTTCGTAGGTCTGTCGTTGGGTCGTGCATTTTGTCGTACATCGTTGGTCTGGGCGACCGGCACCTGCAGAACATTGTGGTCTGCAACGGTGAGTTGACCCACATCGACTTCTCCTACATGTTTGGGCACGACCCTAAAATCACGCAACCGTTGCGGGTCACCGCCCCCACGATTCAAATGATGGGGGGCAAGGATTCACCGGAGTACGCCCTGTTTCTGCGCGAGGTCCAGGAGGCGTTTGAGATTGTGCGGGCGCGGCGTTCGTTGTGGTGCACTCTGTTGGAAAACATTGCCCACGCCGATTTGTACACCCTGTCTGAAATCCGCCGACACGCCAAGTTGATTGGATCGCCTGGGGTCGAGGTGGTGGACATTGTGAAGAACCACTCGGACACCTGGGTGCACGCTCTGGGCGACGTGGTGCACGGCATGTTTCAATTCAAATTCTGATTATGGCGAGCCCGCATACCCTGTATCGTGCACCCCAAAAATGGACATTGCCAGCATAGGGTTTTCCATCTGGAGTGCCGAGGACATCCTGAAGGCTTCTGTGGTGGAGGTGACCGAAGCCAAGTGTTTGCAGAACGGCGTACCCGTCGAGGGTGGGCTCCGCGACCCTCGATTCGGATGCATTCACGCAGGTACGTGTGCGTTTTGTGGTCAAACGCGCCACGGGTGCCCCGGGCACTGGGGTCACATCTCGTTCCCGATCCCGCTCATCCACATTGCCATGGTTGCGCCGCTGGTCCAGACTTTGCGGCAGCACTGTTCTTGCGGTGTTGTGTCTAAGAAAAGGGTGTGTTCTTGTGGCAAGATCAAGGGCAAGTATACGTGGGTGAAGAGTGGATTGGCTGTCCACAAAAACGGGGAAGTGTGTCCGACGACGGATTTTCCGCCGGAGGCTGATCGTTTTCTTGTCCGGGTGCTGCCGGTGCCTCCCATCCACATCCGACCACCGCTGACCGTTGGCAACACGACGAGGGGCGAGAACGACCTGACCTACCGCCTCGTCAACATTGTCCGCAAGACCCACAGTCTCTGCAAGGCGTTAGCCGACACGCTGCCCGCCCACGTCGCCTACGAAAGGTACGAAGCGTTGCAGCACGCCGTCGCCTGCTACATGGACAACGACAAGGTGGGCACCAACCGCAGAAACAGCAACCGCAGGGAGTACACGTCGTTGGCGGGCAGGATCAAGGGCAAGGAGGGCACTATGCGGGGTCACTGCATGGGCAAGCGTGTGGACCAGAGTGGCAGGTGTGTCATCACCGGCGACAACCGTTTGAAACTTTCCGAGATAGGTATTCCTCAAAGCATTGCCCGCACGCTGACCAAGCCCGTCAAGGTCACCGACCACAACCTTGCGTTGTTGAAGGAGGCGTTGGTGCAGGGAAAGATTCGTTACGCCGTGCTGCCGAGCGGCGCTCGCATCGACACCAGTGTCACCCAGCCGAAGATCCGCGTGGGTTGGACGTTGGAGCAGTCCCTGCAGGACGGTGATTTGGTGCTGTTCAACCGTCAGCCCAGCCTGCACAAGATGTCGATCATGGCGCACCAGGTGCGGGTGTTGCCGCACAACACGCTTCGTTTCAACGCCGCGTGCACCACTCCGTACAACGCGGACTTCGTAAGTATACTGTGGTATACTGTGGTATATGTGGTATACTCTGTGCCACTTCTAACCCTTTTTTTTTCAGGATGGTAAACTCATTGCTGTCAACAGGGGGCTTTAAAAGAGTGCTTCCCCCTAGTTGTTCCACGGAACAGCGACATACCTTGTTGCGGGAAACTCCTTAGAGCTCTTATGACCATCGTTCCGGCGAAAGTTGGATACGAGACCACGGTTAATAGCCGTACCCAATGGTAATTACTATAAGAGATTGGACAATCCGCAGTGTGACTGACTACGAGACAGGTCAGGCATTCAGAGACTGAACGGGTATGGGTTTTTGGTTACCAAAGGCTTAAGATACAGTCCACCCCCGCATGAAAGTGTGGGGATATCTCGGATGAGATGAACATTCACGTGCCTCAAACCCTGGAGGCGCAGGCAGAGGCTGCTGCCATCATGGCGGTCAAGTACCAAGTGGTGTCGCCCCAGGCGTCGCGCCCGGTGATCGGTGTGATTCAGGACACCATGCTTGGCGCGTACCTCCTGTCCGGGGAAACGCTGAGCCGTGCCGACGCCTTTCAGGTCACGCAGCAGCCGATTGACCCGCCGTACACCGGGCTCCGAATCCTCAGCCTGGTCGTGCCCGACGTGTGGTACTCTGGTTGTGTGGAGATCCGGCGGGGTGCGATCCTGAGCGGCAGGTTTATGAAGCGGGACTTGGGGTGTTCGTCCGGGTCCTTGATCCACGTCATTTTCAACGACTGCGGACCACAAGCCGCCATCGACTTCATTTGGGCAATCGAGCAGTTTACGAGTCGGTACCTGCACCTGCGTGGGTTCACGGTGGGTCTCAACGACCTCCGTCGGTCCAGTGCGCTGGAAGACCTGTGTCGAGAGGAGATGGACCAGGCGTTCCGTGACGTCGAGGGGATGCCCGAGTTGGAGACCAACCAGCGATTGAACCAGAGTCGAGACATCCTGGGTTCCGCCGCCATGGCGGAGATCACGACCGACAACCAGTTTTACACCATGATTTACGCCGGTTCCAAGGGTTCGAAAGTCAACATTACTCAAATCCAGGGTTGCATCGGGCAGCAAAACGTGCAGGGGACCCGGATCAAGAAAGATTGGACGGACCGCACCATGACCTGCTACCCGAAGGGGTGCAACTCTCCGGAATCCAGGGGTTTCGTGCAGCACACGTACTTGGACGGGCTTACTCCGCAGGAGATGTACATGTGTGCCATGGCGGGCAGGGAGGGTTTGATCGACACCGCCATCAAAACGGCACAGACCGGGTACGTGGAGCGTCGGCTCATGAAGTGCCTGGAGAACATTGTCGCGCACCAGGACGGGTCTGCCCGCGACGGCGACACGTTGATTCAGTTCAAGTACGGCGACGACGGGTTGGACGCCATGCACATTGAAAAAACAAGGTGGGGCGACCAAGTGGTGGACCTGCCTGTCCCCCTGCATCGGATGGCAAAGCGTCGGGGGTTGGAGCTGCTGCCCGGAGAGCCCGGTCCCGACCTGGTGGGGTCCTGGCTTGCTCGTGCCCCGCCGGAACTCATGCCGGCGGCGTTGGCTCGATTGGAGAAGGCAAGGGTCACCCCCGGGGAGTGTGTGGGTGCGGTCGCTGCCCAGAGCATCGGTGAACGAGCTACCCAGTGCACGCTCAACTCGGTGGACTACAACGAGTGGTTGATCATTCAAGGGGTGGATACCTGTGCGGGAGAGTTCATCGATACCCTGTGCGACCCGAACGGTCCCGAAACGCAGTACATCGAGACCACTGGCAAGGCACTGACCATCGACGAGGACGGCGGGGTCTCGTGGAACCGTCTCATTGCGGTTACCCGGCACCCTCCGGGTCCGATGCTCAAGGTCACTACGCGGTCGGGCAGGACGATGACGTGCACCGTCTCCAAATCGTTTCTCACGCTGCGGGACCACAAGTGGGTCCCTACCTCCGGGGACGAGCTCGAGGTGGGCATGGACGTCCCTCTCATTGCGAGGATACCCACCCTCTACAAGCGAGACCTGTACTGCGGTAAAATGGTCGCCAACTTCATGGCGTGCGGCAGTGTGTCCGAAACGGGGTTGGTGCTGCGAAAGGCGCATTCTGGCATCGCGCACTGGTACACGCACATTTTGTACAACGACGACATTGTTATCCTGGACCGACCCATCGTGCTGGCTTTTCTGCACTTTGGGCAGGTGCCGCACTGCCTCATTGGTTGTTCCGACAAGTTTGCGGAGGATTTTGTGTCCACGTACGTGGCGCTGCGGGGGCACGCCGGCGAAATCAAGTGCAGTCGGGTGCACCGCGACTTGTTGGGTCTGATGTTGGGCAAGCTGGGCAGGCACTCTGTCCTGACGTCCGACGGCATTGTCATTACCGGGGACATTGTGGCACACACCCGAGCGGACAAGATCGTCAAGATAGAGGAGCACACGTCGTCTCACAAATACGTCTACGACCTCACCGTGGACAAGACCAAAAACATGGTGCTGCTCAACGGGATAGCGGTGCGGGACACGTTTCACTTTGCCGGGGTCAGTTCCAAGAACGTCACGCTGGGTTTGCCCCGGTTGGAGGAAGTGCTCAACCTCTCTAAGAAAATTAAAACGCCGCTGAACACATTCAAGGAAGACCATCGAGCCAAGGGCATGGTCCGTGCACTGCGCTACGTTCCCCTGCACCCGGAACACGTCCGCATGGACGACGACCTGAGCGACTTTTGGGAGTTTCCGGACCCGGGGGAGTACAAGGGGGGCACGGTGCGCATCGAGGCGGAGGGCGACCCTGTCCCCATCGTGGACGCGCTTCGGGCACGAGGGTTTGAAGTGGCGTACGTGCCCGGGCTCTACCACGTCTACCTGTCCGGGCGCAACGTGGAGGACATTCCTTCGTCCATCGGGGTGGAGGGTGCGGAGTGGTGCAAGTGCACCGGAGTGGTGGAGACGACGTTGGGGGTGTCCAAGTTGTTGGACACGTTGCCGGAGGACTTGGCACGGACGGTCTACAGCAACGACATCCACGTCATGTGCAGGACGTTTGGGATAGAGGCGGCGAGGGTTACAATACTCAAAGAAATCAAGAAAATATTATCACACTACGGGATCGACCTCAACGTCCGGCACCTGTTGCTGCTGGTGGACTGGATGACGCAAACCGGCACTCTGACGCCCATGACCCGGCACGGTCTTAAAAAGGTGGAGTCGGACATTGTCAAGCGAGCCACCTTTGAAGAGGTCGTCGGTGTGTTTATACAAGCCGCCATTCACGAAAGGCAGGACCCCGTCACCAGTGTCTCCGCGTGCATACTGACCGGCAAGACCGCCAAGATCGGGACCAACGCCGTCCACGTGGTCGAACAGAAAGAACAGAAGGAAGAGCCTCTGTTCGACGACTGGAACGCCGACTGGGTGTCGCAAGAAAAACCGGACTGGTTGTCGAACGTGCCGAACGTGCCGAACGTGCCGACGTACGCCCCGATGAGCCCGGACTACGCGCCGGTGTCACCGGACTACGCCCCGGACTAAAACCGCAGCGCCGGAGGGCACAGCGGACACAGCGGCTGGGGTGCATCCTTGGTCCCACCCTCCACGTCGTCATCCACGGCATTAGTCATGTCACCATCTGATTGCACGATAAACGTATCATCGTCTTCACTCACGTCCTCAATATCTGATAGGTCTGTGTTGAATGGGTCGCCGGGCTCGTTCATATTTGAGACAGAACAGTCACATATTTATAGTACCTCAAATCATAAAATCATGAAATAGTGCATAAAGTTTACATCTAAAACCGCAGAAACAACTGGTTACTAGAGTTATACATGTCATCTTGCGTGTCATTTTGCGTGTCATCTTGCGTGTCATTTTGCGTGTCATCTTGCGTCTTTTGACCGAATTCATTGGCGAAATCAATAATTAATTGTTTCCTACTGTCGTCGTCGATAATTTTCTGCAGGTATAAAGTTTTAAAATCATTGAAACCCTCTTCGGTCAAATTGTTTATTTTAAAACCATGTATGTACCTGGCTATTATTGTTTCAATGTCTTGTAAATCAATCCTGCCTCTATCACTTATGAAATCAACGAAATGATTTGTGTTTGGCTGCGGTCCGATCGACAAGTCTGGCATGTCTGTGTCTGATTCTGATGTGTCTGATGTATCTGATGTGTCTGATGTGTCTGGTTCTGATGTGATTGAGCTGTACTTGGGATCTTGAGGCACGGTTGCATCAAGCGGGTCAGTTGGGTTCGTAAACGGATGTACATTTGCATCATGAGATTTATTATTACGTGTATCAACATGTGTGGAAGATGTGCCAGAAAAGGATTTGTTACGTCTTTTGTCTGTAAATTTATTGTCTGGCTGTTTAGCTTCACCTCCGGACATATTTGAGACAGAACAGTTACACATTTATAGTATGTAATTCCTCATATTTAAAATCTAAGTTTATTTTTTAATGACTTTTTGTAGACTTTTTTTAACGCCTTGTGCAGTTCCTGCCGTCTCTTTACGTTGCGATTGATTGATCTATTGAGTGGGTCATGGTGTAACCGAGGTTTTGGAAATCCAGGACCCAATCCCTTAAATCTGTAGTGTGCAACGGTCGACTCTAAACGAGACTCTAACAGAGACAGGAAAGTCGTACTGATCGTCCTGTACAACATTTTTATCAACCGACGAACCACGGGAGACGGGTCATAGTGCCTCTCTATTAAATCCATTGCCACACTTAATTTGTAACGCTCCTCGTTCATTCTTGTATCAAACCGTACTACATTGACTGTGGCGTCAGGGTCGTAATTGTAACGCGCATGCAGTACCACGTTAAACTTGTACAACACGTATAAAAACATAACACTGGACTCCAAATCGTAGTTGTGTGTGACACTGCAATACGGTGTGCTTGATTTGCTTGATTTGCTTGATTTGCTTGATTTGCTTGATTTG
>TARA_B110000285_G_scaffold235135_1_pt1 | contig 13555 bp, 15 predicted proteins | sample TARA_B110000285 | Tara Oceans TARA_B110000285 (sample SAMEA4397756) | marine metagenome | biome: Polar Biome; feature: [SRF] surface water layer (ENVO:00010504); material: water (ENVO:00002006), including particulate matter (ENVO:01000060) such as... | depth 5 m
GCTTTTTCGGGTGTAGAACGTTATTTAGATACACCTGTAAAACGTTATTCTTCTGGGATGATGGTAAGGCTTGGTTTTGCCGTAGCCGCACACTTAGAACCTGAAATCTTAGTGGTAGACGAAGTACTTGCCGTAGGTGATGCCGAATTTCAGAAAAAAGCCATTGGGAAAATGCAGGATGTAAGCGCCAATCAAGGCAGAACGGTGTTATTTGTAAGTCATAATATGGCGAGTATTAAGAATTTATGTAATAGGTGTATTCTTATGAAGAATGGATATATAGGAAATAGTGGAGCAACTAATGTGATTATTGAAGAATATAATAAAGAAAATTACAAAGTAAGAACACTTGGTTTTAATGAAAGAATAGATCGTGTAGGGAATAAATTAATTGAAGTATCGGACTTTTATTTAACTAATAAATATTATGAAAAATCTAATTCAATTATTTGTGGTGAAGAAACATATTTTACTCTTGAAATAAATAACACAGCTAATAAAACATACAAAAATGTTAGTATTGCAATTGGAATAGACAATTATTTAGAAATCAGGTTAATTCATTTAAGCAATGAATTGATTTCTGAGAATATTAACATTAATCCAGGTTTAAATAGGGTAATTTTTAAACTTGACCGAATGATATTGACGCCAGCAGAGTATTATGCAACTTTTTTTTGTTCAGTAAATGGAGAAATTTCTGATTGGTTGCCAAAAGCTATTAGCTTCAACATAGCTGAGGGAGATTTTTATAATAATGGTAAAACTTTAAAACAAACTATGGCGTTAATAAATACTGATTTTAAAATGGAAATATTAAATTAATTATGAGAAATAAATTAATAGATGCGATTCTAAAATATCGAATGGAAATTAATAGAACCTGCCCTAATTTGAAATTAATTGATTATTTTTCTTTTTTTCTTTACTTTCCAAAATGGTATAAGAATTTAAATAAAAACCCATTGGATATAAAGTTGCCCTGGATAAATTATAAAGGAATTTCATTTTTAAATAAGCATGTAAAACAGGGTATGAATGTTTTTGAATTCGGCAGCGGTGGATCAACAAAATTTTGGATTGGTAAAGGATGTAAAGTTTTTTCTGTTGAGCATGACAAAGAATGGTATAATTTAGTCTTAAAATCCTTTACCGAAGAAGAAATCACCAAACATAAAATTTTTTTAAAGGAACCCGAACAACTTGACTTGATCGAATATGATTTTAGTGACCCTGATCATTATACCTCATCGAGTTTGAAAAAATTCAAAAATTACGCAACCGTAATTGATGAATTTGATAATAATTTTTTTAGTTTGATTTTAATTGATGGCAGAGCTCGACCTTCATGTATAAAGCACGCTATACCAAAATTAAAAAGAGGAGGATATTTGATTCTCGATAATTCTGATCGCGAATATTATTCGAGTAATATTAAAATAAAAAAGTTATTAGAGCCTTTAGTGAAAGCTTTTGATACTATTGGACCTGGGACTTATACAATGATGTTTTGGCAGACGACTATTTGGCAAAGGAAAACAAATAATTAAATCACTTTTAAAATCATTTTTATTATTTATAGAAAAACAAAAGATAATATTTAATATAAATATAAATGAAGCTGACTACAAAAATAATAACCTATTTAGGCCAAAAATACATAAATGAATTAGTACAAGCAGAATACAATGATCAATCATATCTTGCATTTAATGAGCGACCAGTTGAATTTTCGTTTGTATTCAAACAACTGGCAACATTCTGTCCACCAAATATTTTAGATGTAGGTACAGGTAAAACGGCCTTACCTCATTTAATGCGTAATTGTGGTTTTAAGGTTACCGCCATTGATAATGTAAGAGACTATTGGCCAAATGGTATGATTAACAGACATTATTTGATAATAGATGACGATATTACCAACTCAAAATTAACACAAAGGTTTGATTTAATAACTTGTGTAAGTGTACTCGAACACATTGTTAATTTTGAAAAAGCCATTGAAAATATGGCGAAGCTGTTAAATAATGGTGGCCATCTGGTAATTTCATTTCCTTATAATGAAAATAAATATTGTGAGAACGTTTATATGTTAAAAGAATCTACGGCACCTAAAGATATGCCATTTGTAACACAAGCTTATTCGCGTGATCAAATAACGGCTTGGTGCACTAAGTACAATTTAAGTATCGTCGAACAGGAATATTGGGCTTATTTTGAGGGAGATTATTGGACTGCTGGAGAACGACTAAAATTTCCTAGAAAATCATCTAAAACAGATGTTCATCAAATTAGCTGTTTGGTTTTAATGAAAAATTAATATGAAAGTGCTTTTTATTTGGAATGGAACAACTCATTATTTTAATTTGATAACGAGTAAGATAAATAAACAACCAGATATTGAAATATTATATATTTATCCTAAAAGCAAAAGCGAAGCTATTGGTGATGGTGTATTTCAAACAAAGGAAGGTGTTAATTTCAAACTCTTTGAATTGGAAGAAAAAATGAATACTGAATATAATTCATTGTATTATGAAGGCTTGGATACATTTTTAAATGAACATAAACCCAATATTATACTTACTTCCGAAATTCACATTAAAAGTTTAATGTTTGATGAAAGAATAAATAAAATTATCAAGGATTTAAACATAAAAACAATATTAAAATCGATTCCTTTTAAGCTTGAAAAATATCATGCTCAAATAACTAATTTGAACTATAAAATAAAAAATGCACCACTACCCTTGTTTAGTTCTTTACCTGTTCCACTTAGTAAACTTTTTAAATTTATTAAATTGGATTCCTTTTATAAAAACGCTTACCTAGATAAAAAAATAAAAAAATCAGCATTAAAAAATATTGAACTTCAAAAATTAATTTACAATTGGGTAGATGCGCATGTAAATTACATTGAAGAAGCGTATGCAATATTTGGTAGTTACGGGGTTCCAAAAGAAAAAATATTTATTACTTATAACTCACCCGATACAGATTTTTTATTTTCAGTAAAAGAAAAAATTGAGAAAGAGGCTCCCATTTTACCTGAAAATAAATTTCGCATCATTCATTTAAGCCGCCTTGTTGAATGGAAACGCGTGGACATGCTGATACGTGCCGTAGATGGTTTAAGAAACGAATATCCTCAAATCGAACTTGTAATTGTTGGAGAGGGACCTGAAAAAGAAAATCTAATCAACCTTGCCATATCATTAGGTGTTAGTGATTCTGTTAAATTTTTAGGTGGTGTTTATGACCCTGCATTATTGGGTAAATACCTAATGTCGTCATCCATTTATATATTGGCAGGTATGGGCGGTTTATCTATTAACGATGCCATGATATTTGGGTTGCCTGTAATTTGCTCGGTTTGCGATGGTACAGAAAAATATTTGGTACGTGAAGGTTATAATGGCTTGTATTTCGAAAATGGGGACCAACACAGTTTGGAATCAAAAATCAAATATTTATTTGATCATCCTGAACAGCGGTTAACAATGGGAGAAAACTCTGTTAACATTACTAAAAATGAAATAAATATACATACAGTTGTTGATGGGTATATGAAAGCTTTTAATTATATTACAAGTGGTAATTAAAAAAAGTATAAATTTTCATAAAGTAGATGCTTTCAACTAAGCTTGTTTTATAAGAATAGACTGTTGAAGGGCATTAAATATTTTTGAATCAAAACAACTACGAAGTGTTACTTGTTGCAAATAAGATACAATAAGGATTTTCTTATGAAAAGTCATTAATAGATTCATTTGCAATTTCTAAAAGAAAAAAAGTGCTAAAAAGAATAATTAAAAAAATATCACGAATCAATCCAATTAAATTGGATGGTAATTTACAATTAGTAAATGAAAAAAAATTAGTTGTAGGAAGTAATACTATTTATAACAACTTAAGAATTGAAATCAGAAGCAAAACTAGCAATAAGTCATATGTTCGTATTGGTAATGATTGTGTAATAAACGGAACATTTGTATTTGAAATAGCGAGCGGTTTAATTACAATAGGAAATAATTCATTTATTGGTGGAGGGCATTTTATTTGTATTGATGGCATTGAAATAGGAAATGATGTAATGTTTGCATGGGGTTGTACAGTAGCAGATAATAATTCGCATTCTTTAAAATGGGCAGAAAGAGTTGATGATGTTAGGGATTGGAAACGAGGAATTGATGAGTCTAATATTGGAGCATATAAAAATTGGACTAATGTTAAAAGAGGGAAAATAACAATTAAGGATAAAGCTTGGATAGGATTTAATTGTATTATTTTAAAAGGGATCACTATTGGAGAAGGGGCTATTGTTGGTGCAGGAAGTGTGGTAACCAAAGACGTGCCTGCTTGGACAATAGTAGGAGGAAATCCTGCAAAAATTATCAGAGAAATTCCATTAGATGAAAGATAAAATGACTTGGGAGGAAACCATAGAATTTATTAGAGATAAAGAAGAGTATAAAGGCTTAGTTGAGCAAGCTTATTTCGAAAGGAATTTGCCTCTTAATGTAGAAAGATTTAGAAGCGGAGAAGAGTATAAAGCATGTTTAGCGTATATAAAAGAATATGCTCCTAATGCAAAGAGAATTTTAGACATAGGATGTGGAAATGGTATTAGTTGTATTTCTTTAGCATTAGATGGTTATGATGTTACCGCAGTAGAACCTGACCCGAGTGAGACAATTGGCGCAGGAGCTATCAGGAAATTAAAAGAACATTACAAACTAGATAATCTTGAAATATTTGAAGCATTTGCAGAGGATATTAACTTTGAAGATGAATCTTTTGATATAGTTTACATTAGGCAAGCAATGCATCATGCCAATGATTTGGATAAATTTATAAAGGAGTGTGGTAGGGTCTTGAAAAAAGGAGGGATGCTTTTTACTGTAAGAGACCACGTCATCTTTAATGAAAAAGACAAACAATGGTTTTTTGAAGCACATCCTTTACATAAATACTATGGAGGCGAAAATGCTTATAAAACAGAAGAGTATGAAAGTGCAATGGAGAGTGCAGGTTTGAATGTCGAAAAAAAATTGAAATACTATGATAGTATTATTAATTATTTTCCAATGACCAAAGACCAATACGATTTATTAGAAGTTGAATTCGAACTAAATCTTAAAAAAGGGCTAGGTTCTAAAATTGGAGTGTTGTCAAAAATTCCTTTTTTATATAACTTGTACAAAAACAAAAATAAAGGGAACTTAAGAAACGAAATGCATATTGCAGGAAGAATGTATTCGTATATATCAATTAAAAAATGAAAATACTCATCATCGGTTCAAAAGGGTTTATTGGTTCTCATTGCGTTGAGTACTTTTCAGCAGACAATGAAGTTTTTGAGTGTGATGTAGTGCAAGATTATAATAAAAAGAACTATTTTTTAGTTGATGCTACCAATGCAGATTATTCTGATCTTTTTCAAAAACAAGAATTTGATGTATGTATTAATTGTTCAGGTGCTGCAAGTGTGCCAGATTCGATAACAAATCCACAAAGAGATTTTGTATTGAATACTTATAATGTATTTAAGCAGTTGGATGCTATTCGAAAACACAACCCAACGTGTAGATATATCAACTTGTCGAGTGCTGCTATATACGGGAATCCTGAGGAGCTGCCTATTATAGAAAGTCAAAAATGTGCTCCGATATCTCCTTACGGAAAACATAAACAAATGGCAGAAGATATTTGTAAAGAGTTTTACGAAGACTTTGCAATTAAAACTTGTTCATTGAGAATATTTTCGGCTTATGGGCCCGGTTTAAAAAAGCAATTGTTTTGGGATTTGCACCAGAAAACAAAAGCTCCCAGTCAAATCCAGCTTTATGGGACAGGAAACGAATCTCGTGACTTTATTTATGTTTCAGACCTTGTTATGGCAATAGAATGTGTTATTGAAAAAGCCAAGTTTGATGCAGAAATTATTAATGTAGCTAATGGAAAAGAGCTTTTGATAAAGAATGCTGTTGAGGTTTTCTATGAGGTTTATGATAATTCCATTAATTTTGCATTTGGAGGAGAAAAGAGGAAAGGAGATCCAAATAATTGGGTGGCTGATATCACTCAGTTGCAAAATTTGGGTTACATGCCCTCTGTTTCACTTACTGAAGGACTGAATAAATACACTGAATGGCTCAAAGAAAACGGATAGGTTTTTTATTTTCTTATGATGAAGGATGGATTGGCGGCACCTATTATGTGTTGAATATTATTGAGGCTCTAAATATCCTAGAAGATAAAAAGAAGCCAGCAATTACCATTTTGTCTTCAAAAAAAGAAGATTTTGAATTAGTTGCAACAGAAACGCAATATCCTCATCTTAAATTTGAACTATTTCCGAGAAAATTAACGCTTGTAGAAAATATTGTAAATAAAGCATCTCGATTTTTTACAAAAAAGAATGTATTTCATTTCACAAGTAAATTAAAGGATGTAGAATTTATTTATCCTAATTACAACCCCAAGATTAAAAACCCGAATATAAAAAAGGTGTATTGGATTCCTGATTTTCAAGAAGAATTTCTTCCGGAATACTTTACAAAAAATGAAATAGAAAGTAGAAAAAATCATCAAAGAATGATTTCTGACTCTGGGGATGTAGTTGTTTTTAGTAGTAAGGATGCTGCAAGTCACTATAATAGTATGTATCCTGTGTCTAAGCCCAATCAATTTGTTTTACCCTTTGCTGTAACTCATCCTGATTTTAGCAAACTCAATACAAATGAAATTCTGAGGAAACATAAGTTACCTGAAAAGTATTTTTTTACACCTAATCAGTTTTGGGCACACAAAAATCATCTAACAATTATTAAGGCATTAAATCAATTAAAATTGGAAGGTTTGGATGTTGTTGTAGCATTTTCAGGAAAAGAGTACGATAATCGAACTACTGATTCCGTTTCGGAGATTAAAAGTTATATAAAAAATAATAATCTTGAAAATAATGTGTTGTTTTTAGGGTTTTTGGATAGAAAAGAACAATTATTAATTCAAAAAAATGCAATTGCTGTTGTGCAGCCCTCATTGTTTGAAGGTTGGAGTACTGTTGTAGAAGATTCTAAGTCTTTAAATAAATTCATCATTCTTTCAGATTTAAATGTTCATTACGAACAGGTTAATGAAAATTGCGCTTTCTTTGAAAAAACGAATGAAAAGCAATTGGCTGAACTATTGAAAAAATATTATATTTCTCCTCCTGAGGAGGTTACGAATTCTACCTATAATTTAAAAATTAAAGAGTTTGCAGAAAATTTCATTAAATTAATTGAGGGTACAGTAAAATGAAAAAAGCATTAATAACTGGAATAACAGGTCAGTATGGCGCTTATTTAGCTGAGTTTTTATTAAAAAAAGGATATGAAGTTCATGGAATAAAAAGAAGAGTTGAACTTGCGTTTTCAGAAGTAGGAATAGAATTGAGATGGGAAGGAGATGGGAAGGAGAAGGAGAAGGAGAAGGAGAAGGAGTTGAAGAAAAAGGAATTAATGGTTCTACGGATGAAGTTGTAGTGGAAGTGGATTCAAAATACTTTAGACCAACCGAGGTGGGTTTATTGATTGGAGACCCTTCCAAAGCGGAGAAAGAGTTAGGCTGGAAACATAAATATGAGTTAGCGGACTTATTAAAAGAAATGGTGTTGTCAGATGTCAAACTTTTCGAAAAGGATAGATACTTAAAAGAAGGAGGGTACCAAACCATGAATTATTTTGAGTAATATAAAATGAAAAAAACATCTAAAATATTTATTGCTGGACATAGATGTATAATAGGTTCTGCTATCCATAGAAAGTTAAAGAAAGAAGGTCTTACCAATTTCATTCTAAGAACTACCAGTGAGTTGGTTGGAAATATTGAATCGAAAGCAGGAATTAAAAATGTTTACGCAAAGTGAATTTCACCAAAACGTTTCTCAATGAAGATTAGCATCATTACCATAAATTATAATGATAAGCAAGGGTTAGAGAAAACCATTAACAGTGTGCTTAACCAAACACATAAGGATCTTGAATACATTGTGATAGATGGCGGATCGAATGACGGGAGTAAAGAATTAATCAAGCAAAATAATTCTAAAATAACCTACTGGGTGTCTGAAAAAGACAAAGGAGTTTACGATGCGATGAATAAGGGAATTGAAAAAGCAACAGGAGACTATTTGTTGTTTTTAAATTCTGGCGATTATTTATATGATGACAATGTGTTCGAGGAAATTTCAAACCAATCCAATAATGCTGTTTTAATTGTGGGAAACACTTGTTTACCTGATAAAAATGGAAAAATTATAAAATACGACAACCTTACAGTTGATTATTTAGCAAAATACAGTGTAAATCATCAAACAGTATTTTTTAAGAACGAAATTTTTAAAAAGTACAAAGGCTATAATCTTGATTACAAAATGGCCGCAGATTATGATTTGATTTTAAGAGTGTTAATTGATGCGGGGTTTAAGTATCAATATATTGATGTAGTGGTAGCAAACTATGATTTGAATGGGATTAGTTCACAAGAAAGTTCAATTGAATTAATGGCAAAAGAGAAGCAACAAATTCGGTTAGCTATTTATCCGCAGTTTGTATGGGATAGATTTAATGAGATGAATAGTTTAAGATATGAACTTAAGAATTTATATTTAAGTAAATTTGTAAGAATTGCTCTGTTTTTTGTGAAGATTAAAAATAGCATAATTAGAAAATAAAATAGTGAAACCTTTTTTTACCGTAATCATAACAACCTATAATCGCCCAGATGTGCTAATCGAAGCTATTGATAGTGTGTTGAAGCAAGCGTACAAATTTTTTGAGTTGCTTATTATAAATGACGGCTCTCAAGTTGATTATAGTGAAGTAGAAAGGTACATTGAAAAGGATAAAAGAGTACGGTATTTTTATAAAAAAAATGAAGAAAGGTCCGTTGCACGCAATTTTGGAATCGAACAATCAGAAGGAGATTACATTTGTTTTTTAGATGATGATGACATTTATTACTTGAATCATTTACAAGTTTTTTATGATGCAATCGACCAGAATATTGGTAAAGACTATTTTTATAGAGTAGGGATACAGAAAAAACTAGTTGATGGGTCAATTTTAAAAGATCCCTTGCCAACCCAAGATGTTATCGTAGAGGGGAAAAATGAAAAAGGAAATTTTGATGTATATACAGCTATGTATAGCTCAGGTAATATTTGTATTCCAAAGCCATTTTTAGTAGAGAATACATTCGATAAAAATTTGACCTACGGAGAAGATGTGGATTTATGGATTAGAATGAATCAACAACATCCCTTGAAAGTGATAAGAAGCTTTACTTATGAATACAAGATGCATGATAGTAATTCAGTTTCTTGGAGTACTAAATCAGCAAAAGCTTATTTAAATACAATACATCATTGGAAGAAAACATATCCTTTTATGGATAAAAAGTTTATTAGAAAAAAAATATCTGAATTATCAATAGGCATTGCTGGTTTTAGTTCAAAGACAAATAAAAAAGAAAGTTTATATTATATTTTTTATGCTGTATTTCACGATATCAAATTAATAGCTGATAGAAGAATGTGGGGGGCTTTAAAAAAAGTTGTTTTAAATAAAAAATAATTAAGTTTGGTTGTTCATGGATTAATTCTGATGACTCATTTTAGAAAAGAAATAATATGCTGAATAAACTCAAAAAATGGCCGAAAAAATATAAAAAGTCCTATTCGCAACAAGGAGAGGACTTAACGATTGAATTTATTATGAGGATAAAAAATATCGAAAATCCTTATTACCTCGATATTGGGTCAAACCATCCCATCAGCTTAAGTAATACATATTTATTTTACAAATTAGGAGGGAAAGGTGTTTGTGTGGAACCTAATCCAGTATTTAATAAATTGTACAAAAAGCATAGACCTAAAGATAAGTTTATAAATGCTGGAATTTCTCCAAGCGGAAAAGGAGAGGCTACATTTTATATCATGGACTGGCATGAGTTTAGTACTTTCGATAAAAATCATGCATTAAAAGTTCAAGAGCAATACAAAGGGCGAAATAATATTAAGGAAGAAATTAGTTTACCATTGATTTCTTTGGAGAATTTATACAAAGAATTAGAAAGAAAAATTGATTTATTGAGTTTGGATGTAGAAGGTTTAGATTATGATATTTTAAAAGCGTGGGATTTTTATAAATATGCTCCGGCAATTATATGTATCGAGTGTAAAGATTTAAAAACAGGTGAACATGATCAGCGGATAAGTCAATTTCTTTTAGACAAGGGATACAAATTGGAAGCCTTTAATCAAATTAATAGTATTTATTGCAAATGATTTTAGTACGACTAATGGGAGGTTTGGGAAATCAAATGTTCCAATATGCATATGCAAAACATATTTCATTGTTCAACAATATTCCGCTAAAACTAGACGTTTCTTTATTGGGTAATGATGACAAATTAAAGGATCGAGTTGTAAGGAATTTTGATTTAGATTTATTTGCCATTCAAGAAAAAGAAACTTTTGCAACCCTTAAAGATATAGAGAAGTTTAATGGGAAAACTTCGCCATCGGTTATCGATAGAGTGATCTTTAAGCTGAAGAAATTATATCAAAAAGATAGACTTTTGCTTCAGGAAGGAAATAAACAAAAAGAACACTACCTTAATCTTAAAACAAAATCTCTTTGTGTTGTAGGACGCTGGCAGAGTGAATCCTTTTTTAGTGATAATGTTGATGAAATAAAAAAACTATTTTCATTTGATAAATTTGTTTCAAATTCTTATAGCCTGGATGTCAGTGAAAAGATGGGGAGTCAAACTACAATAGTTATTCACGTAAGAAGAAAAGACTATATTACACATCCAGAGTATTCTAAAACATTAGGAGGTCTAGATCAGCAATATTATAGAGACGCAATTGATTTTATGGAGACTAAATTATCAATGGATAGCAGTAAAAAATATTTTTTTATTTCGGATGATATTAACTGGTGTAAAGAAAATTTTAAGGATCTTAAAAATGTTTTTTTTGTTGAGCAAGAGAAAGATAAATTAGGATTCTTTTCTGATTTATGGCTCTTGTCAAAAGGAGACCATTCTATTATCTCAAATAGTACTTTCGCTTGGTGGGGAGCTTGGTTAGGTGAAAAAGAAAATAGCACAGTAGTAGCTCCTCTAAATTGGACCCGATATAAAGAATATTCACCAGATAATATTGTGCCTGATAGATGGGTTACACTAGCAAATAACTTTGAGAAGTTAGCTTAGATTTTAAATTTATAAATTAGCAAAGAAAACATCAAAACAATGTCAATTATTTTCAAAATAAAACGCAGAATATTGCAAAAACTATTTTTTTCAAAAAGCCTTTCTTACTGGCAGAAATATGGAATTAACATCACAAGAAATCATTATTATTCTAATATTCCCGATTTAAAAAGTTTGAATGAAAATAACTTTAAAAGGAAAATAGATATAATAGGAATTGACTTTAATGAAGAGGAACAAAAAGCTTTATTAAAAAGATTTTCTAAGAGTTATAGGCAAGAATACGATGCATGGCCTAAAAATGAGACAGAGAATAAATATGATTTTCATATTGGACAAACCTCTTTTAGAAGTGTTGATTCGCAGATTCTTCATTGTATGATTCGAGATTTAAAGCCTTCTGTAGTTATGGAAGTAGGTTCTGGATATACTACAATGATTACAGCAAAAGCATTGCTTATGAATCAGGAAGAGACAAAGAAAGGTAAAGCCAAATTTACATCTATCGAACCTTATCCAAATGAAGTCTTACAAAAAGGTATTCCTGGTTTGGATGAGATTATAGGAAAAGGGATTCAAGAGTTACCAACTTCTTATTTTGATGTTTTAAAAGAAAATGATGTGTTATTTCTAGATTCTACACATACTGTCAAAATTGGAGGGGATGTTAATTATGAAATATTGGAATTACTGCCAAGGCTTAATAAAGGAGTCATTGTACATATCCATGATATCTTTTTACCATATGAGTACCCAGAACCATGGATTACAACTGGAGAAAGAATTTGGGCTGAACAATACCTTTTACATGCTTTTTTGATAAATAATGACACCTATAAAATATTGTGGACATCTCATAATATGTTTAGAGAATATCCAGACTTACTTAAGTCTGAAATGAATTATTTTGAAGAGGATGTTCCCTATAAAGGAAGTATTTGGTTGCAAAAAGTTAAATAATGCATATACTGATTATTCCATCTTGGTACAAAACATCAGAGCAGCCAATGGTTGGAACTTTTTTTGAAGAACAAGCAAGAGCGTTATTAAAAAAAGGGCATCAAGTGGGAATAATATTTCCTTCATTCTATAATTTTTCATCATCAACAAAACCTGCTAATGATTTTATTGATGATAACGGAATTCCAACTTTTTATTGTGCTTATAAATGTGTAGCTCCTAAGAGTTTTAGATTAAATTATTATTTGTATTCAAAAAGAATTTATGCCACTTTTTTGGAATATGTAAAAGAATACGGGAAGCCAGATATTATTCATGCCCATACAGTTTTTTATGCGGGAATAGCCGCTCGGTATATGTCAAAAAAAAGTAGAATACCTTTTGTGTTGACAGAACACTTTACTCCGTTTATTACTGGGGGGATTCATAAAAAAGCAGATGTAAATATCGCTAAGCAAATATACAAGGATGCTAATGAAAATATTATTGTGAGCCATGGTTTTAAGGAGTTATTAGCGAATAAACTAAAGATTGATAAATCTATTTTTACAGTAGTTCCAAATATGGTGGATGATCTATTCTTTCAATTGCCAAAGCATAGAGAAATCCATAAAGAAGCACCCGTTTTTTTTACTGTATCTTTTCTGTCAGAAAGAAAAAATCATTTTCTTATGTTAGAATCATTTTCCAAATTCCTTAAGGAATATCCAAAAGCAATGTTTAAAATAGGGGGGGACGGGCAATTTAAACAACAGATAATTAATAAAATAAAAGCATTAAAAATAGATGATAACGTTGTGTTAGTAGGAGAACTTAATAGAAAAGAGGTGTTAAGTGAACTGAATAACGCAGATGTGTTTTTGTTGGCAAGTAAATTTGAAACTTTTGGTGTAGTTTTGATAGAAGCATTGGCAACAGGCATGCCAATTGTGACTACTGATTCAGTAGGGCCTAGAGATATTGTTACGGTAAAAAATGGCATTATGTCTGCTTCTTTTTCTGTTGAAGATTATTGTGATGCTATGTTGAAAGTAATTGAAAATTATTCAAACTATATTTCTGAAGATATTTCCAAAGATTGCAACAATAGATTTTCTGAAAATGTGATTATGGAGCAAGTAGAGAAAGTATACAAGGATAGTGTTCAATAATAGGGGTTGAACTTCATATAAGAGTATACAAAGTTTCACCTTTCAACAGTTTAGAAAAATTCAATAACTTTAACTACTTTCGTCTGATAGTAATCGAATTCAATGAAAAAAATATACATCCTTATAGGTACCCGCCCCAATTTTATTAAAGTTACTCGCTTTAAAGAGTTGGGAGA
>TARA_B110000285_G_scaffold229564_1_pt1 | contig 13496 bp, 12 predicted proteins | sample TARA_B110000285 | Tara Oceans TARA_B110000285 (sample SAMEA4397756) | marine metagenome | biome: Polar Biome; feature: [SRF] surface water layer (ENVO:00010504); material: water (ENVO:00002006), including particulate matter (ENVO:01000060) such as... | depth 5 m
CTTTCTTCACACGGTGAACCAAAGTACGATTTGTTCTTTTCTAGATTATTCCCCACTCCTGATTGAGCAAGAACTGTAACGTTTTCATTTATAGTAATGTCACTCGAAACACCAACTTGCCCCCAAAGGGTTACGTTATTTTTAATGATAACACAACCAGCAATGCCTACTTGGCTTGCAAAGAGGCAGTCTTTGCCAATTTGAGTGTCATGACCAATTTGAACCAAATTATCAATTTTAGTTCTATCGCCCACAATTGTATCACCAGTTACCCCTCTGTCTATTGTGCAATTTGCTCCAATATGAACATCGTTTTTGATTAATAAACGACCACAGGATTTAAATTGTTTGAATTCGCCCTTTCTTTTTTGATAATAAAATGCATCACTACCAATAACTGAGTTAGCATGAATAATTACATTATCTCCAATAATAGAATTGTCGTAAACAGACACATTGGAATGAATCAAACAATTTTTGCCAATTTTTACATTATTTCCGATAAAAACACCAGGTTGAATTATTGTGCTATTGTCGATTTTAGCACTTTGAGAAATTGTATTATCTGAGGATTTAAAGGGGTTGAAACGTTCAATGAGTTTTTGGACATCATTAAACGGGTCATTACTTATTAGAAGGGACTTTCCTTTCGGACAGGGCACTTCCTTGTTTATTATAATAACAGATGCAGCAGACTCTAGTGCTTTTTTGTAATATTTTTCGTGATCGACAAAAACAATATCTCCTTTTTCTACAACATGAATTTCGTTTAATCCAAGTACAGGAAAATCATCAGGCCCAACTTTTTTTGCCCCAATAATGTCTGCAATACTGAGTAAGGTTTGAGGAGAGATAAATTTCATTTCTATTTTTTTACTCTCTCAGAATAAGTGCTTTTTTTTGTGTCAATTTTTATAAAATCACCTGTATTAATAAATAAAGGAACTTTAATTTCTGCTCCAGTTTCTAGGGTAGCCGGTTTAGTAGAATTAGTTGCTGTGTCACCTTTTACACCTGGCTCCGTGTAGGTTACTTCCAGTTGTACAAAATTTGGAATATCTGCACTAATTGCTTCTTCTTTGTCTGCATGGAACATAATGTTCACCATGTCGCCTTCTTTAATAAACTGTGGAGCATTTATTAAATGTTTTTCTAAAAAAATTTGCTCATAAGACGACGTATTCATGAAATGATAAGCTTCGCCATCGTTATATAAGTATTGGTAGGTACGGTTTTCAATTCTTACTACATCAATTTTGTGCCCTGAAGGAAAAGTATGATCCAATACTTTGCCTGAAGTTAAACTTCTAATTTTGGTTCGAACAAAGGCGGGTCCTTTACCTGGTTTAACATGAAGGAATTCAATTACTGTGAAAAGGTCGTGATTGAAATTGAGACAAAGTCCGTTTTTAATATCTGAAGTAGAAGCCATAATTTTAATTCTAATGTTATTAGGTTAACAAATGTAGTTGCTGTATTGGTTTAGTGGTTAATTAAATCTTAAAAATTGATTGTAAAAAAAAGGATATTTTTTGATGCTATAAAAAAGCGGTTTAGGATTTATAATCTCCTATCCTAATTTCATGGTCACAAAATGAAAACTCTTCAGGTGTATTATTACTACAAACCACTATTAGTCTATTCTCTTTATTTTCATTAACCAATGTTTGGTACCAGTTTTTCCCAGCTTCGTCCAGGTTGTTTAAGGGTTCGTCCAAAAGTACTAAAGGTGCTTTGGAAAGGAGCGCAAGTGCCAGTTTTACCCGCTGTTTCATTCCTGAAGAAAACAAGTGAATTGCCTTATCTTCTTCATATTCAATTTGCAAGTATTTAGCAAAACTTTCACCAGTATAAGTTTGGTTTAATGGCTTTAATTTTTGGTGAAAACTCAGTAGTTCGTCAAGTGTAAATTCCTCTGGAATAGATAGGTATGGGGTACAAAGGCTTAGGTTTTTATAAATAGAATCAACATCAACTTTATTGTTGTTAACCAAGTAGTGAACTTCGCCTTCGGATGGAGATAAGATACCACTAATAATTTTTAAAAGGGTAGATTTACCTGATCCGTTGTTACCTAGAATAACGGTGTGTTCGTTTGTTTTTAGTTGTAGGTCAATTTTTCTGAAAATCCAATGAATAGCAAACCTACGTCCTATATTTTTTAAGTTTACTTCAACCATTTATTCAGGTTTAGCTAAACCCTTTTATCATTCCGTTGGGCGAGCCCGCTATAAAATCTAAAATGATTTTTCGTTCGTCACATTCTGGAATTTCATTTTTAATAATTTCAATTCCGTTTGAAATGTTTTTGTTCTGGATGAATAGAATTTTGTAGATCTTTTCAATCGTTCTTATCTTTTCTTCAGAATAGCCTCTTCGTTTCAGACCAACAGAATTTACACCTATATATTGCAAAGGGTCTTTTGCCACTTTAATATATGGCGGAATATCTTTTCTGATTTTTGAAGTGCCTCCAACAAAAGTGTGTGCTCCAATATGAACAAATTGTTGAGCAGCAACTTTACCTTCAAGTATTGCATAATCATCAATTCTAATGTGCCCAGAAAGGCCAGTATAACCTGCGATAATTACATTATCACCTATAATGCAATCGTGTGCTATATGCACGTAAATCATTATTAAGCAATTTTTGCCAATTGAAGTTTTCATTTGGTCAACGGTACCACGATGTATTGTTACGCCTTCTCGAATTATGGTGTTGTTACCAATTTCTACAGTGGTATACTCTCCTTTGTATTTTAAATCTTGAGAAACCGCACTTATTACTGCGGTTGGAAAAATTTGACATTCATTTCCAATTCTAGCACCATCAAAAATGGTTACCTGAGGGCCAATCCATGTGCCATCGCCAATTATTACATCTGCTTCAATGTAAGTAAAAGGACCAATAGTCACATCCTTTCCAATTTTGGCATTTGGGTGTACTGAAGCTAATCCGTGAATCATTTAATCGTTTTTACTTACATGTGCAACTAATTCTCCTTCGCAAACTAACTTATTTCCAACATAAGCTTTTGCTTCCATTTGGCAAATTCCTCTTCTTATGGGTGCAGTCAATCTACAGTCCATTATTAGAGTATCTCCTGGTATTACTTTTTGTTTGAATTTTACGTTGTTTATTTTCAGAAAGTAAGTCGAGTAATTTTCTGGGTCATCAACATTATTTAAAACCAAAATACCACCTGTTTGGGCCATAGCCTCAACTAATAGCACGCCAGGCATAACTGGTTCAGCAGGGAAGTGACCAACGAAAAATGGTTCGTTTCTGGTTACGTTTTTAATTCCTATAACTTTCGTTTCATCCAAATGAATAATCTTATCTACTAACAAGAATGGGTATCTATGAGGTAAAAGTTTGGTAATGTCATTTATATCGGCAACTGGAGCTTTGTTCGGGTCGTATTTAGGAGCAGCCTTTTCTTCTGACCTCATCAATTTTTTGATGATTTTGCTAAATTCCATGTTGCCATAATGACCCGGTCTTGCGGCTAAAATATGACCTCTTATTGGGCGACCTACCAATGCTAAATCTCCAATAATATCCAAGAGTTTGTGACGAGCTGGCTCATTTTCAAAACGTAAATTAACGTTGTTTAGAATTCCAATTCCTACAAAATCTAATTCCGATCTATCTCTGTTAAATGTACTTGCAAGTTTGTCTTTATCTTCGTCGGATAGTTCTGTATCTGCCATTACAATGGCATTGTCCACATCGCCTCCTTTAATCAACCCTGCGTTTACCAATTGAATGAGCTCACGAAGGAAAACGAAAGTTCTACAATCCGAAATTTCTTTTTCGAAATCTCCCATGTGATACATGTGAGCGTGTTGTGTGCCTAGTAAAGGAGAATTGTAATCAACCATTACGGTTAATCTAAATTCACCACCATCAGTAGGAACTGCTAGCATCTCAATTCCACGCTCTTCATCTTCCCAGGCAATATTGTGTGGTAAATCGAAGTAGTTTTTATCTTGTAATTGTTCAACCGTTCCAGCTTTTTTAATTGCGGCAACAAAGTGTTTTGAACTTCCATCTAAAATTGGAATCTCAGGGCCATCCAATTCAATTATAGCATTGTCGATATCAAGGCCCATTAAAGCAGCAAGTAAGTGCTCGGTAGTGTGTACTTCGGCATTGTTTTGTTTAAGTGACGTTCCGCGTTGAGTGGCAAAAACATTGTCAACATCAGCTTTTATTTCAGGAGACCCTTCCATGTCCACTCGTTTAAAGACAAACCAATTATCTTCTTTTGCTGGTTTTAAAGTTAAATTTACATGCTGCCCAGTATGTAATCCAATGCCTGAAAAGCTAACTTCTTGCTTTAGCGTTTTTTGTTTATCGCTCATGCTTTTTTTTTCCTTGAAGTTGACGCTCCATGGCGTCTATTTTGTTTTTAATTTTTGGGAATGATCTAAACAACACATACGAGCGTTGAAAGTCTCTCACTTTAATGGCGGGTGAACCTTGCCACAAAGAATTTTCTTCTTCTATGGATTTTCCAATTCCAGATTGCGCTGCTATTTTTACACCATCTGCAATGCTTAAATGTCCTACTATACCCACTTGACCTCCAACCATGCAGTTTTTGCCAATTTTTGCCGAACCAGCAACACCACATTGTGCTGCCATAACGGTATTTTCACCTATTTCAACGTTGTGACCAATTTGAATTAGGTTATCTAGTTTCACTCCTTTTCGGATTAAAGTGCTTCCTAAAGTACCTCTATCAATAGTAGTGTTTGAGCCAATTTCTACATGGTCTTCAATAACTACGTTACCTATGTGTACAACCTTTTGGTAGTTATTCATACTACTTGGGGCAAACCCAAATCCATCGCCGCCAATTATAGCACCGCTATAAATCGAACAATTGTTTCCAATAACACAATCGTCTTGCACAGTTGCATTTGCCAAAATAGTTGTGCTATCTCCAATCTTCACATTGTCGCCTAAGCTTACATTCGAATTTATTCTTACTCGATCTCCCAGGACACAATTTTCACCGATATACACATTAGCACCTACATAAACCGATTCGCCCAAAGTGGCTGATTCAGATACAAAAGCCGAAGGATGAACCCCCGTTTTACTGTTTTTATATGCTTGATAAGCTTGGAGGAGTTTACCAAAACTCATTCTTGCATCATCAACTCTTACCAGAGTTAAAGTAGGTTTTATGGGTTTGGTTAATTTGTACGATTTGTCAACTATTGCAATGGATGCATTGGTGTTGTAAAGGTGCTCTTGGTAGGTCAAATTAGACAGAAAAGTTATGCTCTCAGGAACACCTTCTTCTATTTTGGCCAATTTAGTAACAACTTCGTCCTCGTTTCCCTCTACGATACCGTCGAGTAATCCTGCTATTTGTTGGGCGTTAAATTCCATTCAAATATTTAAACTAATTTATGAAAATCAGTGAGTTACGGTCACCTTGTTTTAAGTTTCAATTTTCTCAAAAATAAAGAATCTAAAAAGCCTCATTTTTAGGCTCTTTCAAACTTTTCAACAAAAATAGAATTAAACTAAGGATTGGCTATAAATAATGTTTCCAGGAGTGCAATTTTTTCGGTTATTTGAGGAAGAAATAATTTTTTTTGGCTGCTAAATTCCCCTCCCTTTCGGATAACAAAAGAAATACTTAATCACTGGTTCTGCTAATGCCGAAATGTTTAGCAAATCAGCTGCAGAGGCAATATCTTTTACCGATCCATCTTTATACAATAAATTAATCCCAAATTTGTCATTGATATAAGCCCTGTTGTCTATGCTTTTAGAAAATACAAAGTATTTCGCTTCATCCAAACTAATTTTATTTTTCGCTGCTACTTCAGATACAAGTTTGTTTATTTCCAGTTCTGTAAATGGATTTTTTTGAAGTTTAATTTTCAATAAGTTTCTGTTTACTAACTGAGTAGAAAGTTTAGAAAGAACAAAATCGCCAGAATTCATCCATTGTTTTATAGCTCCCAATACATCATAATCATCCAGTTGCGAAAAGGAGTCGAGTAAGTCATTTCTGGTTTTAAAATCACCTTTATTTATTTTTTCATATAGAAATATACGTAATGAATTTGAGCACGGTAAAACTGTTCCTTGTAATGCAAGTTCCTTGGCACGACCTAAAATTCTCATGAGCATGTTCTCGGCTGATAATACCGTTTTGTGAAGATAAACTTGCCAGTACATTAATCGTCGTGCTACCAGAAATTTTTCAATGGAATAAATGCCTTTTGCCTCAATTACCAGATTGTCTTTGTAGACATTCATCATTTTAATGATGCGATCGGAACCAACAATTCCTTCTGTAACTCCTGTAAAAAAACTATCTCTTCTTAAGTAGTCCAATCGGTCGATATCGAGTTGACTGCTTACTAGCTGGTTTAAATATTTTTTTGGATGTTCGTTTTTGAAAATTTGAATGGCAATATCTAATTTTCCTCCAAAATTTTTGTTTAACCTGTCCATAAAAAGTAACGAAAGTTCTTCGTGGCTCACTTCCGGGACAATGGTATTTTCTAGAGTATGTGAGAATGGGCCGTGCCCAATGTCGTGCAATAAAATGGCAATGGTCACACCCAATGCTTCGTCTTCCGAAATTTCATGTCCTTTTTGTCGAAGAGTATCGATGGCTTTTCCCATTAAATACATTGCGCCCAGTGCATGTTGAAAACGAGTATGGTTGGCTCCACTATAAACCAAGTTGGTTAACCCTAATTGAGATATCCGCCTTAATCGTTGAAAATAAGGGTGTTCTATTAAATCGAAAATTAATTCGTTATTAATTGTAATAAACCCATAAATTGGATCGTTAAGGATTTTTCTTTTGCTATTGTATTGCGAAGGATTCACAGTGAAAATTTAATTCACAAAAATATGCGCTTAGAGTTGAAATTGATTGAAATTTGAATTTCTAACTGCTTAATAATTGAGAAAACGAAATTGATGGGAGAAATAAACATTTTATGGGCCGATGATGAAATAGATCTTTTAAAGCCACATGTACTTTTTTTAGAAGATAAAGGCTATAAAGTTTTTACTACCAATAGCGGAGATGAAGCCCTAGAATACTTGGAATACCAGACAATTGATATTGTTTTTTTGGATGAACAAATGCCCGGCTTAAGCGGTTTGGATACTTTGCAGCAGGTAAAAGAGAAGTTTCCGTCCTTGCCGGTGGTTATGATTACAAAAAGTGAGGAAGAGCATATCATGGAAGATGCAATTGGCTCTAAAATCTCCGATTATTTAATAAAACCGGTAAATCCAAATCAGATATTGCTTTCTATTAAAAAGAATTTGGATGTAAAAAAATTGGTGAGCGAAAAAACCACTTCGGATTATCAACGAGAATTCCGAAACCTTTCTATGCGCATCAATGATGATTTGGAAGAAGAAGATTGGGTGGGTGTTTATAAGAAATTGGTCCATTGGGAGCACGAGTTAGATAGCTCAAACGATGATAGCATGGAAGAAATATTGGCCATGCAAAAAAGTGATGCTAACAATGCGTTTTGTCGCTTCTATGAAGAGAATTATACCGATTGGATAGAAGGAGCTGATTTTGCTCCGGTTATGTCTCACACTGTTTTCCCAAAAAAAGTTTTGCCTTTGATAAATGCGGATAGCGATGAAACCGTTGTAGTTATTTGTATTGACAACATTCGATTTGATCAATGGCGAGCCATTCGCCCTTCACTTACAGATTTCTATAGAGTAGAAGAGGAAGGTGTTTATTTTTCCATAGTTCCAACAGCAACTTCTTTTTCAAGAAATGCACTGTTCTCCGGGTTATTACCCACCGAAATAGAGCAGCGTTTTGGTAAACAGTGGGGCAATGAGGATGGATTTACCCACGAAGCAGATTTGTTGGACGGTATGCTTGCATTGAATGGAAAACAATGTAAAAGTGATTTCGTGAAAATTAATAACTTGGAGGAAGGTAAAAAATTGGCAGATAAAATTGATGAATACCTTCACAATAATTTATTGGTAATTAGCTACAATTTTGTGGATACTCTTACACATGCCAAAACCGAATTGGATATGATAAAAGAACTAGCAGACGATGAGGCGGCTTACCGATCAGTTACAAGTTCGTGGTTCGAGCATTCGCCTTTGTTGGATATTATTAAAACTTTGGCCGAAAAGAAAATTAAAGTTGTTTTAACAACAGACCACGGGAGCATACGAGTGAAAAACCCAATAAAAGTTATTGGAGATAGAAATACCAATACAAACCTGAGATATAAAGCTGGTAAAAATCTGGATTATCCAGCTAAACAAGTGTTTGAAGTGCATAATCCAGAACAGGCACATTTACCAAAGCACAATGTAAGCACTCGCTATATTTTTGCCCGAGGCGAAGACTTTTTTGTATATCCAAATAATTACAATCATTTTGCTAATTATTATAAAAACACATTTCAGCATGGTGGTATTTCTATGGAAGAAGTGTTATGTCCAGTAGTTTTATTAAGCCCAAAGTAAATGTCTAAAACTTGGGAACATCTTAAGTTGAGTGACCTGGAAAAAACAGGAAAAGAACTTTTAGAGGCATATCCAAAAGAAAGGATTTATGCCTTTGTAGGGAAAATGGGAGCTGGTAAAACCACTTTTATAAAAGCACTGTGCTGTTCACTCGGGGTGGAAGAAGAGGTAAGTAGCCCTACTTTTTCTTTGGTAAATGAGTACAGGGGTAGTGTAGAGAAAACTATTTTTCATTTTGATTTTTATAGAATTGAAACCGAAACCGAGGCTTATGATATTGGTTTAGAAGAATATTTAGATTCTGGAAATTACTGTTTTATAGAATGGCCGGATAAAATTGACTCTTTGTTGCCACCAAGTTTTGTGCTGATAAAGATTAAGGAATTGGAGGGTAAAAGAGAAATAGAATCTAATTTGATTTTGGACTAGCTTCTTACCCTTAGGTTTTTTATTTTTGAAGAATGAACTTATCGTCTGGTGAACTCAAAAAACTTTCAGAATCGGCTGCGTTTTCGCCCAAAGAACAACTACAAGCATTAGAGGAAAAAGAAGAGACCATTTTTTTTGGGGTTCCTAAAGAAAAATCATTTCAAGAGCGGAGAGTTGCATTAACTCCTGATGGAGTTGCGCTACTAGTTGCTCATGGTCATAGGGTAATGATAGAAAAAGGTGCCGGTGAAGGTTCTAATTTTGATGACAACGAATACATACAGGCGGGTGCGCAAATTCAAGAAGATGTAACTAAAGTTTATAGAGCTAATATTTTATTGAAAATTGCTCCTCCTTCTTTTCAAGAAATTGAAATGATGCAAAGGGGTCAAACTTTAATTTCTGCCTTGCAACTTTCGACACAACCAAAGGATTCACTTCAAAAACTAGCTCAAAAAAACATTACTGCCATAGCATGGGATTTTATTCAAGATGATGATGGAGTTTATCCTATTGTTAGAGCAATGGGTGAAATAGCTGGAAATACTTCCATTTTAATTGCAGCAGAATTAATGAGTCAGGCACCGGGGAGTAGCAAAGCAATGTTTGGTGGAATAACGGGTGTGCCGCCTACCGAAGTGGTAATTATTGGTGCAGGAACAGTTGGTGAATATGCAACCAGAGCCGCACTCGGTTTAGGTGCTAGCGTTAAAGTTTTTGATCAATCCATGTACAAATTAAGGAGGCTTCAAAACGATATTGGTCAACGAATAAATACGTGCACCATGCACCCGGAAACTTTGGCTGAGGCACTTATTAATTGTGATGTGGCAATTGGTGCAGTACGCTCAGATAGTGGTCGTTCGCCTTGTTTGGTTACCGAAGAAATGGTGAATAATATGAAATATGGTGCTGTAATAGTTGATGTTTCCATAGATCAGGGAGGATGTTTCGAAACTTCTGAAGTTACCACCCATGAACATCCTATAAATGTGAAATACGAAGTAATTCATTATGGCGTACCTAATATTCCTAGTCGTGTTTCTAGAACTGCTTCTAAAGCATTGAGTAATATTTTCTCACCTATTCTAATAAAATTTGGAGCTCAAGGAAGTTTGGCTAATGTTCTTAGAAATTTTAAAGGGGTTAGAAATGGGGTTTACCTTTATAAAGGAACTTTAACAAGTCCCGCACTCGGAAATGCATTTGATTTGCCACACAAAGATTTGAACATCCTTTTAGGGATGTTCTAAAAAACATTTAACTGTGGCGAGGCGATTATTGATTTTTTCTGTTGGTTTTTTTATGGGGTGTGTATTGGTTTACACAACTATGTTTAAAGGTACAGACCGTGAGTTTTATGGAAGTTGGTTACCCGAAGGTCGTGTAATTAAAAAATTAAATTCTTCTTTAAATCGAGACCATTCCAGTTACCAGTGCATTTTAGATAAATCGGGTGTGTTTGAATCTGAAGTAGATGAAATGTTTGTTTCGGGAGATATAGATTTTGAAAAGAGCAATACCGAATCGTCCATAAGGAAATACTTTGTTAATGTGGAAATTAATGAGAACAGAAATGTTGTTGCTGAAATTTCATTGGCAAGAGACAGTGCTTGGATTTCCCAAATAGGTGTATCTAATCTCAGTTTTAAAGCCTGTGATTAAAATTGATTCAACATCTTATCCGATAGTTATATCTGAAAATATTTTAGTAGAGTTATCTTCTTTTATTGAAGAGTATTACGAAGATTATCGCATTCTTATTTTAGTAGATATAAATACAGAAGAACACTGTTTGCCATTATTAGGATGGGTAGAAAATAATAAACTAAACTCGGCCGATACGCTGTGTATTCCAGTAGGCGAGGAAAGTAAAAGTATAGAGATTATTGCTCAATTGGGTGAGACTTTATTAGAAATAGGCGCCACTAGAAAAACTTTACTGCTTAATTTGGGTGGGGGAGTAGTTAGTGATTTAGGTGGTTTTTTTGCCTCTACTTTCAAAAGAGGAATTCCATTTATCAATTTGCCAACTACTCTATTAGCAATGGTTGATGCCAGTTCTGGCGGTAAAACAGGAGTAAACCTTGGTGTATTTAAAAATCAACTTGGAACTTTTGCCAATCCAAAAGCGGTTTTTTGTGGGCTCGAATTTTTAGAAACCTTACCCTCTAATGAACTTGTTTCAGGACATGCGGAGGCTTTAAAGCATGGATTAATTGCTGACGATAGAATTTTGCATACAATTAAGGACTTCAACTTAACAGAGTTGCCGACGGAGGAATATATTGCCAGTTCCATTAGTATAAAAAATGATATTGTACTCCAAGATCCATTTGAAAATGGGGCGCGAAAAAAACTAAATTTTGGACATACCGTCGGGCACGCTTTTGAAAGTTTGGCTCTTCGAAAAGAAAAGCCATTATTACATGGGGAAGCTGTTGCTGTTGGTATAGTTGTGGAAAGTTTTCTTTCTGTTTTTCATTCTAAATTAAAGAAGGTAGAATTGGATGAAATTAAAACCTACATTTTTAGTCAATTTGAGAAGTATAATATTGAAAAAAGTGAAATTAAGGCTTTGATAGAGCTGATGCATTCGGATAAAAAGAATGATGAAAACGGGATAAATTTCACTCTATTAACGAGAATTGGTGCCTGTGAAATAAATTTTAATCTTACTGACGAGGATGTTTCTCAGGCCCTTGAGTGGTACATGGGTATTTAAAATTATGCACATTCACCAACTATGTGATTTTTATTACCAATTTTGACCATTATTCCTTTTAATCTTGCCAGCGTAAAACTAAATTCAAAATGGGACTTATACCTAAAGGTGCAAAATTGTACAGCATATTGTTTTTAAAGTGCCCGAAGTGCCATGACTCTGCGTTATTTGAAAACAAAAATCTTTATAAAATCGATAAGTTTTTTAAAATGCCGGAAACTTGCCCTACATGTGGGCAGAAAACAGAGCTTGAGCCTGCTTTTTATTATGGAGCTATGTATGTTTCCTATGGAGTTGGTATTGCCTGGATGGTGAGTTTGTTTGTGGCGTTAATGGTTTTGTATCCTGATTTTTCAACTGATTTTTATTTGGTTTTAGCAATTGGAAGTTTAGTTGGTTTAACTCCAGTATTTTTTAAATTTTCACGAGTAGTTTGGATCAATTTTTTCGTGGATTACGATAAGAATGCTGTCGGAGAATTCAAAAATGAAAAGCCAAATTGATTTTATCCATTGATTGTGATTAGTTTTACTTTTGGTTTAATGGGTAAATTTTTATGAAGCAATTATCAATATCACTTTTTTCAGTTCTTTTTAGTATTCTGATGTTGCTTTCTTGTTCCAATGAAAATGGAGAAAAGGATTTGTCTGCCAAAAACTTAGATGTAAAGAAAAAGAAACCTTCGACTACTTTATTTAGTTTTATTCCTTCAACCATTAGCAACATAGACTTTTCAAATGACCTGACCGAAACAAAGTCGATGAACATCATCAAATATCACTATTTCTACAATGGTGGTGGAGTTGCCTGTGGTGATATTAATAACGATGGCCTTCCTGATTTATACTTTACGGCAAATCAACTTTCAGATAGGTTATATTTAAATAAAGGCAATCTGAAATTTGAAGATATTTCCAATAATCTACCCGCCCATAATGACGTTTCTTGGACTACTGGAGTCACCATGGCCGATGTAAATGGAGATGGATTTATGGATATTTATGTGTGTAAGTCGGGTAAGCTTGCGCCTAAATTCCGAAAAAATCTGCTGCTAATTAATCAGGGCAATTCAACCTTTAAAGAACGCGGTGAAGAATATGGATTAGATGATTCGGGGTATTCAACCCAAGCAGCTTTTTTTGACTTCGACAAAGACGGTGATTTAGATATGTACTTGGTTAACCATGAAATAAAATTCATTTCCGATTATAATCGACAAATTAGAGAAAGTGAAAGGCACCCGTATGTTGGTGATAAACTCTATAGAAATGATGAAGGAAAGTTTGTTGAGGTTGGAAAAGCGGCAGGTATTAATTCTACATCTTATGGTTTTGGATTAGGGGTGGCAATTAGCGATTTAAATAATGATTCTTGGCCAGACATATACGTTACCAATGATTTTGTGGAAGATGATTTTATGTACTTGAACAATGGAGACGGTACATTCAAGGAGTCCATTCAAAGCGCAACAAAACATATTTCTAATTATGGAATGGGAGTGGATATAGCGGATATTAATAATGATGGATTATCAGAAATATTGGTTGTAGACATGGTTGCGAAAGATAATTTTCGGCAAAAGACAAACATGTCTGGAATGAATCCCCAAAAATTTGCACAATGCATAAACTTCGGTTTTCATTACCAATACATGTACAATTCCTTACAGCTTAATCGAGGTAATTCAAAATTCAGTGAAATGGGACAGTTGGCTGGGATTTCAAATACAGATTGGAGTTGGTCTTGCTTATTGGCTGACTTTGATTGCGATGGAAATAAAGACATTTTTATAACAAATGGTCTGCGCAAGGATGTTAGAAATAACGACTATAT
>TARA_B110000285_G_scaffold85010_1_pt1 | contig 13448 bp, 16 predicted proteins | sample TARA_B110000285 | Tara Oceans TARA_B110000285 (sample SAMEA4397756) | marine metagenome | biome: Polar Biome; feature: [SRF] surface water layer (ENVO:00010504); material: water (ENVO:00002006), including particulate matter (ENVO:01000060) such as... | depth 5 m
GACCAAAACGCAAAGATGATGGAAATGGCGGGAAATATGGGTAGTCACAACAATAATACTAACAGTAATAACAAGTTTAATCTGAATGTATTCCTCAACGAACAATGCAAAGATGCGATGACATTAAATGATTTTGTGAAGGATATGGAAATTTCAATGGAAGAGTTTATAGAAACAGGAGAAATCGGTTTTATAGAAGGAGTATCACAAACTATAATTAAACGAATAAATGATATGGATCTTCATGCTAGACCTATACATTGTACGGATTTAAAACGTGAAACGGTATACATAAAGGACACTGAAACGTGGGAGAAAGACGCAAATAAAGAGAAATTAAGAAAAGCCGTTAAAGGAGTGGCACGTAAGAACGAACGAATGCGTCCAATTTGGTATGAAAACACCCCCGAAGCGGCGGTTCTTGGGTCGAAAGATTGCGATAAGTTCTTCAAATACTCGGCAGCTGCACTTGGTGGTTTCAGTACAGAACAACATAAGACATTTGAAGATAAGATAATGAAAAATGTTCTCAAAGAAGTCACAATTGATAAGCAAATAAATATTGAATAAAATTGATAAATAAGTACATTTAAATTTATTATTACACTAGGTTTGTCATAATAAATATGGATTATTACAACAAATTATGTAATTGGAAACAGTATGTTACAACGGATGCTGTAAAAACGATATTTAATTTTGGTATTACTAATTTTGGTATATATATGTTATGGGTAATTATACATTATTTATCATCACATCTATACGTGTATTGGTGTGTTCCAGCAACTCTGGTAGGTATACTTATGTCGCCCTTTTTAGTACCTGCTCCTCATTGCTACGGATTACGATGGGCTATTTATCATGGAGGAAACAGCATAATTGCGATGTGGACCATTATAGGGATATGGTTACTTGGACGTATTTTACCCGTAAAGTCGGAATAATCTGTAAATATGTAATATGGAAGTAAAACCCAAAGAACTTATAGACGGAAAAATTTATTATATCGAATCCTATGGACCAAACAATATTATTACAAAAATGAAAGGGGTATTTAGAAGTGATGTAATGCCATTATTACGGTTTGATGATGTAACATATGAACCGAATAAAAATAATAAGACAATAGGAATTATTCATTCACCAGAAACAATAAATAGTAAAAACCATTGGAAACATAAATATTTTGAATATTAGTGTATATGCTGTTTTTTTATTGTGGTCTATTCGTAATAACCTCGAAATTATTACGAATGAAGTATGTATATGAAAGTTTTAGTATACGGTTCTAATGGTTGGATCGGACAACAGTTTATAGATATACTTAAGTCAACCAATACAGAATATGTGTCTGGGACATCTCGTGTCGATGATTATGAAAATGTATTACAAGAAATAATAACAAATAATCCTAGTCGTGTAGTGTCTTTTATTGGTAGAACCCACGGTAAAATAGGTGATAAACAATACACAACAATAGATTATTTAGAACAAGAAGGTAAGTTGACCGAAAATGTAAGAGATAATTTATATTCACCTTTAATTTTGGCTATGATATGCAAAGAACAAAATATCCATTACACATACCTAGGTACAGGATGTATTTTTAAATTCGATGATAACCATCCATTCGGAAAAGAAGAGAATGGGTTTGATGAAGGTTCTCAACCTAATTTTTTCGGTTCATCATATTCAATTGTAAAAGGTTTTACTGATAAATTAATGCATTTATTTGAAGATAATGTGTTAAATCTTCGTATAAGAATGCCAATAACTGGTGAAAAAAATGGTCGTAATTTCATAACCAAGATTACAACCTATGAAAAAGTATGTTCTGTGCCAAATTCGATGACGGTTTTACCCGAATTGTTGCCATATGTAGTTGAAATGATGAAAAATAAAACTACTGGCACTATTAATTTAACCAATCCCGGATTAATAAGTCATAATGAAATTTTAGAAATATATAAAGAGATTGTTGACCCATCTTTCACGTGGAAAAACTTTAGTATAGAAGAACAGCGAAGTATATTAGCGGCTGACCGTTCAAATAATTATTTAGATACAACTAAATTGGAAGAGTTATTTCCTCAAATGGATAATATTAAAGACGCTATTAGGAAATACTTAAATAATTACAAGATTTGAAGGTAAAAATAAAAAATTTATGAAAGATTTTTATTAACATTGAGAACATTGACATAAAAATATCAAAATATATAGAATATTGAGTCTATATGTTTGAAATAGTGGTTGCTTGTAATGAAAATATGGTAATTGGAAAAGATAATACCATACCGTGGGACGTAAAAGAAGATCTAACAATGTTTCAAAAACTTACAAAAGACCATATTATAATAATGGGACGTAAAACGTATGAGTCATTGCCGATAAAACCCTTAAAAAATAGATATAATATCGTTTTAACCAAAAACCCTGGAAAATATCAAAGCAATAACGAGAACATTGTATTCACAACACAAGAAAATCTATCAAATATCATTGAAAATCAAAAGAAAAAATGGGGAGAACGTGTATTTATTATTGGCGGTAGTGATATATACCGTTATTTTCTCGATAAATGTTGTAAATTACACATTACCATAGTTCATAAAGAAGTGGATGGTGATACCTATTTCCCATATAGTTTACAAGATATAACGAGAACTTATGGTTTCGAATTAAGTCGTTGTGGTAATATAGCGTTATCAAAAACAGATAATGTGATGTTTCAGTTCAGAACATATACAAAAATATAAGAAAAATGTATATTTTATATTTTTGCGATGAGTATATCCTTTTGTTTTAAAAAATAAGGGACTAATTCGTCATTTTTATAATCAATAATATATCGTATTTCTTTAATACCCGAAGCTATTAATAGTCTACAACAAATCAGACATGGATAGTGCGTAATATAGGCTATACATTCGTTACTAGATACACCTCGCTTAGCACAATCACATAACGCGTTTTGTTCTGCGTGTATAGTGGCCTGTTCGTGGTCATCGCGAACTATACTTTTATGAGGACAATCCGGTAAGAATCCATTATAACCTTGACTAATAATACGATTATCCTTGACTAATAAACACCCAACTTTTAATCGTTCACAAGGTGACCGTTTTGATGTAACTTGTACTATTTCTTTAAAATAAGCATCCCAATCAGGACGTGACATAATCTAATATATTATCATTTTTATCTCTATATGAATATTACAATAATCCATTAATTCCATCTTCAAATGATACTTTTATATCCCAGCCTAATTTTTTTACCTTCTCATTGCTAATATAGTATCGTTGGTCGTTAAATGGTCTATCTTCAATATAGGTTATCCATTCGTCGTAATTATCCGTTTTTTTAATTTTTGTAATAAGCATTTTAGCTACATCTAATACACTATATTCCATCTCATCGTCACATCCTATATTATATATTTCTCCAATAACACCATTATTTAAAATAGTTTCAAATGCTCTCACTGTATCTTCAGTATGTAAAAACGCACGAACAGCACTTCCGTTACCTTGGATAGTTACCTTTTCATTATTGTGGAGTTGTTGTATAAATCTGGGGATTAGTTTTTCTGGATATTGGTTTGGACCATACACATTATTACCTCTTGTAATGACAATAGGCATATTATATGAATGATTATAGGATTGAGCTATTAATTCTGCGGATGCTTTTGTTGCGGCGTATGGATTTGTAGGACATAAAATAGAATGTTCGGTTTTGTGAGATTCATTAATGTTATTCATAGATTCACCGTAGACTTCATCGGTGGAAACATGAATGAATTTTGTAATTTTGCCATATTTTCTACAACATTCTAATAAAACGTGTGTTCCTAGAATATTATCTCGAGTAAATTGTAAGGAATCTTCAAATGAATTCTGGACGTGAGATTGAGCGGCAAAATGAATAACTTCATTTATTTTGTGTGTTGTTAAGATATGGGTCATTAAATCTTCCGAACATATATTCCCTTTTACAAATGTATAATAATCACTTTCTCTGATGTTTTTATCTATATTTTCTTCGTTTGCACAATAATACATAGCGTCAACATTAATAATATTATATTTGTCGTTTTTGGATACATAATTTATAAAATTGGATGCTATAAATCCACAACCTCCAGTCACTAATAAATTTATACGTTCAGACATAGTATAAATTTATACAAATATATTGTTTATACTGTTTTTTTTCATAAAAAGATTTATGAAAATAATGATATAATCTCCAATTTTTTAGGATTATTATCTTCACAATACCATTTCTTTTTCTTGAAATCCCATTTACATCCTAGTTGTTTGGCTTCATCCTTCCGTTCATATGGTAATTTCAAATAAATTTTCTGGGGTTTACTATTATACGGACAATTCATATGTCCGATTGCTTCATTTGCGAGTCTATCCGCATTTTCATTTCCGTAAGAATGAATATCAGTACTTGTTGTATGGGCCATTACGTGAAGAAAATGGATGTTGGGTGAGTCCTTATATAGTTCATATGCGGTTTTAACTAACTCTTTATTGGGTATATCACCCGTCCAATCTTTTTTTTCACATTTATTACCGTAACTAGTAACACACCGTATTGCATAATTCGAATCTGATACTATTGATATCTCTTTTCCATATAAAATATCATCTTTTATCAGTCGATGTGTTTCAATAATAGCACTCAATTCAGCTGTATTGTTGGTTTGTTTTCCTTCAACTCGTTTTGATGTATTTCGTGGGTCATCATCACGAAAAAAAATACCTAATCCAGCATTTGCTTTGGTCGATCCATTGTTAGAACAAGCACCATCTGTATATACATAATAATCGGGGGTAAAATCGTCATCATGAATATCCTTTATTGTTGTTTTTATGGATTCTTTTTTTGGTTGGACTTTGTTTTCAATTATAAACTGCTCCGCAGCTTCCCTCGTATTAAACTTTTTATAAATAGCCCCTTTACAATTATTGATTGATTGTTTACAATCATCCCAAGATATAAAAATTCCTATTTCTGTACCATTGGCTACCGCATAAAATGTCATTTTATATTGAATCGTAACTAGTATTTATGTTGTTTATAGTGATAAAATTGAATATTAATAACTACACTCAATACAAGCCATATAATTAGTCATAATGAATACAACCACACGCGAATATTGTTTACCCCGAAAGACCGAGCCTAGACATTACCTAGTTTCCGGCGGAAAAAAATCAAAAAATCCTGAATATCTTCAAATACAGGACGTTCCTTGTCGAGTTCATAGCTACGATAATGAAACATTTACTTTGAACTCATTTACAAGTTCCAGTTCTAGACTGTTTCATGTAACTAAGGATGAATTTGCGAAGGATTTTACATTCATCTATCCAAATGAAGAAAGAAATCTAATTCTTCCATCTTATCGTAATATACCGATTCACGAAAACGAATTTGAACGTCGCGAAGACGTATCAGCAATTGAAAAGGTCATTCGATCTACATTTGAAAACGAAAATCTTCCTATAAATTTGCGAAAAATATTCAAAGATAAATTATTCCAAATCATTCAAAGCATGGGTGCTCCCTATATTACTATGGCTGACTATTTTAAATTTAAAACAGGGGATGTTGAGTTAAGTTCTCATAAAAGATTTGGATGTTCGATATTTAATCGAAATTCTAGGTGGTGCCCTCCAATTACTCTAACACATGAAGAATTTGAAAAATCTCCATCATATCCAGCGCCACTTGGTATTCGTTCAAAGGATTTCTGCCTTCCATCGGAACTGATTGAAACTATCAAAGAATTAATTATACAAATAGTCAATTTCGACGGCGTAACTGACGAAATGTTCGAAGAATTACAAAAAACAATGCCCTTTATTGAAAAACGAACAAAAAATATATGCTTTTATTGCGGTAAAAAATTAAGTGTTGAAGAATATTCTTCCATATACAAGTCTGAAACGAATTATATGGAAATCTGTCATCGTAATCCCAATGAACGGTTTCTATCTACAAATATGTATTGGGGACACGGCGACTGTAATCGTCGCCAAGGAGGATATACAGAAGACGAACGAATATATGACGGATTCAGATTAGCTTATTTAACCGGAAAAATCAATGAAGAAACATTTACACAACTACAACATTCGCTTTCTATGTAACATTTACAACCTAACATAAAAAATTATCTGTAATCTATTTAACTAACCTTTTTTATAGCTCATTATTGATAACAGATAACGCATTGATAATGGTTTCATACTTCTTGAAATCAATGTCTTCATTAATATATATTTTTTTTATCTCCAAATCAGAAATAGTTTCCATAATACTTCCAGTACATAGTGCGTTATGCTGAATTTTGAATTCATTTGTAAATAAATTCGCGAATAATATAACTGCATTTTTATAATTCTTTGGACGTAACAGAGCAAATCCATTAGTACAAATAATATTATCTGCGTCATCGAGTATGATTGTAAATGATATTTTGCCTTTCAGTTTCGATACAATAATATCGTGTTTTTGTAATTGTATCTTTGCTCTACCCGGTAATTCATATCCATAAAGAGTATTCGTTCTATTATACATAGGTGATGTGATTTGCTTTATATCAAGATAAAGATATTCTTTATCGCTTACAATTACAAATTTACCATTAGCCTTTTCAATGTAATTTGAAATGGCTTTCTTATTAGTTATTCGATAGTTTGAAACAACGGACTTATATCTGGATAAATAACGATTAATATCCAATATATTAGATTCTAGTTCGGATGTATTTACAATTTCATAATCAGCGCATTCATAATTATTATCAAAATTATCTATTTTTTCAGTATTAATAAACGATTTTAATTCATTACAACAATCATTAAAATCATTATCCAATATGGGTTTGTTATCTTTTATCATATAATTACCATTTACCGTTTTATACTTATACGGTGTATTTTTTTTATTCAATACATAGCCTATATTTTCTATTTTCTTGATGAAAATATTATAATTCGATTCCATTTTCTTTTTTTGAACGATTAACAAGCTGGTTGATACACCAGTTCCACTTCTTGAGAATGTATTGCCCGGTAATTCTAATATGGATATAATTCTATATCTTAACAAATATGAGCGTAATTCACTCGTATTTTTTGATGAATTACCCAAATATCCATTGGGTAGTATAATAAATGCGATTCCGTCATCTTTTAACAACTTCATAGCACGTTCTATAAATAAAATGCCAATTTCTTCCTTCTTTTTATTATTTCCTAATTCATATTTATCTAATATTTCTCTGTCCGTTATTACGGTTGAGCTTCCAAATGGTGGATTTATAGCACAATAATCAAATGTATTATTACTTTTACTAGTATCCTTAATACTATTTACACAATCCATTTCATATTTCTTCTCATTAAGGGTATAATTATATTCACATACTTCAACCGCATCCGGACTGACATCCCAGGCGGTCAAGTTTCCGTCATAACATACTATTAAATCACCCGTTCCACATGCCGGATCTATAATATTCTTATTTGAAATTATCATATTACTAATAAAACTACCAATGGTTATAGGGGTGTAGAATTGGTCCAAATTAATCTTCGTTTTCTTATTACAGTAAAACATAAATATTCTCTGTAAAAGTTCATTTTTATCCAGGACGATTTTATCAAATAACTCTAGAACTTTGGTTTTGACGGCATCATTAGTATTCACAGAGAATGTCTCGTTATTAAATTTATAACGGATCATATTAATTATTATTTCCAATCTACTATTAAATTCAATACCTTCATTATGAAGGAGTTGGTTTACATCATCCACAATATAATTATTGTGTCGTATTGTATCCTTTATCGAATCAGTAATATTATTCATTGTATTTTCAGTTACAGTATTGGATGATGATGTTATCAATTTTCCTGCGTTTTTAATTGGTGTGGTTCCGTTCATATACTATATCTATAGTCAAGTATTTATTTCATTATGCAAAATTGATTTAAATGGTAGTTGGTATTATACCTATATATAACTAAAATGGGTAAATATAATTGTCCTAGATGCGGTAAAACCTTTAAACAGAAGTCTCATTTTGAAACACATAAAAAAAGAAAAAATCCGTGTGAAAATACAATGGATACTGTAAAAGAACTAGTCGAACGGGCAGTGGAAGAGCGTTTAAATAGTATAACCCCCATTGAAAATACATTTAAACCAGATGTGGAAGAGATTAACCAAACAGAAGAATCTACTCAGGATGATATATTGTCGATTTTAAATAAAACATTAGAAACCAACAGTTATAGTGACATAGCTAATTATTTGAACGTTGCGATTGGAACGGTAAAGCGGTGGAAAGAATTAAATTCAGTACCGCCATCATACCAATTTGATTTGATGAAACTCAATAATATTCCTATTGATTATTCCAAGTTTTCATACAAAGAAAAGGATCAATTCTTCACACCCATTGAAACCGCTAATAAATGTTTTACTATTTTCCAAAAATTTTTACAAGAAAAAGGTGAAACGGATGACGATTATACTTATATTGAACCATCCGCAGGTGATGGTAGTTTTCTGAAGATTCTACCCGAAAATAGGACATTCGCGATAGATATAGAACCGAAAGGTGAAAATATAGAAACTGCTGATTATCTGACATGGAGTCCTCCTCCTAACCACAAATATATTGTATTTGGAAATCCTCCATTTGGTCTGCGAGGACAACTCGCATTAAAATTCGTTAACCATTCAGCCTCTTTTGCTGATTATGTATGTTTTATATTACCACAGCTCTTCGAAAGTGACGGAAAAGGCGTTCCTCGTAAGCGAGTGAAAGGTTATACTCTGGTTCATTCGGAAAAATTGGATACAAGCTTCTATGAGCCAAGTCAAAAGGAAGTAAAAGTAAATTGTATATTTCAGATATGGTCGAAGAATCATACATCCGACAAATATTCTATTCAAAAAACAGATAATGATATAATTAAAATATACTCATTATCCGATGGTGGGACACCATCAACCACTCGAAATAAAAAAATGTTTTACAATTGCGATATGTATATACCTTCTACTTGTTTTGGTAAAAACAATATGACGTATTATACAACATTTGATAAATTACCACGAAGAAGAGGATACGGAGTTGTTTTCAATAAAAATAAAGAAGAAAATATGGAGAAATTCAAAAATATAATTTGGAATGATGTAGCGTTTTTATCTACAAACTCAGCATATAATATACGTAGTTCTCAAATTATCGAACAATTCGTGTAATAAATTCCCCAATAGTATCAAATGGAGTATCTTCTGTTATTTTTATTGTATTTCCATTCAAAATAGACTGTTCGTTTAACTTGGGTGTTGTATCTAATTTAAACGCACCCGATTTTTTCCTCCAACAAAAGGAACGTGTTGGGAAATATGGCTCACATCGAACACAATTTTTATATTGTTCTTCTGTAAAGTTAGGGAAAATAGTCATATATACACATACTGGATCTACATCAATAAACGCCATATAATCTGCGTGCCAAGGAAATTCACCTAATTCGTGTTGATAACTCATATTTCCTCCGCAATGTGCTGTTTTTATTTCTATTGTTTTACCATTAATTATACCATCTCCATCACCTCCTCCCACTTTTTTTGTCTTTGTACCATCAATATCAGAATCTATTTGTTGGATTTGACATATTTTACCAAGAAACATTTCTCCAACATTACCAATGTTATTTGATTGGAGATTTGGCAAATTTTTATATATACTATTTTTCCATATATCTAATCGATTTTCCTTTGCCTTTTGTTCCATGATAATATTTAATAATGTATTTGTCGGTGTATTTACATCGGTTTTATAAACCGTCTCATTCGGAGATTCAATATCTACATTCAAATTATTTTCAGGAAATGCTATATTTATTTTAGTAATAGCTGCGTTTACGTCAAATTTATATTCATTCGCTAATAATTGTATAACCTTAAGCATTGATAATATATATATTGAAATAACTTACATATAGTTATTTCAATTTTACAGTTATCGTATATGTAGATGTTCTCCTGAAGAAGTTACATAAATAGAATCATAATTCACGACAAAACCAAGATCTTCTAATAAACCTAATGTAATAGGTGTAATATAGTTTTGTTTATCAATAAATCCGGTCATTATTTCATTTGTTACAACTGGATAATAAACGTCATTTATGTATCGTTTTTCAGAGTTGTATTCTTCATCGGTACCTTCTTCTAAGTGTACTCTTACTGTTCCATTTTCAAAATCATCTTCTATCGGTAAATATTGTAAATTATTGGTGTTTATTTCGTTTTCATTGAGAACATTTTTATATTGCTGTAATCCGTGTTTACCGGTATATACATTCGGTGGTGTGTCATTTTCTCCATGTATGTAGATAAACCCATACAATCCAAGACCGACTGCACCAAATATATGCAATATTTCGTGTATGAGAACTACACTAAGAATCGGATATTCTACATCATTTAATGTCACTATTTTATCCATTTTTTTCTCGTTCAATAAAATTTCTTTACTATACCAAGATGCTAATCCATACGTTTCTGTATTCATACTGTTATCCAAATAGAGGGAAATTTCATATTTTGGTATTTTCGAAGATATAATGATATCATTTAATACTGTATATGCGTTTGTTACATATAATTCTAAACGTGGGTCATCATATTTAATTATAAAAACGTCGCTCATATGAAATTATGTATTGTTCTCTTTGAATAGCTTTTTTCGTATTGATTTATGAAGGGATGTCGCTTCTAATGGGTCTTTCTGGAAATATGGATTATTATGACTTTTTATGTGTTGTGTTTCTTCATCGATATTAAAAATGGGTCGTCCATTTCCATAAAGTATGTTAAATTGTTTTTGTCTCCACAATTCTTGTCTTTCTAGTGCCGTTAAATTTCTAAAATGGTAATCTAATTGAAATCGATTCATAATTACTTATAATATACGTGTATTTTTATGTATTTATGTCAATGTTCTCAATGGTGTAAATAAAATTTGTAAATAGAATATCAAATGAAAAACTATTATTTGGTAAATTCAGGAATTCCACGTATAACTTCTATATTTTCTGGTAGTTCGTCGATTTGTATAAAATGAGCTACATCATCGGCAATATATAAAGTATATCCAATTTCACTGTTATTAACCACGCATTTACTAGTCCATTTATCCAGTTTGAGAACTTCATTCAGTCCTCTTATTCGACCATTGACACCCAAATGTTCGGTAGGTCGTTTACCAGGTCGTCCATTAGTATGTTTTATACGCCATTCACAAGATAGGGCGTTTTTATGGTCTACAAAACCGGTTAATAACGCATATATTTCCCATCCACCACCTCGTCCGTGCGTATATACAGCACCACCAGAGATTTCTTCGTTATGTTGCCGTAATCTTCTATATGGATTATTCGTAGACCCATTGTAAGTGAGATGACTATATTTGGCTTGTTTATTGCGAAGAATGTAACAATACCATTGTTGAGAAGGTTCCTTATCCATTTTATGTAATATACATAGAATGGATTTTGCCGTATTTTACGTGAGTTTTGACATAAATTATCAATGTTCTCAATTATTTCAAGACCAATTGTTTATCAATTGTCACTTCTTTCAATACATTTCTCATAATTTTATCTTCAAATGATTTGGTTTCTTCTTTTCCACAACCACCAAGAGCCGATTCTGAATATTTAAAGAATTTCTCATAATTGTCAGTTCCCATTACTTCTACATCGGGTGTTTCTTCATACCATATAGGTCTAAGTCTTTCATTTTGTCGAGCCACCTTTTTTACAGCACTTCGTAATTTGGTTTTGTTCTCATCCTTTTCCCATTTTTCAGCATCTTTAATGTATATGGTTTCTCGTTTTAAATCCGTACAATGTAAAGGTCTATTATAAAGTTCCATATCATTTATACGTTCGATCATAACTCTTGATAGTCCATCTACAAATCCAAGTTCGCCGGTTTGTATAAAGTCTTCAACTGATAAATTCATAGAATTAATAAAATCAGTAAGACTAATCGCATCTTTACATTTTTCATTCAAAAATAAATTCATATTAAACTTGTTATTATTATTACTATTAGTTGTATTATTGTTACCAATATTACCGGCTAACTCCAGCATTTTTTCACTCTGGTTACTGAGTTGTTTATTTTGGTCTGTAATAATTTGTTGAAATTCACGTCTTTCTTCTAAAATAAGGTCTTTAAACTCTTGATTCTGTTTAAGTAGTTCAACAAGGAGCTCTGTTTTATTTAAAGGTTCATCGGTTACATCGTTTCGTTGGTAATTATTAGTAACTGTATGTTTTAATGCTTCATTATTAACTAATGTAGAGTCATTTTCGAAATCACATCTCTTGGTATGTCGCCATAACCCAGATCTATCATTGAATGATTTATCACACTTATCACAAGAAAAAGTTTGAGTTTTTTTGAGTATTCCGTTGTTATATTGATGTTTTGCTGTTCCAGTATGTCGTCGGTAATCATTTTTGTTATTGGTATAGAATTGACAAGTCTCACAAATATATTTGTGAGTTTTTTGAGTATTTTTCGTTGCCATTTCGTTGCTTATATTAACAACCGATTTTTCTCTAAATCATTTTCCGCGTAAATTACTTAATTTTGTTATGGTAACAAAATTTGTATTAAAACTTGTAAATTAAAGCTTAATGGTAAGAATCGTATTTTGCAATTTTTTATGACAAAACTTCGTCGATGAAAATGAAATTGGACATTTATTTATGTCCAATTTTTAAAACCTAGCTCGACTTTCCCCAAACTTTTTAACAATAATATTTTGCGTAATATATGTAATTTTAATCAATATTGTAAAATCGTCAAAGGTGTATACGTAGTGTAAATTTGATTATCGCGTGTTACATCGGTTATATTTTGCGTATTGTTATTTTTTGTAGGCAGTCTAAATATAACGAAGTTAAGGTTTCACAATATTCAGAGTTATATTGGTATGGTTTTAGTTTGTCGCAATATACTTGTTTATGTATTTCTAAAAACTTACAATAATTATCTATTCGATCAGATTTCATTATATTATAACAAAATTTAATTTTTTCGTATATTTGTAAATTACAATTGTAAATTACAAATTCATTTGTACTTTTTGTATTCTTGTAAAAAATCACAATTATAATTACTATTATGTATATAGTATATTAGTATTTACAGTATTACAATTACTGCACTTATAGTAATAACATTTAGAAAAAATATTCTATAGTGTATATTTATAGATAATAATGTCTTGTGGTTGTTCGAGAGGAAGTAAATGTGGATGTGATATGTCAAATAACTACATGCACGATATGTGTCATAACTACATGCACGATATGTGT
>TARA_B110000285_G_scaffold235611_1_pt1 | contig 13437 bp, 9 predicted proteins | sample TARA_B110000285 | Tara Oceans TARA_B110000285 (sample SAMEA4397756) | marine metagenome | biome: Polar Biome; feature: [SRF] surface water layer (ENVO:00010504); material: water (ENVO:00002006), including particulate matter (ENVO:01000060) such as... | depth 5 m
TATGGTAATACTTATATATATTAAAATTGTATGTTTAAATCTGTCCTCAAATGTTCTTCGTCCAACTCTGATTTCAGAGCTAATTCCATATCTTGTAACGTCCACCCTAACCACCAACCACAAAAGAATCGTGACAACGAATCATCTATACCGCCTACTTGTCTATGTTTTGTGCGTTTCAAGTTTCCCGCTGCGTCATGTACCCTTTCCCCATTTCCATCGGTCATATACAAATCCTCATCCAAATCAACGGGTTTCATGTCTGGGTCTGATATGTATGGTTTATATCTTCCCAGGAATACATCAGTTAACAAGACTTTTTTGGGTGGAGCTTCTCTAAGCGAGGGAGTTCCACAGCAATAACCCAATGTACAACAATATGTAATCGTATAATAAAAGCTGGGTTCTTTATAAACTTGTCGTTTAATTTGTACATATTCCGATGCCAGATTTTTTGTAAGAAGAGAAACCTTTTGCCAATTCTTTTTAACATTTGGAGAAAATTCAATTTTATTTTCTTCTTCATCATATCGTGCAACCTTCTGCTGACTGAATTTTCCGTTGAGATATTTGACAAATCCATTCTCTTGAGCCCATGATTCATCTAATTCACACAATTCGTATAAAAACCTGGGTGTTGGTCTCTTTTTGCAACAGAAACATGGCTTTTGATACAGAGGTTTGTGATTTTTCAATTGTATTTTGTAAACAGGATTACTATATTTGATCCAACAATATTTGTCTGCCCCTATGAAGTTGTAATATTGTTCTTTGAGTGTTCGTAAATGTGCTGTTCTTCGAAGTCCAGCTGTATTAAATTTGGTAGAAGAATCGGAAGAAGATTGCATTTTCTGAATAATGGCATCAATATCTCTCATATAAATTTGCAAAGGTAATATTCGAATTTTAATATTGTGGTCTGTTGAAGAATACCAGTTATAGATATACAAAACATACGTAATAATTTGGTAAGTCAACAACATGACACCCAAAGCGCTAATACCGAGGAAATAATTATCGACGTGTTCCGCTATACCTTTGGGACTTTCTGTAACTTCTAAACAACGCAACGAAATTCCATCGATCGTGAAATCTTGTCCTTCTATCATTTTTAAATATGTTAATATAGGAATTGTTTGATTCCTTTCCATTTTTTTTTAATATGCAATTTTAAGTATTTATACCGGATAATTTATAAATGAAATGATTGTAAAATTAAATGTTGGTGGACGTGTCTTTGTAACAACTAAATCAACTTTGACTGACAGTGGTATAAATATGTTATCTGCTATGATTCAACATGCAAATCCTGCTCAATTAGTTGATGGACATTATTTTATCGACCGTGACCCCGAAACATTTCGTTGGATCTTAAATTGTCTTCGTGGGTCCAAAGTATTACCGCGTAAAGATTCGACCGAAATTGCACTTCTAAAAGAAGAAGCAGCATATTTTGCACTAGACGAATTGACGAATCGTATTCAACATATGCTATATCCTATGTTTTCAAAAGGCGACCCTATTTTAGTTCGTGGTACTAAATTTACAATTATTGATGTCTGCGAAACTGGTTATAAGGTGACACGTCTTGGTAAATGCTTTCAAATTAGCTCGGCTGAGAATGTCGAAAGGTGTATAATCGAGATAGGCGATGTGGTCATGGCTTACCATAAGGTCAGACATAAACGAATAGCAGGCGTTTGCATGGGTATTGATGGAAAAAAATATGTAATACAATTTGAGGGAGAAGAAGGTCAGGAAAATTGTTTACAATCCGGTATTCGCTTTTAATTCTAGTATTTATAATCAAAACAATTATTAATGTTGGTATATTTACCTTTATTTTGCATTATTGTTATTTTTTGTATTTCTTTTAATTTACATTTTATTAAATCGCCAAAATCCAATACGATGATTGCTTTTATCGGTAATGAACATGTGCGCACTTTCGAGAGGGAATACGACAATGTACATGCTGATTTATGGGCATTCGGACATAGAAAAAGAAAAGCAACCAGGATTATATTTTCAAGTGCGGAACCCTTCGAAATATTTGAAGAATATCAGTATGAACATATGTTATTGGTTGAAAAAACGCATCGTGTTCCATTATTTTTTGACACAGATACCGTGGTTGAATATAAATTAGAAAACAAAACAGTTGCGACTTTATGGCCTCGACTTAGTAGGCTACCCCCCGAAACAGAAAACGCTTTGGATTGGTACTCTGGTACTGTAAACATTATTCATCTTTAACCTCACCAGTATTTTGATTGTTTTTAACCTCGCCTGTCACTTTCATCTCTGCTCGGTCTTTAATCACGACTGCGGCAATTGTGTTTTCTTCATCAAATTTCCATTCAATACGTTTGTTTCGAAGTGTCTCATAGGTTTCTGGGTCAATAAGGACATGTTTTGGACGTGTAATCCCTACCCATTTTTCTATAGTGGATGCGTCTTCAGTGCAATGGGAAAAAACATGATATTCTGCTTGACCACGTTTGGCAAATCGCTGTTCTGGCAGAATTTTGTTTTCAATAATGATAGACATTTTAGTAAAAAAAAACAAAATACTTATAGTCATTTTAGATTACGAATGGATTTATCATGAGCCAGCGACACATGTTATTTGAGAATCGGCAAATGTCCAATCGATTTTGTTGAACATTTGGCATTTGTCTTCAGTACATTTTGAATCGTCTCTCGCCCCACCCCAGTCTGTACTTGGTATCCAATTTGAATCAGTAATTGTTATTTCTAAATTTTTTTTATCCCCTTCGAAAATGGTTTGACCACAGGCATCAAAGTTCACCTTTTCACAATTTTTCTTTGAACCAGAACTTTCACTCTTTGGACAATAATGTCTTGAACCCTCGTAAACACATCGTCCTTGCGCGGGACATTGTTCTTTTACCCCTTTAAATGTTTTGTTAGTTTCGGGGTCAAAACGGTGATTGCCTATGCACACATTATCAAGTGGGTTCCAAGTATGGTCATTTTGACGTTTATTTGACCAACACATGCATCTACCATCTCCTTGTCTTCCCCAATTGCACCACCCACCTCCACCGCATGCTAGAGTACACAACCACGGCATTTCTGGGTGGCAAACGGGGTGTGGTGTAGCAGGAGACTGACCTTTTCCCAAATTAAAACTTCCGAGTGGTTGAAATACGTCGTCGAGTTCCGAAGTTTTGATTAGAGATGTATCGTCACATCGAATACATCTATTTCCGAAAAAGTTAGGAGCACACTCGTTGCATGTTCTGGACGGGAGTATTTTCTTGTCTTTTATGTCTTTCCTATTTTGACAGTCCTCGCAATCTCCTGGATATCTTGGTATGTAATTCCCCAACATCCATGCAGAACTTTGCATATTCACATTGCATGTACAGGACCCATCACCATCGGGTCCTGATGAACATGTCCCATGACCAGAACACGCATTTGAACCTGGACCTCCTGGGCATTTTTTACATTCGGAACCCCAGTGACCAGAAGCGCAATAATCACATTTGTTATCACCATCAACTTGACCACATTGACACAAATCTCCAGACCATGATATTACTGTGTCTGTGACGATCTTTGTCTCAGGGTCAACGTATGCTTCTTCACCACAGGTACATCGCATGTTCAGGTATTCTCCCTGTACACCGGCTTCAAGAGCGCGCGCATACGAAGGTGAGCATGTGCCTTTCCCACCTGAGCAGATACTGGTAGGTTCTTCGGTTATCCAATCATAACCAGGACAAAAGTCGCACGCGGGTGACAATTCGTAATGACTTTTGAATCCTTCTTCCGATTTTGCACCAAAATATTGTGATTTACAATCACATATACCTGTACCATGATACGTTTCGTCACAACAAAATTTAGCGACACACTTTCCTCCTCTATAATACACAGGCTTTTGATTGGAGTCTTCGTCGACAACTGGTCCTAAACAGTCGTCATCTGTCGAACACAGGTTACCAGGATTACCGTTCCAAATTGCCCAAAGAGGATTTGTCGGAAGTTCAACGCCTTGACACAGACCTTTGCAATTTTCAGACTGACGACAGTCGCTGTTTGTGTTACACATTTGATTGGACGATTTGGTACAAGTTGCTTGCCAATCAACGCCATTGTCTAATTGTAATTTTTGGTGTGTTTTATCGTCCATACATGTGCCACGATTATTGCATTGAAATCCTTTAATATCCTTTAATAAAAACCAATCGGATATATAATTATCAGCGTCATATCTTATTTTCAATCTTGTTTGTTGCAATACAAGTGGGTTATTGTGGTCATACATACCATTTGTCCACGTTTTACAATCGTCATTCGCACATGTTTCAATTGCGGATAGAAATCCAGCGTTCCCCATTTCGTCTGTGACACGTGTGCGATTAGTGAGTGGGTCATTTTTGGCCAAAGTTATTTTTGGCACATCGTTTCCGATGGGACACGAGTAGCAATAATAACCCCAATGATTTGGAATACACTCGTCACATAAATGACGATTATCGTCAAATGAAATTGTATTTGGAAAAATTTTTGAGGAATGTTGCCACGGTTGCCAGCCTTTCGCACATGTATCACAATATTCACCGCTATAACCTACCGCACACCGATCGCACTTTTCGCCAGCGTATCCCGTTTTACACATGTCGCAAGAGGGAGCTGTAATTGGAACAATCAGTACGCCGTTTTCAATGGGGGGTTCTGGTTTATGTCGTGCGTCACATTCGTCGCATTTGTCACCACTCCAACCAAAATCGCAAGAGCAACGACCAGTACCATATATGCCAGAATGGCATACGCCTCTGACACATTCACAAGGGTTACATTGAATACCCCATTCGTTTTCTGAACAACCACAATCTCCAATCCTATAAGGATGTTTCCAAGTCAAATATGTACCAATAGTAGCACAGCCAACTGCAATAATTAATACAAGTGACGTGGATGCCATTTGACTACACGTCCATCTTCTTTTCCCACTTATTTTTTGGTCAATTACCTGTGCGGAGATAAACATTACCCACGTTATGACTATACTACTCCCGAATGTTATCCAAAACATTCCCATGACCCACCCTGCTGGTGTTTCTGGAGGTGTATATCCAGAATCTTGCATTTTTGTAATACCGGATAAGATAAGAACCACACCCATCCACAAGGACAAAATATTTAATATCTTGAAATAATTATCACCATGCATTAGTTCGAAATTGACAAAGGACTATTTATACAAGATTATTAATAAACAAATATGCTCGTTTTATTTTCGCTATTGTTTACGATTCTTTTTTTTGGTATTATTTGGGAAGAACACATGTGGGATGGATTTTTTCAATTAGGACCAGGTTTTAAAGTTGGTTCTATTTCAATCGAAAGTTGGAATCAATGGTTACTTTTTTTTACATTTATAACGGTGTACCAAATTGCAAATGTATATATGGAAGAAACAGTTGGGAGAAAAATAGAAAAGCAACACATTGAACACGCTCAAGACACATCGAGGTCATCGAAAGATATATTAGAGTTAATTTTTTATAATATATATAGATGGTTAGGAACAATTATACACATATTAGTCGCTGTCACTCGTTTGGATATTTGGTTAATAATAGCGGTCATAGACACTCTTGCGAGAGCATATATGTGGTCAAATAACCCGAATGGTAGAAGACCTAGAATGTTCACAATGTAACGGAATCCGTTGTAGAAATGCCGCGAAACGCATGGTCTAGAGCAATATTCGTTGTCGGGTTAAACTCGCCGACGTAACGGCGCATGTCCGAAAACAACGTGACATATTCACCATTCTGGGATTTTAATTGAGCCAAACGAGTCTTCAGTTGCTCTAATTGTTCTCGGGCAGATAAAATTTCTGTATTAATTTTCAATATTTCAACTCCTTTTTTGCGTCTTTTACGAGAAGTATTTGTATGACGTTCTTGTCGTTTACTGCGAACAAAAAAAGGTTTAGAGAGACTTGCATCTTCATACACAAATTTTCCATTTTCAAAGGGAATTGCTGCGAAAACGAAAGTCGGTTCAATACCATTCGTATGAAACTTGAAATCCGTTGACAAACGAAACGCAGTATCCCTTTTCGTGACCTGATTTATCGCCTTCTTTTTCATACGAACAATAGAATTTGACGACGGATCAATCCAAACCCCATGGTGATTTCTGTATAATTGGATTTTGTCCTTTAAATCGGGACACCGAACATCAACAGTCTCACAATCGTGATGGTACAACATCATGGATATCACCAATGATTTGTATTTACGAAGTCTTTCCGGAATGTGTACTGAAGGGTACATCTTATTCACTGGTTCACATCGGTTCAAAATAAAATGTGCACCAGTGTCTAAAAAATTTAACAAATTCAAGTCTTTGGGTATCGTTTCGGCGTTGTTGTAGGCCACAAAAGCTTTACTAGGTTCATTTGAACCAAAGAAAGTGTCCTCAGACTCGTTATCGCTCATCCACTCGTCAGAGGACATGTCTTCATTAGAAACATATGTGGTCATTTTGAGATTAGAATATGTGTTAATTCTATTTAAAAAAACCTATCAAAAAACCTATTCAAAAAATCTATTCAAAAAACCTATTCAAAAAACCAAACAAATCACATATTCTACAAATATGTTAACATCTGAATATAACCACATATGTCCAATAGAAGGAAAAATGTTGTCCGATGGAGAAACGTGTGACATAAACAGCTATCATTTCCGTAACAAATTGCCTGAGACGGTTCAATTGTTAAATTGGAATCGAAATAGCCGTGGTTGGGTGAATCATCGCGATGGTCCTATTTTGGGAAAACATCCTGGTATAACGAATAGTGTTCATGCTGAACAAACTTTAATTTCTATCTATTTGAACCACGACATGGACGAAAAGGTGACCACAAAGTTCTGTAAACAGTACAAAATGCCCACATTACTGAATAAACAACATGTAAGTGGTGACGATAGAATGCGAAATAAAATGCCGATTGGTGCACATCAACAATGGATCTCGTCAAATGACGCTACAGTTCACTGGAAAAAAAGACCTTGGGAATTGTCTCGAAATTTCCGAGATATGTCTGGAACAAAATTTCCGACATTTGTTATCGTTTTAACACCCTGTATCAATGGTATTTTGAGATACGAACAATCGACACGCACAACTTCATTTGAAATTTGCAGTAAAGACCAACCAAATGTATCGAACTTTGAACGCGGTGATGCGATTACAACTTCAAGAAGAAGAACACCAGAAACAGAACGCGCGAACGCGGCATTAAGGGCTATTCAAGCGGATATCCTAAGGATAAGAGACGAAACCAAGAACCAGGAAGAAATTGCAACAGAATATGAAATGAGAACTTCGTTTGGGTTGGCCATTGCTAAATCCGATCCTTCAGCACAAAAAATAGTGAAAAGTATACAATTTTATCAAAAACGTATTGCACGAATCTTTGCAAAATGTTAGACATAAATGAATTAATGTTTAGATAAAAAAATAAAACCAATAAAATATGAATTTGGATCAAATAGTTGGATTTATCATGCAACAATATTATCGTAATAATGAATCTTCAAAAATTATGTCTCGACATAAACTTCCATGTACACATTGTCGTACTTTTATTTCGTCCACATGGCGACCAGGACCATGTGGAACATCTTCTTTGTGCAACACATGTGGTGTACAATACATGCGTAGGCAGAGTAGGCCGCGGATGATAGATCTGGTGATGGACGAAGGTCGACCAGTATGGATGCAACGTGATAGTTCCACATTGCAATGGAGTGTACAACACACTGCAGATATGAAAGATAAACGGATATACCAATGGAGCAACCACGAAACAGAAAGGATGGAATTTGTAGAAAGTAAAAAACGTAAATTTATTGAATTGTAAATATTTTTTTAGCACGTATTCTTGGCCTTAAACACCGTTGATGTAGTAAGTTTCAATGACTGCTTACCTACTGGTTCACCCACTTGTCTGGCAGTGTTGCCATCGTCTTCCTGGAAAAACCACATGACCAATAACTTCTCGCCGTCTTTATTAACATCTATGTCCATACATTTTTCTCCCGTCTCGCCACGGTACCACCACTGTAAACTATCCTTTTTCCCCCAGGTACTATCGAAATCCATTAAAAACGGATAATCGGTCATGCATGCACAACCTCCGTTACATGCACAACCTTTTTGGTCAAAATAGGCAGGGAACCCCACCGGTGTACCTGTATCCTTTATGTAAATGGCAACTTGGTCATCCACTTTCTGTGTTGCTGTGAAACATAAATTGTCTGTACTTTCTGTAAATTTGATTTTCCACGTTGCGTAACAAATGACTTGTGGACCTGGTCCGTCATATTTGCAGTCCTCCGTTTCAGTGTTTTGCACTGCTGATGTAAACTCATCACCCCTATCAGCATCAGTACTAGAGAATCCTTTGAACATCTCACTCCAACCATACCCGCCACAGTATTCACATTTAATATTGTCAGTGGTCTTATGCAAATCAGGACACGCTGTGCACACTCCATTTTTTGGTATTGTATTGCCAGTACACTTTGCGCATTTCGTGTCATCTGTCGCATCCATTACCTTACCTACGCAATTTTCACACCCAGTGCCAGTGCTAATAATTTTCTGGCTTTTTAAACAAGGGGTACACATGGGTCTCAACCTTCCTGATGTTGATTGTAAAACTGAATGTGAACCATGGGGACACTTGCCGCATCCGATGCCAGACGACGAAGGTAATTTCTTGGGAGCATCGCATGGGGTACACGCTGTACCTAGCTGGTTGGCTGCTAAGCGTCCATTGCATGGGGTACACGTTGATGTAAAATTAGTATACGGTGGTGAAGGGTTTATATTTCCCGCAGGACATCTTGGCCTTGCGGAACCCGTACATGTGTGTCCACCTATACAGGCTTTGCACGTCGTTTGACTTTGTGAATCTTGAAATCCGTAGTAATTACCACTGACTAATATTCCGGTCGTGTCACCATCTGGATCATATTCTGCATTTTTCAATACACCAGAGGGTAACTGTCCAGCTACTTCACAAGGCTTGCATACTTCTTGGGCTACGATGTTTTGGTATTGTCCTACTGCGCATGGCTTACAATAGGACGCGGTTTGATTCACGGTATCTTCATATTTGCCCGGACTACATTCTTTACATGATGGTTGTGATGTTAGACTGTTATGATATCCCTGGGGGCAACCTTTACACTCTGTTTGTTTATTTTGGTCAGTAAAGTAGCCTGCTGGACATTGTTTGCATTTAATTTGTGCGGTTTCACTTTCGTACTTTCCAGGTACACATTCATCGCACGATATTTTTTTCGTAAACACTTGAAAAAACCCAATTGGGCATTCTTTGCACTTTATGTACCTACCATCAGCATCAGTTGGATAATTGCTAGGTTGGCCTTTGCCCATTTCACTTCCGTAATATCCTGACTGGCATTCTTTGCAGCTCTTTCCTTTTACGGTATTGAACGCAAAGCCAACCATACACATACTGCAATACGATTTTGCGCGTGAACTTTGATAAAATCCAATGGGGCAATTTTGACATGTTGCTTGCATTGCTTCTTCAGGTGTTGATGTGAACTGACCTTCGGCACAATTTTCACATTTGGAACCACGTAATATCTTTCCTGGTGTACATGAACCACACAACGGTCCTATTTTGTTCCATGGTTCTTCCACTTGTGATTGGTACCATAGTATATTTTCGAGTGATGGGGCAGAAAGAATATTGTAGCTGACATTGCTGTTGACATTGTTTATTATTTTGTTGACACATACGCATCCGCCCATCTCGCTTGTCTCGCATGCAGCCAGTCCTCCTTCTAAATCATCGTTGAAATACAAGTTACTAGTGTTGTCTTTTTTATGACAACCACGCGGGGATTTTATCTTCTCAGCATCCGTCAATGGATAATTACGTATAAATATCGAGTTCATCTGACTAGCGGCGTAAGCACAATCCTCGCGATTAGTAATATCGTCACACCGTGTTGGTTGCGTTATATAAGTTCTTTTATATTTCGCTTGATGTGACACGGTGGTGTCTGGTTCACCCACATATCGGTAGTATGCTTCCGTAGAACCTCCATCGTTGCACAAACAAAAGTTTCTGTCAGATTCTTTCAATGCAATTCCAACTCTAACTTTTCTATATTTGTTCATTTCAGAACCCCATGTTGTTGAACACGCTAATACACAGTCGCTGAGTGTCAATTTGCGTACTTTCATATCGGGCAAATCGAGAATGGGCCAGAATACACTGTCTACCTTCCATATAGTATCTTCGTCAATGATAAATTGCCAAGCTTGAATATTTTCTTCTTTATAGTCAATATCAGACGATTTATCTCCACGGTCCTTTAGCATTTGGTTACATTTCATAAGTTCATCTTTTGGAGCGGTGGTTAGGTTTCCTACATATGATCTTGCTGTTGGAATAATATTGTTAACAATACCGCTGGCGTCATCGCTACTATAACACTGGTACAATCTGAGATAGGATCTTTCGACAAGTTTTTGTATCGCGAACTTCATATTTTTCTTCACCATATTGCCCGGACACGTTGAACATATACCTGTGTCTGGACCAGTAATAGAATCACCAGGGCATGTGAAACAATATTGCGCTACTATTTGTTTCGTAAGTTCGATGTTTGTGATTTTCTTTAGACAAATAAATTGCATATTGTCCGGAGTATTTTTTACATATCTTGTTGCTTGATTTATTGTGTATTGATAATGAACAGTCTTCGAATTTTTGAATTTCGAACATCCATCCCAAAACTTATTAACTTTGTCCATTTTTTCAGCATTGACTCCTTCGACAGTCGTTGTACACCGTGTCCCGGTCCACTCTTGCGTCTCCGATGGAATGTTTTTTTCAAAGCAGACGCATTGTGTATTAGAGTTACACGCACCTAATGTGCTCGGAGTATAGAAGACTATGTTGCCACTTTTCGAACATCCAGGAGGTCCCGATGATGTTTCTTGAAAGGTCAGACTACTACTCTGTGCGTATGTACGACACTCGTCTTTGTCCATTACATACTTTCTGTTTCCTGAACATGGTACTTCACTAAGTACGTACTTTCCCAGGTTATTGCTGTTACATTTCGGTAAAGTACTACTAACTCTTGCATATTGCCAACATTTTTCTAGTGTGGGTGTAAAATATTTGATGCCGTTTTCTGTGTCGTCGGCGAGACAGTCACATGGTATATCACTTATGATTGCAGTTTCAATTCCGTTATTTTTTACGTATGGCGGCAACGTAAAATCAATATCCGTATCAATTTCTCTCAATGCCCAGGTATCTTGTGACACATATGTGCCTGGTCTATTTGAAAATCCATAAGGACACGTAATTAAGGGTAAGAACTGTTGTTTTTTTGCAGTTTCTCTCATAACTGTATTCAACTGTGGAATTTGAACAACAGCCGGTGGGACTTTTGCACAATCGTCCTGTTCTGTTCCAACTTCATTTTGAATATAATACCAATGGTCATTTCGAATGGTGTCCATATTGAATACATCAAGGTCTCCTGGGTTGAAATCACCCGATATTTTTTTTACAGTACCTTTTGGACATTCGTTACATTCGTACGAACCTTCTGCTGCCCACGTATGTCTTGGACAACGTAGACAAACATTGTCAACGTAATCGTTATTTTTAAAAGTTGCTGTATTCAATTGGCATGGGGTTGATTTTTTACAAACACAACTCATGTTACCAGAAGTTTTTCCATTGACATTGTTATAAAATAACTGTTCAGGTGTGACAGATTGACTTTTAAAACATCCACGTGGATAATTGTTATTTCCATCAACATGATCAATAACTGTGAAATTAAGACCGAAATACTGAGCAGCTGCTGCGCATTCCACATCATCTTTTATCTGTTTATTTCCATTGCGGACATATGTATCTGTAGTATCTGCACAAAAATCGCTCGAAATTTCGTACCTCGTATTGTGAACACCTTTGTTACACCTTACATTATTATCTGTGCGTGTCATGCCGTATTGTGGTTGATAATACCCTGGTGGACATGCTTCTTTATACCCAACGGGTGGTATTCCATTGTTGTTCGGTTCTCGCGCATCGTCTGTTTGTGTACAAAAATATCCTCGTGGACATAACCCCCCAATAAACGGATCTAACCCCTGTTTATAACCTATTGTCAGATACAACTCAAATTGTGCTCTGTCATTTTCTTTTGTGTAAGTAAAACACGTGTCGAATCGGTCGTATGTGGATTCTTCGATGACGTTCTGCTGTGTAAGTGCATTTACTGATGTTCTGTAAAATCGGTCGTCGCCTCTACCGCGAGTGACATCGTAGATATTATACTGATATGAATTTTCTGTATACGATTCGCATTTTGTATATCCAATGCATTTATTACCTTTGAAATCTGGAAATATCTTGTATTCTGAGTCGGAGTCTGGAACTGGTAATTTTCCTTTGACAGTATAGTAAATTGAATTTATTATGTCTTGACCTGTAGTTGTTGTGTAGTCATACGAATCTTTTCTGGCCCATCCTTTTTTACCTAGTGCGCTTTTCACGGCACTATCTTTAGTTTGTGGGCCATTAATGGCTATTAACTGGTCTTTATTACCACCCTTGTAAAAATCAGGACCAAATCCGACAAATAAAGCACCTTGTTCATTAGCATGTTCCACACATTTTTCGAGCGTTTCAATATTTTTAAATTGAAATGTCGGGTTACTGCGACATAACACTCCACGGTGTAGTAGTGACCACGTTGCAACATTTCCCATAAAATCAACGTCAATTTCGCGGTCTTTTGCATAAAAATCACAAACACCTTGATTTGCACATTTTTTATCACCTGAACTTGCTGAAAAATCCCACCAGTAATCTTCCGCTTCCTGTTCTGTTTGAATAAGTCTTTCTTGTGCGCGCACACCCTTTCCAAATAGACCTGGACATGCCCTGCATATTTCTCTCGTTGTCCCATGATACACGTGTTTATTATAAGGTCCAACTTCATGATAATTTTCGTTTGTTATCTCGGAACGCACAGCAACCGAGAACTGTCGGCTTGTTGGTTCTGAATAAAGGGGCGGATATTGCGGTTCGTCGTTTCTTGAATATAACCATAAGTCTCTGTCTCGGTGATAGTGTAAAGTTTGGTCGTTATCAATGGAAGTAATAAACGGTACCGTATCAAATCTTGAGTACGGATCCGTGTGTTTCGCACCATAATAAACGTACGGTTGAAAACCATTCGGGCAACACATGTGACTAGCGTCAAAGACACTTGCTCTGCAAATACATGCCGTCGTTGGAACAATAACGCGTCCTTTCTCCATAAATGTATCCTTAATTGTATAAGAATAGTAAAACGGATGTGG
>TARA_B110000285_G_scaffold122679_1_pt1 | contig 13391 bp, 15 predicted proteins | sample TARA_B110000285 | Tara Oceans TARA_B110000285 (sample SAMEA4397756) | marine metagenome | biome: Polar Biome; feature: [SRF] surface water layer (ENVO:00010504); material: water (ENVO:00002006), including particulate matter (ENVO:01000060) such as... | depth 5 m
CTTGCACTGCTTGCACTGCTTGCACTGCTTGCACTGCTTGCACTGCTGCCCCCACCACCACTGCTTGCACTGCTGCCACCCCCACCCTGCCTTATCAATAACCAACTACACACATTTGTACCCCACATTTCTTTCCAACTTTCCCACACCATACCCACACTGCCACCACCCCCATCTGGTGCGAAGATTTGATTAACAATTGCAATGAGCTGATTGCATTTTTTGAAGTTATCTTCGGCTTTGATCAACTGATTGCATTTTTTGAACTTTCCCCCACCCTGATTGCATTTTTTGATGTTGCCAACGTAGTTATTATCAATAAATAATTTAAACGTGTTTTTTATTTCACCAATTAATAACCACATTTGCCATTGCCTTATTGGATCACTTTGGCACTCGTTGATATCCTGCATAAAAAAGGTAATTACATTTTTCCACAGAATTGTTCTTATGTCTATATTTACAGACTCAACTAGTGTTATTGTGTCAATTAGTCTTAGTGAGGCTACTGGTACGAAAATAGTAGACGATTGCAAATGGGAATCTACACGGTTAGACAGAGTAGACCTTTTTTCAGGACTTAAACATAAGAAAGCTGCATTAATCAGGTAATCGATCAGTACACTGTGAGTAATTATCCTTTGTCCGTTTACTTCGCTATCGCCGGATACTGTCGACAGAGATGCAATTATCCTTCTTAGATTTTGTTGGTAAGTACTGGGTGCTATAACAGTTCCAGTTCCTCCTACAGATGATAGATCGGATGCTATTGTGTGTGGGGTTTCTTGCCATCTTTTCACCCAACCAAACTTAATTTTCGTATTGTTCTGTGTATAGAGTTCGATGGCAAAATCATCATCATTTTCAACAAGTGTTACTTTCATTTCACCATTCATTTTGCTTGAGGATTGTAAGCTACTTATACTTCAATTTCACTTTGCACCGGCAGGTGGGGCAGGTGAATTTTTTGGATTTTTTTTTCCATGTTTTGAGGCATTTGACGTGTGCAAAGTGTTTGCACGTGGGGCACTGGTGTCGTTTTTGGCGTGCGGGTTCGCGTGCGGGTTCGAAACAGATGGTGCATACCGGGCAGTCGTAGATGGGGTTGTACGTCATCCTGGACCCTTGTCGGTGCACGGTGACGAACAGAGGGTTGACGATCATGACCATTTTGTTAAGAAGGGCTGCTTAAATAAGGGTATATATATGAGGTGTTCTTTACAAAATGCGGTGCAAACATTGTGGGGTCCCGATGTCCTACTACAAGACGGCAAAGCATGCCCACCGCCGCAGTTGTCGAGTAAATGGGTTTCACCACTGGGAACACCCATGGGAACACTACTTGCAACACTACGGCACCACATTGTGCACCACATTGTGCACTTGGACAAAGTCGTTGAATATGGCGAGAGACCTATTCAGACCTGATCAGCCAAAAAAATCATGCAGACTCAACCCAAAACCAGCAACAAACTGTTGACCACCGCCATGGAGCCTCACACGAGTGAGTACCAGGTAAAAAAGGGTAACAAGAGCGAGACGCGGTACCGGATCTCGCTCGTGCTCGCGGACACTGAAATCCCGGTGTACTTGACCCTGCCCGCAATGTTGACGCAGTTCACGGAATTCAGTGAGAACGGCGACGCGGAAAAGTTCGGGAAAAACCTCGAGGATGGCAAGATGTCGGCATCGTTGAAACTGGGGGTGCCCGGAGTGGTGGCGCGGCAAATGCCCACGCTCGAGGAGGACCAGATTCACGCCGTGAAGCAGCTCAAGGAGTACCACGCGAGTCTGGTGCTGCACGCGTTTAACACCTTGCCCAAGAAGGGACCCGGTTCCTGTTCGTTTGCCGCGAAGGCGCGGACCCGCGCGAAAAAGGAGGACCCGGACAATGTGGAGGAGCGCGCGGCGGAGATTTACTTGGAGAACGCGCACATGGGTGGGGTCGTGGAGAGGGACATTGACAACGAGGCGACGGAGTTGGTGGTGATGAAGCGCAAGGTGACGTCGTACGAGAACGGAGAGAAGGGTCGGTACCCGCCGGTGTTCCACAAGATAGATTTTGAGGGCAAGTACCACACGGTGGAGGTGGGGGACTACTTGCAAAAGGGTACTTTGGTGCAGTGCCGCACCCGTCCTCAGTTTTTCACGGCGCCCAGCATGTACGGGACTACTCTGTCTTTGGACAAGGACGTGATAATTGTGTGGCGCCCCAAATCTAAAAAGCGCGCGGTGTCGGAGGCGGTGCCCGCGTTCGTGGACGGGGAGGAGCCCGAGCCCAAGAGAGCTAGAGTAGAGTAATTAAAGATGTGTTAAATCTGGTACGAGGGGTTTGGCTCTCTCCCTGCTGTGTAAAAACTCTCTCCATGCCAGTCTCAGAAGTCTTTCTGCTCTGCACCTTTGTTTGAGAGTTTTGCCTTTGGAGTCGCTGTAGACGATTGCCGCGTTGTACCAGGCGACGTAGATCGTGTGGCTCTCGCGGTGCAGGTCGTGCAGGAGTTCGTTGGGGGTGAGGGCGGTGGTGTCCAGAAATGTTTTCAGCATGTGCAGGTTTGGATCGCAGTGCCCGTAAACGTCCATGAAGAGGTGCACCGACATTTGTTGAGGGGTTCTATTTACTTATAGGCGGTTTTTTGGGTTTTTGGGGTTTTTTGTTCGCGAGTGCAAGCACGATTAGTTCGACGGCAGCCAGACCGAGGAGAGTGCAGACGGCAATGCGGAGGTACAGAAATTCTTTCATTTTTGTTGAGGGAGGGTGCATATATATACCCTCCAAAAAAAAATCAGCATGTTGACCCTATATAAGGGGACGTGCATTGTATAAAAAAATGAAGAAGTTTTTAGCTTTAGGATTATTAGGAATTTCTCACGCGTGTGATCCAGCACTTCGAACCGACTGCTACGAAGATTCCTCTGGAGAATATAAACCCGCCGGCGATAAAGTGCTCACAAACCTGGTGCTGACATTGATCACCGACGAGGACTATGGTGAAAGAGGTTACACTGAAGACGACGTTGATAGTTATGGGACAACCGACTGTAGCAATACCGATAGTGGAAAAAAAGAATGGGGAGACGAACAAGAAGGAAATGTCGTGGAGTGTATTACCGCTGCTGATCTGGCACCGGAGCTTGATCTAAATGAAGCCTACGACAATGGACATGTTGGACAAGTGGTTACGTACAGCCGAATTTTGGTGGCGCCTACCACTGCCATGTGTGACTCACTGGCTACAACAGTATGTGATGTCGCAGGATACACCGTTGCTCTTATCGCTGATGCAGGCACAACGGCATGTGGCGATACAGTGTGTGGCGCTACTGACGTCGCAACCTGCTGTGTCAGCAAATTTGCAGTTGTGGATGAGAGTGATTCAAATCAATCAAAAAAAGACGCAAGAACCAAATTGGTGACAAGTTTAAGTGGTAAATCCAAGGGTGTTAGACTTGATTGGAGTACAACAGAGAGTCCAACTTCATTTACAGCTGCCGAAAGAAGAGAAGCAGTGAAATTGATCGTTGACGGAGAAAAGATTAAATATAAAGCAGGTGAAAAAGAACGAACTGTCATTGGTCGCACCGCACGCAGGGATGAGCAGTGGGCAAAGGCTCAAGGGAACAAGATCAAGCAAACAAAAGGTGAAACCATTGAATTTCCTGTTCACACAGCAGATGGCAATGACCATGTCTGTGTGGAATTAGGCGCCGTAGACGTCTGTTTTACAATTACTCCGGATAATCTTGGACAAAATATTGTTGGGACATTTGAGGCGTCTGGACGTCGTTTATCAGAAGTAACAGCAGGCTGTTTTCAAGGTTCACAATTGACCCCCGACCCCGAAGGTGGTGACATTTATTCATTTGACGGTGCATTCAACGCCAGTAATGGATGTGCAATTACTGAAACCCTTGATAGTGAAGGTGCAAGCCAGTACGCAATTACAGAAGAATGTAATTCGGGTGTCACGACAGATATTCAAGTCAGTGGTACATTTTCACCTTGGACCACAACGCCCGCAACCACCACGTCCACCACGTGTGGATACTGTCACGCTGCGCAAACGGGTTGTACACACTGTGCGGAGGGATTGGGGTTAGATGGTACAGCGTGCGTGTCCTGCGGTGGTGACGATAAGTTTAACAGTATATTTGATCATACAGCATGTGGCGATTGTCCGGAAGGCTCAACGTCAAATGTAGACAATGGTAGCTGTGATTGTAACGCCGGATACTATGGAACAGGTGTTACACATGAATCAAACGGTTGCAATGAATGTGTCAGCATTGAGCACGCCGCCACTGTCCAATGCACCATTGATTCCGATCAAAAAATTACCACCTGTCACGCAGGATATTATGGAACTCCCGGTGATGCCTCATGCCAAACGTGTGACGCTGGTTCCATTACAGATACCGGAACCAGTGTCGGCGCGACCACGTGCACTCCATGTGGTGATGGTTTCTACTCGTTAGCTTCTACTGCTGGATCTTGTTCGACATGTACCACCATTGCCAACGCCGCCACTGTCCAATGCACCACTGATTCCGATGAAAAAATCACAACCTGTGCTCCAGGATATTTTGGACATCCGGGTGATGCCTATTGCCAACCGTGTGCCGCCGGTTCGATTACAGATACTGGAACCAGTCCTGGGGCAACAATGTGTACTGAATGTACCCCTGGATTGTATTCGTTGTTTTCGAACGTTGATTCGTGTTTGACTTGTGCCGCCGGTTCGATTACAAATACCGGAATCAGTGCCGGGGCAGCAACGTGTACTGAATGTACCCCTGGATTGTATTCATTATCGTCGAACGTTGAATCGTGTTTGACTTGTGCTGCCGGTTCGATTACAAATACCGGCACAGGTACCGGTGCAACCACGTGTACTCCTTGCGCACAAGGTAAAGCTGCATCTAGTGCAACCGGAACTTGTGAAACATGTCTACCTAAGACATTTGCCAATCATACCAATTCTAATGGAGACTACTCGGCAGAGGTGGGTCATTACACCTGCAAGTCCTGCACTGATGAGGTCAATGGCTATTCGACTGAACCGGGTCAAAGTGTGTGCAAGTCCTGCTCCGGGTTTTCGACCGAGTGGATCAATTCTCAGTGTTGTGGTGGTGATTTGACGGGTCACTGTGCAATATTGAACGGGCAGTGCGACACCTCGTGTAGTGTGGGGTAAAAAAAAACATATTTATCTTAAAGGTTATGCGACTAATCTTTCGTAGGGTACTCCTTGAATTCTTTTTCTGACAAACTCTCTCCCCCAGAACGCTCCTATCATGAGTGTCATGACCAGATCGTCCTTCATTCCCTTCTTGGCTTTCCCCGAGTAGACAAATTTGGCGTCCTTGAACGCCTGCGCCGGTTGCAGGATCATTTTTCGGAACTGCATGAGTTGTTTTTTGAATTCCGTCTTGGTCCTGACCAGTCGGGTGTTGGCGTCCATCATGGGGTTGGCGCAGATGCACTGGGAGGAGAAATGGATGTTGCCGCTGTTGAAGTAGGACAGCAGTGTGATGGCAAAGGCTTCCTTGCGAGCGTGCGTGGTGCAGACCCCTGCCTTTTTCTTTTCGTGAACGGTGTACAGTTTGCGTTCGTTCCGCAGCATGTGTCGAGCGTGTTCGGCTTCCTGCCCGAGGTTGTTTTCCGGCAGAAAGATGATGTAGGCGTGTTTCAATTTGGGGACCCCTCGCAGGGATCGGACGTGCTGTTTGAGCATTTGTTCGATTTGTTCGTGTTTGTCCGTGGGGGCGGTGTCGATGCCGACGACGATGAGGTCTTCGTTTTCCAACACCATGCTGACAAGCGCCATTTGGCTGGTGCCGCCCCCGTTGGGGTCGAACGCCATGAAGACGTACTCCGGAGAGAACGTAAGGTCTACCGGTCTCTCCGTCATGAAGGTGTGCACCTTGCTCGATTCGAACAGCGAGGTGGCGTCGTCGGTGATGGACCCCATGGATTCCCTCTGCATGAGGTCGCCCTGGTCCTTGTAGAGGGCTCGGACCATGTCCAGTTTGGCGGCGGACTTCCACGGTGGAATGAGATCTTGGTTGTGGGTGCAGGAGGCTCCCTTGTTGGCGGCTTTGCACTTGGCGCAGACCAGCGAGACGCTGATGGTTCTAAAAAAATTTTCCCCGGTCTGGTCTTTGAGTTCGAACATTTCCGAGTAGAAGTTGAGTTTGTCTTGGGGGGTGGAGATGGCGATGAGGGCGGTGGTGGACATTTCCAACAGAGGCACGACGATTTCAAAGAACACCTGCAGGTCCAGAAAGGCGGCTTCCTCCAAGTAGAGGACGTCTCCGCCGACCCCGCGCAGGGTTTTGGCGCACGCGGGGTAGGAGAACACTTTGCGCCTGTCGAACGGCGAGTCTCCTTGCAGGATGAACTCCTCCTGGTTGCACTTGACGATGCGATCCGCCCAGGGTGTTTGTTTGACCAGGTCTCGGATGAGTTCCAGCAGTTTCTGGCTGGCTCTGCGTCCGGTGGAGAAGATGGACTGGGTGGAGTTGGGGACACACATGGCGTAGGCGGCGACGAACATGGAGACGGCGGTGGTTTTGCCGAACCGTCTCGGGGTCATGCAGAGGACGGACTGCCGCAGGTCCCCCCAGTTGTTGACGCGCATGATTTTCTCCATGTCGACGTCCGGGTCGTCTTTGTAGAGGTGCAGGCAGACCGACTGCAGAAAGGTTTCGTGAAACTGCCTTTGCATTTTGGAGCGTTCGAGTCCGAACTGGTTCAGTTTTTTCCGAATGTCCATGATGCGGGCGTCGCCCTTGTAGGACCGATGCACCGGTTTCGCCGCGCCGTACAGCCGGGGCATGCTCATGTCCAACTCCTCCAATTTCTTGTTCTGGTAGAATTCGTAGGCGCCCGTCAGGTAGCGTCGGTACGAAATGGGTTGCATGTTGCAGGAACGGGCGGAGTGGTATATACCCCGGTGTGGTTTAAAATCATTTGAGTGCTCGCAGCCTCCACAGTCCCTCGGCGAGCCCGCACTCCATGCAATACCCGCCTCGGAACACTACTTCGGCGGTGACCCTCGGGTTGTTGGTGATGACGTGGATGCCCGACATGTCCCACTGCAAGTAATCCACTTCGTCGGTGACCATGATGACCAATCCGGAAGCGTAGGTCTGGACGACCGACCACGGTGTGTTCATGCCGGCAATCCACACCCTCCGACCATTCCATTCCGAGAGTTTGACTGTTTTTTCTTTCCCTTGCAAGACGATCATTTTTTTAAGGACTGTGGTGGGTTTAAGTAATATGGCGATGGTGGACCCCGGTGCCGTTGGGCAAATGAATGTAAACGCCATACTTTTTTACGGGTTTGGCGTTGGTTGTGTATTTTTCTGGTACTATGTATGGGTGTACGCGGAGTGGGTGTATAACCAGGCGGTGCCGGTAGTAAGAAGATGGACGGACGCATGCAACGAGCGGTCATGGAGGAGGATATTCCTTACATAATCAGTATCTACGTCAACATTCTGAACCGGATCGGCAAGTGGGTGCCCGCGAGTGCCCAGCAAAGGTTGAAGGACCAGTTTGACGTGGAATTTTTTGCCCAGCTGCTGAGGCATCGCCAATTTGACTGGAAATCACTGCACGGGCTCACCAACACCACGTTTCAATGGATCCACGACCTGCAGATGCCCGTACGTGATACATCTACGGAGGAGGCTCGTCAACGGGTGTTGGGTGTCGTGTCGTTTGCGGAGGCGGTGGAGACGTACGTGCAGGAGGTAGACAAGACACTGACGTTGATGGAGAAGGACATTGGTGAATTCATACAAAACAAGGATCACCCTGTAGTACAAAACATGTTAAACCAAGCAATGTTGAAACTGAATAAATAATAACTTTTAAAACCTCAACTTAGCATTAATTTCCTTCGTTTCGGTTTCCTCCGTGTCCCCAATTATTTCTGGTTCACTCTCAGCACAATAATCATTGTTAGCAAAGACGGTAGCTTTGTCCAGTGGGTGGACCAGCTCAAGCTTACTGTCGCCTCTAAGTTCCATTCCATGGTGCGTGGCAATCTGGCAATTTCCAGAAATATCTATAGATTCGGCTAGTCGGATGGTCGCATTCCCACTCACGTCTATTCCACTACATGTGCAGTTGGTTACTGTTAAGTTTGTACATGTGACACGAATACGCTTGGCACCCTTATCTGGACGACCTGCAATGACCACTCCGTCGTTCAGACAATTGCGTACAACCACATTTTCCATGGCAAAGGACGATTCACTGCGGACACCGTACAGTGGACCGGTGATGGTCAGGTGTTTAAGCACGGTGTCTGAAACATTTGGATCAATGTTGATGCTGCCTTTGATCTCCGTGATCTCAGTCTTGGTCTCTGATCCTGTAATGATCATTGGTGATGTTATGTTGATGTCCCGATCATACGGAAGATCGTAGACCCCTGGAAGCAGTTTAACTGTGGGTATTTGTGGGCGACTGGAAGGATTGTATTGGTTGTACATGTAGTACTCCTTTGCCACTAGAAGTGCTTCGAACAACGTATCTGCATCCGCATAAAATGTACCATTTGTTGAAAGAATGTATGTGTATTGAATGTTTTTTTTCACAGAGACCCCAAAGTGTTTGTCCATGAAGAAAAGGTTCTGAATTGATTGTTTGTCGAGAAATGGGATCAAATGACGTATGGCGTCTTCATACAAGGACTTATGTCGTTTTTGTTTTTTGTTAGTTGACATATTTTTTATCCGGAGGACGACTATTTATACGCTCGATTTGTTTGAAAAAAAATGTCACAGTATGGCGAGGTTTGTTCAATCCAAAATTCAAATATTTCAAACATGGCGACCATTCCGTTGGACAGTAATTTTGCGTTGATTTTGTCCGACACAAACAAGATGTTGTGGGATTTGTACAAACAGCAGGTGGCGTCGTTCTGGACTGTGGAGGAAGTAGATTTGGAGCAAGATTTAAAGGATTGGAGCCGTTTGAGCGTGAACGAACAGAAATTTATAAAATCAGTGTTGAGTTTTTTTGCTATTTCCGACGGGATTGTGAACGCCAACTTGTTGGAGAATTTTGCGTCCGAAGTGAAGGACAAGTCTTCCCAGTATTTTTACGCGTTTCAGATGGCAATGGAGAACATCCATGCCGAGATGTACAGTTTGTTGATCGATACGTACGTCAGTGACAGCGCCGAGAAGTCTGAGTTGTTTGACGGTATCAATACCAACCCCAGCATTGCTCGCAAAGCCGAGTGGTGTTTGACGTACACCGACGCGTCTCTGCCGTTTCAGGAGCGTTTGGTGGCGTTTGCCGTGGTGGAGGGTGTATTTTTCAGTGCCAGTTTTTGCAGTATTTTTTGGTTGAAGAAGCGTGGTCTGATGCCGGGTTTATCGTTTTCGAACGAACTGATCAGTCGTGACGAGGGGTTGCACACCAAGTTTGCGTGTGCTCGGTACACCATGGGTCCTCCTTTGAAGGAGGATACCGTGCACACCATCATAACCGACGCCGTGGTGGTGGAATCCTTTTTTGTGCGCAATTCTTTGCAGAGTGGGTTGATAGGGATGAACGCCGACTTGATGGTGCAGTACGTGAAGTTTGTGGCGGACTTTTTGTGCGTGCAGTTGGGGTGCAAAAAGATTTACGACGTGCGGAACCCGTTTGATTGGATGAACGTGATTAGCATGGACGGCAAGACCAATTTTTTTGAGCGCAGGGTATCCGAGTACGCCAAAGCCGGGGTGGGTGTGAGCAGAGCCGACCAGGTGTTCAAACTGGACGCCGAGTTTTAAAGCCGTGAATATGGACGAGTGTAGAATCTGTAGTATCTGTAGATACCAAATCCTACCGACAGGAGTGCAAAGCTAATGTAGACCATAATTGCACTGCTATACACTTTAATCGATGCCAATCCACACATAGTAATTGTACATACAATGCTTTTGACTGCGGTGTCTTTGTCCATGTAGATCCAAGACAGTGTAATTCCTATCACAGCACAAATGAAATGACCGTACGGGAAATAATTTGGCATATTTCTATCAGTACAGTTGTATATCCAGTTATTGCAATACCACGAAACTCCGGCACTGTTTGACCAGAGTACAAGCAAAACTGTGATCTCTGACCATCCTGTAAATTGATCGGTAGTCAATGCACACACGAATCTTTTAAAACGCTCATTTTGACAATTCGAACAACATTTTGAAAATATATGTGAAGATATTGGAGTGAAGCGGTCCGCAACAATTGCACCCAATGCACATCCTAATATAGCATTGCCCATATCTAGTATGGTGACATTGCATACAGATTCGTATTCTGGTGAATTAGCCATTTCACCAAAAAATACATACGAGTCAAATATTTGAATCAAAAGTGCCTCAAAAATTTCAAAAAAACAAGCTGCAGAGAATGTAAGCCAAAAAGCCTTCCACCCACCACCCACCAAAATAAATAAATAAAATGGAAGGATCAAATGACTGACAACGTGAAACCCGTGCCAATCGTCAGTGATGCATTCGAACATTTGATTGAATTGTACCGTGCTTAAATATGTCAGAGTACCTTATTTATCTATAGTCAGATATATAAATGTGGTTGTTGGTTTGGGCAATCGTGTTGGTGTTGGTGCACGTTCAGTTCATGCACTGCCGAGCTATCACGGTCACAGCTTTGAAGATACTGGAGACTTCTGTGATAGTGCTGATGATGCGTTTGTGGTCGGAGATGCCCGAGCACATTGAGTTGCTGTGGAACACTACGAACGACATGGTGAAGGAGCGGTTCGAACTGTAAAGAACTGTAAAGAACTGTAAAGAACTGTAGCAGCGCGAGACATCGAGACGGTGACTGACCCAGAAATGGTACATGGAAGGTCTTATTCGAAATCGTCTGATCAACGTCTCGGATCGTATCGAATTTACGTTCAAACGGTACAAAATAAGTGGCAAAGTCGGTCACGGTGGTCATATAGGCGACACCGTCATTGTGGATCCTGGTGGAAAAGTAAACAGATCATTGGAAAGCCACATGTTTCCGTCTCTGACATCGTGGTCCGAGGCTTGTTTGCGGGAAGGTTTGTTGGAAGAAAACATGCGGTACGCAAGTTGGAAAAGAGTGATACACGTGCCCTCACAGCGAAATTTGCAAAGCTTGCGGTCCGAGTACAACGTCAGTGTCAAGGCGGTGCAGGCGTCCAGGCAGGACCTGTTCAGCGAGATCAACCGTTTGCACCGGAGGGTCAAGGAAATGACTCGGGTGCCCGTCGAAGTGCCGAGTACACTGGTGGTGGACCAGTTATTGGTGGACAGTGCCGCCATCGAATTTTTCAAAAAATGGAATGGAACTTGTTTGGGACGTACCTGTCTCCCACAGACTGGTGGAATTTCCGATTGACGTGCAAGACACTGGTACCCGAGAGATGGACGTGGAACGTGTTGTGGACCGGTCCAAAAGTGTACAGTACGTACGCGGCGTCTCGGTTTGTACATGCGTTGACCGTGCATCCGGTCCATGATGTTGTGAGGAGCATCACTAAGTTTCAAACGCTGCGGATGGCTTTTGTGGTGATGAAGTGGTTGGGGTACAATGTAGCAGATGTAGCCCGTAGATGCAAGATAAAAAGTTTAATAATTTGGAGATTCATTTTTTGACATATATAAGCTGTGTTTAAAACCAATAAATGAGCAAGAAGAGTTCGTCAAATAAAAGAAGACTTCTATCGACAAACACCAGTGGATATAATGGAGTGTCCAAAAATGGGGAAAGGTTCATGGCACGGATCAGAATTGACGGCAAACAGAAATACCTTGGTATATACGACACACCCAAAGCAGCAGCACTTGCCTACGACCGTGCTGTCGTCCAACACAAACTTCCATCCTCCAAATTAAATTACCCCGATGGACTTATGAATCCAAAAAAGAAAAGAAGACTTGCATCGAACAACACCACTGGGTACTATGGAGTGTACAAGAGCAAGAATGGGAAGAGGTTCAGAGCACGGATCACAATTGATCACAAAAAGAAATACCTTGGTATGTACGACACACCCAGAGATGCTGCACTCGCCTACGACCGTGCTGTCAAACAACACAAACTTTCCTCCAAATTAAATTTTCCAAATGATTGCACCAGTGAGGGCGATGAAAGCAGTGAGGACAGCAGCGACAGACTTCACAGCAGCGACGACGACGATGACGATGACAAAGAGGACAACCGTGCTGTCAAACATCGCAAACTTTCCTCCAAAAAAATCCAACAAGACGTGAGTGATGACGACGAGAGTGACAAAGATATGGACATGGCGGGATCCAATAAAAGTGGGTCAAAAGCCGTTGGTCCGTCCAGTTCATCCAGTTCATCTAGTTCGTCTAGTTCATCTAGTTCATCTAGTTCGACGATTACAAAAAAAAGAAGACTTCATTCGGCAAACAAAACTGGGTATCGTGGAGTGTACAAGAATGGAAAGAGGTTCCTGGCACAGATCAAAATTGATCGCAAAAGGAAACACCTTGGTAGGTACGACACACCCAAAGAAGCAGCCCTCGCCTTTGACCGTGCGGTCGTCCAATACAAACTGCCATCCTCCAGATTAAATTACCCCGATGGATTGCCCCTCGACGATGAGGATTACGAAGCATTGATGAATCCAAAAAAGAAAAGAAGACTTCAATCGAGAAACACCACCGGGTATACTGGAGTATGCAAGAAGGGGAAGAGGTTCGTAGCACAGATCAGAATTGATGGCAAAGACAAAAACCTTGGTACATACGACACACCCAAAGAAGCAGCCCTCGCCTACGACCGTACTGTCATCCACCACAAACTTCCATCCTCCAAATTAAATTTTCCAAACGATTGCACCAGTGAGGGCGATGAAAGCAGCGAGGACAGCAATGACAGTTACCACAGCAGCGACGACGACGAGAGCGACGAAGAGGACGCAGTTGAACCTCCCTCCCCTCCTGCACCACCTCAATTCGAAAGAGAACCAATGCTGGATCAACTTGTTGCCGATGCGCAAAACAAAAAACAAGGCGAAGAACAACCCCCTGCATCTAAAAATATCAGGCGGTATAATGGAGTGACCAAGAGAGACGACGATGTCGATAATAAAAGAAGACTTTCATCGAACAACACCACAGGGTATCGTGGAGTGTACAAGTCAGGGAAGAGGTTCATAGCAAAGATCAGAATCAATCGCAAATACAAACACCTTGGTACATTCGACACACCCATAGAAGCAGCACTTGCCTACGACCGTGGTGTCAGTCAACTCAAAACTGTCTCCAAATTAAATTTCCCCGTAGACGGCTCGGAAATAATTACTGTTACCGATGATAATGGTAATATTTCTACAGCAAGTGTGGGGTCGTCTGAG